>Ga0075152_10002919_pt1 | contig 12089 bp, 9 predicted proteins | sample JI61114C2DNA_FD_70964 | JGI IMG/M metagenome (GOLD analysis project Ga0075152, IMG submission 70964) | Wastewater effluent complex algal communities from Wisconsin, to seasonally profile nutrient transformation and Carbon sequestration -... | ecosystem: Engineered > WWTP > Effluent > Algae...
TGGGCTGCTTCACCGCTTACACCGGTGTCAATTTCGTCGAAGATCACCGTGGGCAGTTCCTTGCTTTCCGCGGCTAAGCCGATCAATGCGAGCATAACGCGCCCCAGCTCGCCTCCACTGGCCACTTTGTCCAACGGCTCAGGGGCGCGGTCTTTATTGGCGGAGAATAGGGCTCGAACGGCATCGATGCCGGTTGCTGCGGGCTCGGTGCGCGTTTGGCTGAAGTTGAATACGGCATGTGGCATGCCCAGCTCCTTCAATTGCTTGCTGACCTCGGCGCTAAGCGGCTTCAGGGCTTTCGCGCGCTTTGTGCTGAGCGCTTCTGCATGTTTCAGCCATTCGGCTCCCATGGCTTGTTCGCGTTGTTCCAATTCCTTCAGCGCCGTTTCCATGGATCCTATGCGGGCGATCTTCTCCTTCAGCTCGTCGCGCAAAGCGATTAGGGCATCCGCATTTTCCACGCGGTGCTTTTGCTCCAAACGGTTCAAGAGGTCCGCACGTTCGCGGAGCCGGTCGGCTGCTTTGGGGTCCAGGTTGATCTCGCTGGCCAAACGGGCTGCTTCTTCGGCAATATCCTTCAACTCAATGCTTGCACTTTGAAGGCGTTCGGCCAAGGCTTGCCCGCCAGCATCCAGCCGGGCGGCCTTTGAGGTGTGCTGCCGAAGTGTGGCCAGCAACGCCGCGATGCCGCGATCCGCGTTGATGCCTTCCTCGATCCCTAGAAAAGCACCGACCAGTTCACCCGCGTTTTCCGCTCGCGATAAAGCACGCTCCAGTTCCGGCTGTTCCCCGGCCACCAAGCGTGCGGCTTCCAACTCTTCGAATTGAAACTGCAAGTAGTCGCGTTCACTTTGTGCGTTGCTTTCTTCTTCGCGCAACCGGGCCAATTCATCTTTCACCTTCCGCCATGCGGAAAAGCCGCTCGCAATGTGTTTCACCTCCCCGCCTTCACCGGCGAAATGGTCCACGAGTCCGAGTTGGAACGCGGGCGAATTCAATAGCAACGTGTGGTGCTGGCTGTGGACATGAACGAGCAAGCCACCTAATTCGCGGAGCTGCTCCAGGCGTACGGGCGTGTCGTTCACGAATGCGCGCGAGCGGCCGCCGGGTTCCAATTGGCGGCGCAACAGCAACGGTTCTTCAAGAGGCAATCCGTTGCGTTCGCACCATTCCGCCGCAGGCGATGAACCCCGCCCCGCTCCCACTTCAAGCTCGATCACGCAGCGCTTCGCGGCATTGCGCAACAGGTTGCCTTCGGCCCGATCGCCGAGCAACAAGCCCAATGCGCCGATCAAAATGCTCTTGCCGCTGCCGGTCTCGCCGGTGATCACCGTAAGGCCCGCGCCGAGATCCAGCTCCAGCTGATCGATCAGTAAATAGTTCTGCACGTGGAGCTTCCGGAGCATGGCGCGAAGATCGGGTATTAGTTCCATCAATGCTCCACAGATGCCATAGATGCTTCGGTCCCATACGTGTCGGACGGAATGCGAGCACTAATTGAAGAGCCACAGATTACACGGATTACACAGATGAATGCCGGCCTCAATGGAAAACCCTCGGATATACACAGATGCGACCTTCGGTCGGAATGCCGGCCTCAATGAGGGAGCCACAGATTACACAGATTACGCCGATGAATTCCGGCCTCAATGCGGTAACGACGGGATTTCACAGATGCGACCTTCGGTCCGAATGCCGGCCACCATGGGGGAGCCACAGAACCTGTCCCGCCAGAGCGGGATTGCACATATTTTTCGCCGCAGGCAATGTGCTTGCAACTCGACCGCGCCCCGCAATACAACATCGGCGTAATCGGCGAAATCTGTGGCTCAAAACAAGAATCGTGGCCGAAAAAAAAGGTCCACAAAACCTGTCCCACCATAGCAGGGTTGCACAGGTTTTTTTGCCGCAGGCAATGTGTTTGCAACTCGACCGCGCCCCGCAATGCAACATCGGCGTAATCGGCGAAATCTGTGGCTAAAAAATGGATCACCGGTCAAGACGACGCTTTGCGGCGGTCCGATTTGTGCGCGAGGATACGATTACAGTCCCAAGAGATGACAACCCCAATACGCCAACGCCGCCAGCAAAGCACTGATCGGAATGGTGATGATCCACGCCCAAAGCAGGCGGATGGTAACACCCCAGCGAACTGCGCTAAGCCGTTTGGTGGCACCTACGCCGATGATGCTGCCCGTGATGGTGTGCGTGGTGCTCACTGGTATGCCCATCTGTTCGGTGAGATACAGGGTGATGGCGCCGCCGCTTTCCGCGCAAACGCCTTCCAATGGAGACACCTTGGTAATGCGTGTGCCCATGGTCTTGATGATCTTCCAACCACCGCTCAAGGTGCCCAAACTGATCGCTGTGTAGCACGCCAACGGCACCCACGTGGGCATGTCTTTGAAATCGGAGATGTCCCCGTTGGCGATCAGCGCTGCCGCGATAATGCCCATCACCTTCTGCGCATCGTTGCCGCCATGGCCCACGCTAACGGCCGCTGAGGAGACCAATTGCAGCCGCTTGAACATCTTGGCCATGCTGAACGCGCTGGGCGTTTTCACCTTTTCCACGTAGACGTATGCGATGATGAAGATCAATGCGAACACCATCATTCCGTATCGGATCCAGGAATTGTCGCCTTTCGAGATCGCCTTGGTAAGCTTGGCTTCGTCCAAAGTAGGATCCACGTCATGGATGATCCGCTTGGCGACGCCTGAAGCACCGATCTTGGAATAGAGCGCCAGCAATGGCGTGGCTTCATCCAATTTCAATTGCGCCTGTTCGTACAGTGCAGTGGTGCTGGGGTCGAGCTGCGCTTGGGTGTGCAAAACATCCACCTGCATTACGCTGGCGATGTTGTCTTCCATCTTCCCTTCTTGCAAATGCAGGAATAGGAACCATGTAAAGATCGAGGTAAGGATGATGAGTGAGACGCGGAACCAGGTATTCTCCACCAATGTGACCAAGGACACGAACATGCTGAGGGCCATGCCCAGCAAGGGTGCCAGGAAGATGAAGGCGACGATCTTGAGGATCATGCCGCTTTCCACCACGTCAGCGAACGAAAGCCCTGTTTGTGTGGAGAACGCATGCGTGAGCGCAGCCCCTGCGAAGCCGCCGATCAGGGTATGCGAACTGCTGCTGGGGATCCCGTACCACCAAGTCAACAGATTCCAAATGATAGCGGCGACCAGCCCGCTCAAGATCACCGGCAAGGTGATGAACTGGGCATGCACCGTTTTGCTGATGGTGTTCGCCACCGCATGGTCCTTGAAAATGAAGAAGGCAACGAAATTGAACATCGCCGCCCACGCCACGGCCTGGAAGGGTGAAAGCACTTTCGTGCTCACTACCGTGGCGATGGAGTTGGCGGCGTCGTGAAAGCCGTTGATGTAGTCGAAAACCAGCGCCAGGATGATGATGACCACGATCAAGCTCATCCTATTTGAGTTGGAGCGTGGACCGTTGAAACGCTGAGGTGCATACGAGAAAGTAACAGACCTAAACTGTCCATGAGTTGCCTTAGCATGCTCAGCGCCTCTGCGCCTCTGCGGCAGTAACACATTACGCGTACTTGAGCATGATCGATTCGATCACGTTCGCCACGTCCTCACACTTGTCCGTGGCCAGTTCCAGTACCACGTAGGTCTCTTTCATTTTGATCAAATGGATGGCGTCCTTCTCATTCGCGAAGAGCTGTTCAATGGCCGCATCGAACACCTCGTCCGCCTCGTTCTCCATGCTGTTCACATCGATCACGAATTGCTGGTGCGCATTGGGCTTGTTCAGGTCGCGCAGGTGATGCACGGCCATCTGGACGATCTTGGCGCCTTCGTTCACCAAACGGGCCAGTTCGCGGCAGGTCTCATCGGGCTTTTCGATGTGGAAGAGCTCGAGGTTCTTCGCGCTGGCCAGAATGTAGTCAGCAACATCGTCCAAACTCCCGGCTAATGCGTGAATGTCTTCACGGTCAATGGGCGTAATGAAATTCCGCGCCAGTTCCTTGAAGATGGTGTGCGTAAGGTCGTCGTTGGCGCGCTCCTGCAAAACCAACCGTTCCAGCAATGCGGTGCGTTGTGCACCGGGTTCGGTGGCCATGATGTGTATCAGGTCCTCGCTCATCTTCAGCACGTTGGCCGCAGATGCTTCGAAGTGATAGAAGAAAACCCGGTCCTTGGGCTTGAACAAGCGGAAGAAGGCTCCAATGGGCATGGTGGGTGCGCTGTTGCGTGGCCAAATGTAACTGCCGTCAACTCAACGGGATTTATCCGTACCCATCCATAACCATACGGTAACATTCCCAATAGCGTTATTTCGCACAAACCGGAGCGGCGATCACGTCTTTCATTGCTGCGCTGTACGTTCGCGCATCGCCATTCCGCACCATTCCCTTCGAAAGCGCACCATGTTCTATGCATTCAACGGCTACAAACCCGTGGCCCATCCGTCGGCTTTCGTGCATCCACAAGCAGTGGTAACGGGCAACGTGATCATCGGTAAAAACGTGTACATCGGGCCCGGGGCGGCGCTGCGCGGCGATTGGGGCGAGATCATCGTGGCTGACGGTTGTAATGTGCAGGAGAACTGCACCGTCCACATGTTCCCCGGCGTCACGGTGCGGTTGGAGGAAGGAGCGCACATCGGTCACGGCGCCATCATCCACGGTGCACATGTAGGTCGCAACTGTTTGGTGGGCATGAACGCGGTGCTGATGGACCGCGTGGAACTGGGTGATGGTTGCATCGTGGGCGCATTGGCCTTCCTGCCAGCGGATTCGGTGTGGGCCCCGCGGAAGGTGATCGTGGGCAATCCCGCGAAGGCGGTAAAGGACGTAAGCGATGACATGCTCGCTTGGAAAACAGCGGGCACGAAGCTTTACCAAGCCCTGCCTGCGGAGCTGTGGGCTACGTTGGAAGCCTGTGAACCGCTGCGCGAAGTGCCCGCTGACCGGCAGCCGATCACAGCACTGTACAAGACGTGGAACGAGTCGAAGGGGTGAATTGCTTGGTCTGCTTTTAGTTTTCAGTGGCAGCGGCAGTCGGCAGTGGCAGTGGCAGTGGGCCACGATGGTGAGCAGTGCCGCGCCGCTGTGAGGTGCAATGCAGGGTGCGAACCAATAAAGCACCATCGGGCCAACGACGCACGGTATCAAGCGTTCGTTCGAGTAACCAGAGTTGCACCCCACGTGCACGAAGCGCAATCAGGCAACAACGCCGATTGTCAAGTTTGGTGCAATGTTGCCTAACGAAGGTTAAACGAAAACACCGGTTCATCGAACCTAATCCTCCGTTCGGCGTAAGAGGTCCAAATAACAAGCGCATGCTAGCAAACCGTATCAAGCACATCATGGTAGTGGACGATGAGGATGATTACCACTTGATCACGCGCATGATGCTGAAAAAGTCCGGATACGGAGGCAAGGTCAGCGCATTCCAAGACCCGGACATCGCGCTCCAGCATTTACGCACCACTGCCGATCAGCCGGACCTGTTGCTGGTGGATATCAACATGCCTTCCACTAATGGTTTCGAATTCATCCGGCACTGCAACACTGAAAACCTCATTTCTGCCGCCTCAACCACGGTGGTACTCTGTTCCAGCAGCAATCGTCCGGTGGACATGGCCATGGCCGACCAGCTCCCGAACGTGAGTGCCTACGTAGAGAAACCACTGACTAAAGAGCGCTTCCTGCTCATCGCAAACGAACACATCCAGCGCCGCTCCAGCGCAAACTGAACATGAAAAAGATCTTGATCATCGAAGATGAGTCCATCATTTCATTCGGCTACCAGTTGCAACTGGAACGGATGGGCTTCGAAGTTTCCGGCCGTGCATCCAGCAGCGCCGAAGCAGAAATACTCCTGAAAGAGACCAACCCCGACGCCATCATGATGGACGTCTATCTCAAAGGTGAAAAGAACGGGTTGGAATTAGCGCGGGAGATCCGGCGCACGGACCAGATGCCGATCATTTTCCTTACGGCGAGCAGCCGGCCGGAGATCGTGGACGGCATCAGCAAACTGGACCATTGCCACTACTTGCTGAAGCCGATCGACCCCGACGGGCTCAACCAAGTGCTTTACGGCATCATGGACGGCCATGCCTGAACTGTTGAAAATGGACGAGGCCGGGCGCAACGAACGGTTGCACCGGTTCTCGCATGACCTGAAGAACCGCCTCGGTGCGCTTTGGCAGGCTGCCAACTTGCTGCACGAGCTGCCGCCGGGTCCGGAACACAAGGAATTGGTGGAAATGGCGGAGAAAAACTACTTCGCCGGCGCGCGGCAAGTAGAGCAACTCCTGGACGGATTTGGCGTGCCGCGCGGTGTTGAGACCGCGCACCGCGAAATCGTGGCCGTACGGCAAGTGCTGGAGCGGTCCGTAAAAAGCATGGCCTTCCGTTCCACGCCCAAAAAGCAGCATTATGTCCTCTCCGTCGGGGCGGACGTTCGCGTACTGGCGGACCCGCGTCTATTCGCAAACATTGCCGAAGCACTGCTGTCCAACGCAAGTAAGTTTTCGCCGGAGGGCGCACAGATCAACATTTTCGCCGAGGAAGCCGATGGCCTTTTACAATTGACTGTTGCAGACCCTGGAGTGGGACTGTCCGGGAAAGACCTCGAGGAGATCTTCACGCGTTATGCCATGCTCTCATCGCAGAGCACCGGCGGCGAAAGCCAAGCCAGAAGCACACTTTCCAGAGCGAAGCAATGGGCGGAAGCGCAAGGCGGAACACTTTCTGCCAGCAGCCAAGGCATCGGCAAAGGCAGCTCGTTCACAGTGGCATTACTTGTGGCGTAAAGCACTACAAGGCTTCCTCCGCGACCTTCGCAATTTTCTTCGCAACGCGCTGGCCTTTGCTGTTGAAGGCCACGTTGAACTGCACCATCGTGCCAACGGTAAGATCGCTGAACTCGATGCCGTCCAGATCGTCGCGGATGAAGAACACGTTGTTGTCCGGAAAACGGATGAAGCCGTAACCCGCGTGCAGGCTCATGATCTCGCCGGTGTAGCGTTCCTCGTCGTTGTAGTCGCTTATGCTTACCAATGGGCGTTCGCCTTCGGGTTCGCGGGGGGTGGATTCTTTCAGCACGAACATTTCGCGGACCGTCTCGTCGTCCGACCGCAGACCTTCTTCCACCAAGTCCGCCATCTCCAGCGGCCAGCTTACCTCATTCCATAGGTCCGTACTGGTCTTGGTGGTCTGCTGTTCGCCGGTTGTCTCGTCCGTGTATTCGAAATCCCAGCCCAGAAGCATCGTATTGCAGCCCAGTGCGTGCAATTTTTTCACCAAGGGCACATGGTCACCATCACTGGCGATAAGTGCCACTACGTCGAACCTTTTCAGCATGCACAGCTCGTAGGTCTCCAGGGCCATCAGCACATCGATGCCTTTTTCCCGTTTGCGGCCCATAAGGTCCTTCACCGGGAGGTAGTGCGTTTGCACGCCGTTGTACATAAGCACATCATCGAAAACACGATCGTAGTAGAGCTGGTTCGTCTTCTCATTGGCGTCCTTGGCACTGAAGCGGCCACGGAAAAAATGTGCATCGATGATGTGGCAGAGGTTGGGCAGGGTGCCTTCCCGCTCCGCCACCATCTGCTTGATGAACTCGTGCAGGCCACCGATATGCAGTCGGCGGCGGTGCGGATGCACGTAGTTGTAGTAGTTGCTCACATGGGTGAAATAACTGCCATCGTAGAAAACGCCGACTTTCAGGGACGGCTTGCGTGTGGATTCCATTAGCGTTAGGAATAAGTGAGATTAGGGAACGCGAAATTACCGGCACGGAGCTTGTTTCCAAATGGATTTTGCGATCATTCACAGCAGAAAATCCTGTCCAGTTAACTTTCGACCCATGCCAAGGGCACTTTTCCCCTTATTTTTCGTTTGTTCGCTGGCCGCTTCCGCGCAGGTTAATTCCGGCACGGGCACATTGCTCACTTTCTCCGACGCCATCGCACTGCAGCTATCCAAAGCGCAGGCCTTCGAGTTATCCCTGCGGTCTTGGGAATACAGTTTCGGCCAACAGCCCGGCGCCACGCTACTGCAGGTGGACACGGCCAACGGACGGATCGAGGGATCAGCGCGGGTCAACTACCGCAGTACGGGCTTAGGAAGTCGGGAAGCCACCATGGGCGCTATTGTGTACCGCATTACCATTGAGGCACGCAACGGCCAGTGCTTGGTGCGCATCGCGCAGTTGGAGCACACTGGGAACCAAGCCGCCCCGGGCGGCGGCGTTGACCTTGGGCCGATCTACGTGGGCGATCGCCCGGTGCAGAAAACACGGGGCATTAGCCAAGGCAGCGCACAACGGCTCCATGCCGACATGCGCGACCAGGCCACGCGGAAGGTACAAGAGGCCATGCACGCGTTCGCGGCACGTCTGCGGCTGCTGGCCGCCGCCCCGTAACGCAGGGCGCATGGGCCACGTACAACGGGCAAACCCCTTTCGCTTTGAAGCACTTGCCTTGGAAAATCTGGCCTTTTGCCGCCGCGTTCGTTGCCATTGTGTTCACCGCATGGGACATTTCGTTAATGAACCGGGCCCAACAGATGCAGCAGCGCATGGCCAGCCATGTGAAGCTATTGGACGCGTTGAGCCAAGTGGGGGCCACCATCGACCAGCTTCCCACGGCGCACCGGCACGACCGGGATGCCGGGACACGCGATTGGTCCGTAAAAATGGCCCAAACACATGCCGTTATCGGCTCGGTCATTCGTACTAAAGATGAAGGTCTTGGGCTGGTATCGCTCGAAGAAAACCTCGACAAGCTGCTTTACAATCTCGATTCCTTGCACACCCAAGCGTTGAGCGTGCGCACCAAGGATGAACAAGCCCGCATGACCGAAGCGGTGATCGGCGTAATGGCCCAACAGGCCAGCGCGCAAGTGGAATCCACCGTTCGCAACGTACACAAAGCCGGGCTGGGGCGCGAAACCGCCGTTATGAACAACCAATGGAGCGAAGTGCAATGGATGCTCGTGCTGGCCGGCCTGTTCGCCATGGCCAGTGCGCTGCTCGCCGCATGGGTCGCGAAAGTGCTCTTCCGCTCGCACGAACGCAGCAAATTGCTGGCGCGCACCGGCGTGGAGCTGGAACACGCCTACCGCGAACTGCGCGAAACCATGCTGAGCAAGGAGGAAAAAGAAGTGATGCTGAAGGAGATCCACCACCGGGTGAAGAACAACCTGCAGATCGTCCGCAGCCTGATCCGCTTCCAAACGGACAAGGTGGAAGACCCGCGCACCTTGGAACTCTTCAACGAATGCGTGAACCGCGTGGGCGCCATGGCGCTCGTGCATGAGCAGACCTACCTCAGCAAAGATCTCGCGAACATCGACGTGGCCAGCTACCTCAATTGCCTGGTGCGCGACTTGGTCAGCGCTTACAACATCCGCGTGAAACTGCACATGGACGTGGACATCCAAGTTAAAACCTTGGGCGTGGACACCTTGACCCCGCTTGGCCTGTTGATCAATGAAGTGATCAGCAACAGTTTCAAGCACGCGTTCACAGGGCGCGATGAAGGCACGATCATCGTACACCTCAGCGGCACGGAACAAGGCGGTATTTTCCTGCGCTTGGGCGACGATGGCATCGGCCTGCCCGACCGCAAGCAATGGGAAAAGCCCAAGAGCCTGGGCATGGAGCTCATCAAGACGCTCGCCGGACAATTAGATGCCACGTTGGAGCTGGAACCCGGCCCCGGCACGGTGTTCGAACTGCGGACGATCGTGCAGGAGGTGCGGAAGCGGGCTTAATTCCGGTGCAAAGCGGTTCGCATTTTGACCTGCTGAGGCTTGCGACCCCGCGGTCACCGCCTCGAGAACTGCGATGGGACAATTACCAATCCACCCGCAACGCCACCATCACATTCCGACCAGGAGCGCTAACGCCACTGGCGAAAACCCGGTAGTTGCGGTCAAGGATATTCTCCACGCCGGCCTGCACCGAAAAGGTCTGCGAAAAAGAATACTCGCTACGTACGCTTAGTGTCCACCAAGCTGGCATTCCGTCCGGCGTGGCGCTGGCCAAGTTGTCCTCGCCGCTTCCGCTGTAGTCGGCCAACCGTTTCCAGCCGTTGTACAAGGCATACAATTCGGCGTGCAACTTCTTTGTGGAGTATACCAATGCTGTTCGCCCGTAAACCGGTGGCACGTGGTCCAACGGCGTGGGCGTGCTGTCCGTTTCAACGCGTCCATAAGTGTACGTAATGCTGCTGCTGAGCGACCAGTTCGTGGTGAATTTGGCGGCCAACTGCGCGCTGCCGCCGTTTATGGTCGCCTTGCCCGCATTCACCAATGCCGTTACTTGGCTCAGCGAGCCATCGTAAAGGAGGCTGTCGCGATCGATCGCGGTGAACGGCGCCACCACCAGCGCATCGGTGTACCACGTGTGGAAGGCTTGCAGATCGAGGGTGTAGCGTTCCGCGAAGATTTTGCTGATGCCCGCTTCCACGTTCAGCGTGTGTTCCGGACGCAGATCAGGGTTGGGCACGATCACTTGGCCGGGCGTGCTGTCGAACACCTTGCCGAGATCGTCCACGTTGGGCGCGCGGAAGCCGGTGCTCGCCAACGCGGTGAAGCGCCAAGTCTTTTCCGGGGAAAAAACCGCACCTGCCCGCCAATTGAACGCTGTGTTGTCCTGCGCCACCGTGCCGTTGAGGAACTGGAAATCCGCCGCATCGCTGAAGGTGCTGCGCAGGCCCACATTGGTAAGCCGAACGCCTTCGCTCAGCAGCCATTTGCGGCTCAGTTCCACGGTGTGCGTGAGGTACACCGCGGCATGCGTCATGGTGCTGGTGCCCGGATAGCGCGAACCGAGGTAAGAAGTGGCGCCCGTTCCGATGTCCTCTGCAAAAGCAGTAGAGGTCACGGCATCGCGCGTCAACTCCAAGCCGTAGCGCAATTCATGCTTCGCGAAGCGCTTTTCAAAATCCGCATTGAGGCCGAAAACGGTGACTTCCTCGTTGCGGTTTTTCCGTGTGCTGCTTCCAAAATTCCGGTTGTGGCGGCTTTGCACCACGCGTTGCGCGTTGGCGGTGATGTGGCTTTGATCATAGAAGCCGTGCCCTTCCAATTCCAACGTATAAGCCGCCAGCAAGCGCTGCTGCGGACCGTAATACCATTCCGCGCTGGCGGGAACGAACGCCCCCGCGCTGTCCGTGGAGTACAAGGAACTCCGGTCGTAGCGCGGCACGTCGCTGCTGGTGCTCAGTTGCAGATCGAGCTGATGCACGGTGTGCGCGCCACTGCGGAAGCGCAGTTTTTCCAACACGTCCAACTGTTGGTAGCCGGTGCCGGTCTGCACATCCGGGTCCGGGTTCACAACGGCGACGTCCGTGCCGTTGATACGGTCCACCGTGAACGGCTTCTTCCCGAAATCCGGATAGGCTGCAAGGCGTTGGCTCCCTTGGCGCAGGTCCCCGAAATCGCTGGCTGTGATGCTGGTGAAGCTCGAAAGTTTGTGGCTGCTCAAGCTCACATCCGCATGGGCCGTGCGTTCGTTGTTGGCCGAGCTGTAGCGCGTAAATACGCCGCCGTGGAACAGGTGCGTCCCCGCGCTGTCGGCGAAGGGCGCGCTGCGTGTCATCAGGTGTACCACGCCGCCCAAGGCATCGCTGCCGTAGACCACGGAGGCCGGGCCGCTGATCACCTCGATGCGTTCCAAGGCATTCGGGTCCACCGTCATGATGTCCTGCAAATGGCCGGCGCGGTAGATGGCGTTGTTCATGCGCACGCCGTCCACCACCAACAGCACACGGCTGGCCTCGAAGCCACGGATCACGGGACTTCCGCCGCCCATCTGGCTTTTCTGCACGAAGAGCGCACCACTGTTCTGCAGCAGGTCGCCGGTGCTTTGCGGCGCATCGAAGGCGATCTCCTTGCGGGCAAGCACGTCGATCTGCTCGGGTACATCCCGCCGGGCTTCCTTGAAGCGGCTGGCGGAAAACACGAAGGCATCCAGTTCCGTAGTGCGCGGCGTGAGCATAAGCGGACCGCCGAGCTTTCGCAAGGCCGACGTACGGATCCGCAAAGGTTCAAAGGCGATGTGTTCAACGCGCACCCAAGCACTGTC
>Ga0075152_10002922_pt1 | contig 12087 bp, 11 predicted proteins | sample JI61114C2DNA_FD_70964 | JGI IMG/M metagenome (GOLD analysis project Ga0075152, IMG submission 70964) | Wastewater effluent complex algal communities from Wisconsin, to seasonally profile nutrient transformation and Carbon sequestration -... | ecosystem: Engineered > WWTP > Effluent > Algae...
CCGCCTTCGATCTTGAAAAGCGTATAGCCTTCCTGCGCCTCCGGTGAGATGGTCCCCTCCGCGCGCCTGAACTTGTCCCACGGGCTGTTCCCGCTGATCATCGTACGCAGGAACTGGGCCATGGCCTTCGCTGCCAGCAGGGAATCGACCGTGGACGTGCCGAACGCGGCATTGAACAATCCCGGATACGCCGCATCGGCCTGAAGCTTGGCCATCGCGTTGGTCCATGTCTCGTGCATCTCGATGGGGTCGCGCACCGGCATCAGGATCTGCTCTTCCAATGTCGCCGCACGGCCGTCCCAGAAGAAGCTCTGAGCCCACCCCAAGTTGATCAGGGCCATGGAGCTGCGCGTACCGTTGATGCCATCAATACCCGTGCTTACCGCGTTACCGTCATCGGTGAAGGCGAACGCGGAGGAGTGGCAGCTCGCGCAGCTCATGCTGTTGTCACCGCTCAATCGCTCCTCATAGAACAGGTACCGTCCGAGCGCCACGCCTTCCACCGTCATCGGATTGTCCGGGGGGATGAACATCGGCGGCAGGTTGCTCGGGATCTGCAACGTGTAGGGCGTGCCGTAAGAGCCACCACCGCCGCCGTTGTCGTCGATCACGTCGGGCTCCTCTTTACCGCAAGAGGAACCGAGGCTTGTTCCAACAAGCACGGCGAGCAGTATGCGCGTATTCGGCTTCATGGTACTTGGTCCAAAGATCGGTCATCCGTAAGGGCATGCAGGAACGCCACGATGTCTGACTTGTCCTGAGCGGTCAGGGCCAAAGCATGTACCAGCGCGTCCTTGTTCGGATCGCTCACCCCACCGGTGGCGAAATGTTCCATTACCTCTTCCAAGGTGGCCAGGGAGCCATCGTGCATGTATGGCCCGGTGATCGCCACGTTGCGGAGCGTAGGCACCTTGAACTTGCCGCGGTCCGCCGGATCCAGCGTGATACGCTCCCGTCCCGGGTCGGCGGCGTGGTCGAGCGATGTACCGATGTTGCGGAAGCTGTGGTCGCTGAGGTCGAAGCCGTTGTGGCAGCCCGAACATCCGGTGGACGGCCCAATGAAGAGCTCATAGCCGCGACGCTCCTGCTCCGTGAGCGCACCTTCATCCCCCTCGTAGTGGAAGCGATCGTAGCGCGACCACCCGCTCACCAGCGTGCGCTCATAGCAGGCGATGGCGCGCGTGATCACGAAGGGGTCCAGCTCGCGGCCATAGGCGAGCCGGCTCAACTCGGCATATCGGTCATTCCCTCTGAACAGTTCAGCCGCGTCCAGGATGTTGCTCGCCATCTCCGCTTCGTCATGGATGGGTGCGAGAACCTGCTGCTCCAAGGTAGGTATACCGCCATCGCGGAAGTAGGCGGTGTGATAGGCCACGTTCGCCAATGTGGGTGAGTTGCGCAACCCTGTAAGCCCATCCGCTCCGACGCTCAGGGCCAGCGTGTCACTGAAGGCGTGATCCGTGAAATGGCAGCTGGCGCAGGAGATACCGCGACCAAGGGACATCCCCTCATCGAAGAAAAGCGCCTTCCCGAGCTCCACGCGCGCCTTGGTCAGCTTGTTGGCCTCCGGCACCGGAAGTGATGGTGCCCCGATCGGCATGTTCATGATGAACGGTTCGTCGGCCACTTCCGGAACCACACCGTCCTCTTTGCTACAGGCCAGCAGCGTGCCGGCGAGCAACGGAAAGAGGTACTGCGCGCGCATCCGTCAATCAGCGTTGATCGCCTTCACCGCCAGATCGCTCAACCGGAGCGCCGGTAACAGGTTCTCCGCTTCCCCGTGCGATTGGCTCCCTTGGGAAAGGTCAAGCACGTTGGTGCCGTCGGTAAAGAACCGCGCGATGTCCACCTCCAAGCGGATAGCAGCGGTGTCATCCGCGACGATCTCCAGTGATAGGGGTATTTGTCGCTCGCGGTAGCATTCGTCACGGCCCGTGTGCAGGCTGAACTGGTAAGGTGGCGCGCCGGTTCCCGCCGGGTCGGTATCAAACCGGCCATCGAAGACCATGAAGCGGTAAAGCGTGGCCCACGTCCAATACATGCCCTGGCTGAAATCCAATGGCGACGGAGGTTGCACCAGCGTGATGTCCTGGTGGTTCAGGTCGTAAGGCAGCCCGAGACCGAAGCGCAAGCTGTCGTATGCGGCCAATGGCACGCGCATGACACGCTCTTGCGGCCCATTGGTGAGGTCCAGCAGTTCCGCTGCGCTCACCATCGCTGATCCGCTATCACCGAGCAATGTGAATCCGCTCAGATAGAATTTCACCTGCTGGATCAGCACGCGCTCGTTCGCGGCGCTCAGGTACACGGTATTCTTGTCGAAGTCCGCGCCGTTCCATGTCGGGCGGAAAACCACACGCACCTCCCGGTCCAACGGCTCTTGGGGGATCTCCGGCCCCACCAACGGATCGTTGCGGCAACCGGCAAGCGCGAACGAAGCCGCGACGATGATGAGGATCCGCTTTTTCATTCCACGTGGCTCAAACCGGCGGCCAACTTGTCCATCAATGCGCGGGTTATGGGCGTCACCTCATGAACCACCGGATCGCCGGCAATGTTCAATTGTGCCATCAGTGTGTCGATGTTCAGGTCCAACGGGATCACCACGTTCCCGCCCATGTCGGCATCGGTATGCACGTTCAGCCCCATCGGGGTGTAGAGGGTGTCCATGCCGCAGTGGTAGCTGAAGGCGGCATCCGCAGGGGAAGCTTCCACGACCCCATCCCCGTCGAGATCATAACGGCCGTCCACAGTGAGAAACAAGCGCCCTATCGCCCAGCCCCACCAGAGTTCGAAATCACCCAAGGGATGCTGATTACCATACATCGAGGGGTCTGTGTGGTTCGCCACGGCATCCACCCCCAGTCCGAAGGTCATCTCGTGCAAGTGGCCCGATAATTCGCCGATGTTGCGGATCTGTCCGCCATCAGCCAGTTCCACCAGCAGGTACTTGTCAGGGAATGCCGCTATGCTGTCGCCATTGTCATCCGTGAACGCGATGCGGCTTATATAGAACCGGAGTTCGCTCACCTTGAACGCAGTGCCCATGCCATCAACGAGGGTCATGCTCGTATCGAAGGCCGCACCATTGTGCGTGTAAGCCATGCTCATGGCTACCACGGTATTGGCGTGCGGGGCATGTACAAGGTCGGCGTGTACCTCTTCTGCATCCTTTTCACACGAAGCGAGCAGCAGGGTCGCCGCCAGTGGCAACAGGGTCAACTTGTTCATTTTCATGGTGATCACAGTGCTTAGACGCTTGGACGACGATCGATGTTCTTGGAAAGCCTGCTCTGGGGTAAAATTAGACCAAGCGCCTCCCGTAGCCGGGTTGAGGATCCCCCTGTTTTCCACCACCCTTGCCCGCCTACCTTCGGCTCCTTCGCTTGCTGCCCGTGTTCCACATACTCCATAGCTCCGCCGGTGCCGGTAAAACGCACGCACTGGTGAAGCACTATTTGAAGCTGGCCCTCGCCACCGACGACGAAGCGGCCTACACCCGCATCCTGGCGCTGACCTTCACCAACAAGGCCGCCGGTGAAATGCGCGAGCGGATCATGAAGTACCTCGAAGGGCTGACCGGGACCGGAGAACTCCCGATCGCACTGGCGGACGTGCGCGATTCGCTCGTTGAAGAAAGCGGGGTACCGCCCGGAACGGTGAGGGAGCGCGCCGGGCGAATGCTCAAGCATATCCTGCACCATTGGCCCCAGTTCGCCGTGAGCACCATCGATGCCTTCACCCGCCGCGTGGTGATGCCCTTCGCCCGCGACCTGCGGTTGGACAGCGAACTGCGTATGACCACGGAGGAGCAGGACTACCGCGACATGGCCGTGGACCGCTTGCTGGAAGAAGCGGGGACCGACGCTCCGCTCACCGAACTGCTCGTTTCCATTTGCGAAGACCTCGTGGAATCCGAACGCGACTGGCGAGCGGACAAGCCCTTGCGCGCGCTGACCGCGCAGCTTTCCAAGGAGCAGGCCATCACCCACTTGGAGCAATTGCGCGACATGGGCAACGCGGAGTTCATCGCCATCCAACGACGGCTCCGAGCGAGCACAAACGGCTTTCGCGAGAAGCTCCGGGCGCTTGGCAACACCGCGTTGGACACGATCGCGCGTGAAGGCCTGAACGACGAAGACCTCTATTCAGGCAAGACCGGGCCCATCGCCTACTTCCGAGCGCTAGCGACGTTCGATGACTGGCTGGACGAGAAGAAGAACACGCTGAAAGCCTTGGAGAAGGACAAGTGGGCGAGCGAGAAGGCCAGCCCGCCGGCGAAGGCCGCGGTCGAGCGCATCGCGCCATTGCTGCGCGGAACCATCAACGCGGTGGAAGATCTGCGGGGCACCGGCGAGCTGCAACGCCATGCTGTGGCCTGTGCCGTGTTGCGCGATCTGCTGCCCTCCGCCGCGCTCCACCTGCTCGACGACCGGTTGGAAGCCATCAAACGCGAAGAGGGCGTCACGTTCTTCAGCGACCTGGTGAAGAAGGTGGCCGCCATCGTGCAACGGGAACCAGCGCCGTTCCTGTACGAACGGCTCGGGGAGAAGTACCGCCATTTCCTGATCGATGAGTTCCAGGACACGTCGATGCTGCAATGGCACGCGCTGCTGCCCCTGATCACCAATGCCCTCAGTACAGGCGGTTCCACACTGCTCGTGGGCGATGCCAAGCAGGCCATCTACCGCTGGCGCAATGGTGAGGCACGCCAGTTCACCAGACTTCCCCGCCTGTTCGGAAAAGAGCGCATGGCCGATGGCGATGAGCATGAAGGTATCCTGGAGCGGGCACATCGTCCTGTGCTCCCGCTCATGGAGAACTACCGCAGCGCGCGCGCGATCATCCGCTTCAACAACGACCTCTTCGAGGCGCTGCGCGATCAACTACCCGAAGAACACCGCGTAGTCTATCAAGCGCAGGCCCAACGCGAGGTGAAAGCGCACGAAGGCTACGTGGTGGCCGAGTGCTTCCTTCCGCCGGACAAGCATGCGGAAGAGCCGGGTGAACCACCCGCCGCGCCGCGCTTCACGGCCGAAGCGGTGCGTGAAGCGACAGCCGACGGTTTCCGCCCCGGGGACATCGCGGTGCTCGTGCGCACCAAAGCGCAAGGCCGTGCCATCGCGGCGCATTTGGTTGAGCAGGGCCTTGAAGTGGTCTCGCCGGACGGGCTGTCGCTCGGAACCGATCGTGTCGTGAATACCGTAGTAGCCTTGCTCACCTGGATCCATCGGCCGGACGACGTGAGCGCGGCGCACGCGGTGCAGCGCTTGTTCATGCATGACGCGACGATAACACCCGCGCTCTCCGCGGATGAGCCGCCAGCCCGCTCCATGCGCAGGTGGCAGAAGGCGCACCCGGAGGCACATGCGCGGCTGTCCCTGCTTGCCCTGCTCCACGCGATCGTCCGGGCCATTGCTGTCGACCCGGCGCAGGATGCCTTCGTGCTCGGCCTTCTGAACGAGGCGCATCTTTTCACGCAGGAGCACGGTGGCTCACCGCTCGCCTTCCTGGACCATTGGGAGCGGGTCGCGGAAAAACGCTCCGTAGGCGGCACGGACAGCCCTAACGCCATCCGTGTAATGACCGTACATGCCAGCAAAGGGCTGCAGTTCCCCGTGGTGATCGTGCCGTATGCGGACATGACAGCTCGAGGCCCGCGCGACCCGGTGTGGATCGACGCGCGCAGTGTGGCAGAGGACCTGCCCGCCGCCCTGATCAGACCGACGAAGACACTGGACGAGCTGGGAATACCCGAGCTGAAGGAGGAGATCGACCTGGGCCGACTGGACCTGCTGGACCTGCTGTACGTGGCTTTGACCCGACCGGAGCAACGCCTGTACGTCGCGTTCGATGGCAGCAAGAAAAGCGGACCCGGCCATGGAACACGCTCGGTCTTGGAACTGGCACCCGGTGAGCGCAAGGAATACGGACAACGTGGAACAGCCCCGCCGCGCAAAGTCGTTGAGGAGGCGCACACCCGGACCCTTGCACCCTGCGGAGCCATGGCACGGTTACCCCTCGCGATCCGGATAGAGGCCCCCACCGAATGGGACCCCAGCGACCCCGACCCGTTACGGTCTCACGGCCGCGCGTTGCATGCCGTGCTGGCTCGTGTCCGAGTGGCTTCCGATCTGGACGCTGCCATCGCTGCGGAAGCGGGTGCCTGGGGGTTGACCATCAATGAACGCTCCGCCATGCGCGAACGATTGGCACCGTTGCTCGCGCGCTCGGACATGCTGCCCTTCTTCGGCCCAGACCTCCACGTGCGCACCGAAGCGACGCTCATTGATACACAGGGCCGCGCGCACCGGCCGGACCGCATTTCCGGCGATGGAGCGGCAACGCGCGTGCTGGACATCAAGACCGGTACCCGCAGCAACGACCATCACCGGCAGGTGGGACTCTACGCGCGTCTATTGCGTGAACTCGGTCAGCCCGGCGTGAGCGGACACCTCCTGTACGTGGGCGATGGCAGCCTCGTGGAAGTCGATGAAAACGAATAAAGAGCAATGGACGTGGATCCGATCGATTGGCAAGTGAAACCCTTCACACGTCTGACCGGGCGCGAGGTGCATGACATCATGCGCCTGCGTGTGGACGTGTTCGTGGTTGAGCAACGGTGCGTCTATCCGGAGATCGATGGCCGCGACCCTGACGCAACGCACATACTGGGCATCTCCGGCGATGGTACGCTTGCGGCTTATGCACGCATTCTGCCCCCCCATGGGCACGAACCTCCCCACATCGGCCGCGTGATCGTGGACCCGGCGTTCCGGGGCAGGCACCTTGGTCGGCACCTCATGCACCACGCCCTGAGCGCCCTGCAGGAACTGCACGGTAGCCGCCGAAGCGCGCTGGCCGCGCAAGCGTACCTGGTTGACTTCTATGGCTCCTTCGGGTACAGCCCCGTGAGCGAGGCATATCTGTGGGACGGGATCCCGCATGTGGACATGACGCTCGATGCGCCCTGACCTGATCGCTACACCCATGCGAACCTGTTCACAACTGGTCCATGATCAATGACGCGCGGTGGCCATACATTCCTATTTTGGGCATTCATTAACCCTTCTGCCATCCGGCAGAAACCAAAACCAGTGGACCATGGCCGTTGAAGCTTACTGCGTGAAGTGCAAGGCGAAGCGCGAAATGAAGGACCCGAAGGAGAACACGATGGCGAACGGCCGAAAGGCCATGAAGGGCACCTGTCCGACGTGCGGGACGGGCATGTTCAAGATCATGGGCAACAAGTAGCCTGCTCGGCGTTGTTCGACTGACACGCATGAAGGCGGCTCCGGCCATCTTCATGCGTGTTTGTGCGCGAAAAACCTTTCTTGGCCATGAGCCGTTCAAGTCCGCCGGAGTTCCGGGATGCCGCGCATCCGGGAGGAATTCCGGACAGCACGAACGACCCCCTCATCGGGTCAAGTATGAACATCCGCTTCGCACTTCCTGCCGCACGAACAGCCCGCTTGTTGGGCGGAGGGGTTGTGCTCTTGTTGCTGCTCCATCTCGTCGGCACCTTCTGCCACCTCGTGCTGCACTTGAAGGCGGCGGCGTTCATCACCCTCTTCGACCTTGATCTGGAGGCCAATCTCCCTACCTTCTACAATTCCCTGCTGTTCTTCATCTGTGCTGGCCTTTTCCTGGCCCATAGCCGGATGTGGAACGTGAAGCAGCGGTACGGATGGCTCGTGATGACCGGTGCTTGCGCCTTCCTCGGCGTGGACGAAGGCTCCCAGATACACGAGAAGTTCATGCTCGTTACCCTCCGGCTGCTCAACCATGGGCAGAATTCAGGAACCGATATGGGCTGGCTCTATTACGCGTGGGTGATCCCATACGGCATCGCCGCCGCATTGCTTGTGCTCACCCTCACCAAGTGGATGCTCGCGCTGGACAGCGGCATGCGGCGCGGATTCATCTTCAGCGGCGCGATCTATTTGACCGGGGCGGTGCTCTTGGAGATGTACAGTGGGCGTGTGGCTGAACATTTCGACCCGTCCATGCTCCCAGCGGGCGCTATGGACCACTTGCCCTGCGAAGTTTATCCGGGGAACAGCTGCCACCTGTATGCGAGTGCGCGCTACATCGCCGCTTATACGCTGGAAGAAACCCTGGAAATGGCCGGGCTCGTCTTGTGCGCCTACACCCTTGTGAAAGGCCTCGGCCGCGAACGCGTGACGATCGAGATCGCCACAGCGCCGAACGCAAAGCCGTAATTCTAGCCGTCGAAAATTCAGTTGGCCAAGAGAGCGAGCGTACCCGCACGGTCCACTTTCCCGCTCCCGGTCCGAAGGAAATCGCGCACGGCGACCACCCTGTGCGGACGTTCATGTTCGTAGAGCACGCCTTTGATGTCCTCCACCACCTCCGGCGGAGCCTGTCGCTTGTCGTTCCCTGTTTCGAGGATCAGTACCACGCTCTGCCCAAGTCGTTCATCCGGCAACGCCGCGAAGAAGTGCGGGTATGGAACGATCCCCGCCGTCATGGCCTCGAGCCTTTCAGGATGGATCTTCCTTCCTCCGCTGAGGATCACATTGTCCCGCCGCCCCATCCAGCGCATGTGCTGCCCATCGATCAGTTCGGCCATGTCGTTGGTCACGTGCTCCTTCACTGTAAGGTGCGGCGTTCGCACGATCAGGCAGGAGCGTTCATCCATGCCGAAGGTCACATTGCCCAGTGCCGTGTACTCTTCGCCACGGTCATCGCCGTTCAATGAACGCAACGCCACGTGCGTAAGCATCTCTGTGCTCCCATACCCCAGCAGCACGCGTGTGCGGAGACCTTGCAACCGTTCGATCAGCGCCTCGCTCACTGGCCCGCCGCCGAGCAGGATGGTATCGAACTGCGCTTCCACGCGATCGCGATCATGCTGCAATGCGGTGTGCAACTGCATGGGCACCATCGCCGCGAAACGGAACCTGTCCGCGGTGTGCAGGTTGCGCAGCACGCCGCCGCGCGGGTCGATCGCGTGCAGGTCCAATCCCAAGAGCATCGCGCGCACCAGCATCATTTTGCCACCAACGAACTCGCAGGGCAGGCACAGCAGTGTGCGGTCACCGGTCTCCAGGCCGAACGCATCGCGTGTGATGTTCGCACTCGCCACCAGATCGGCCGTGCTGAACGCGTGGCTCCGAGGCATGCCCGTGGTACCGCTCGTGCGTGTGTTCAGAACGCCGTCCGCCGAAAGCAGTTCGCGCAAAGTGGAACGCAGGTCGCTTGCCCATGCACCGCTGCGGTGCTTCGCAACAAGCTCATCCGCCCAACGCGCGATGTCCTCGCCGTGTAACGCGGCACCATCCACGGTAAGGCTGTGAAAGGGGGAAGGCATTGTTCGTGAGGATCGGCGTTGACGGCCGAAGGTAGCTGAGAAGCCATCTCAAGATCACCCTTCGGACTACGCCGGGATCTTTCGCGACCATCCGGCGTTACTCAACCCTTACAGAGCGTCCAGCTATGTGCGGGTTTCGCGCCTTGGCTGGTCGCGAAATCTCTCCGTCTCGCTTCCGAAAGCAATCTTGAGATGGCTTCTAGCCGAAGATGCGACCAAGATCCCATTCCTGCTCTGGATGGTAGCGCAGTTCTCCCTGCACTGCTTCCAGTGGCGCCGGGATGTTGTCGGCGTATACCCCGCCCGTACCCAGACCCTGCGCACGGTCAACCCCGAGCGTGGCGGTCCATTGCGCGATCGCGTTCAGTCCGATGCTGCTCTCCAAGGCGCTGGTGATCCACCAGCCGATGCCCCGGGCCTTCGCCAAGGCGATCCATTCCTCGGCCGCCACCCAACCGCCAACAAGGCTGGGCTTGATCACGATGTACGCCGGTTTCACCGAGTCCAGCAGGTCGGCTTTGGCGTCGCGGGTGTTAAGGCCGATGAGATCCTCGTCCAATGCGATGGGAAGAGGCGAGGTGGCGCAGAGCTCCTCCATCACCTCGTAGAGGCCTGGTGGCACCGGTTGTTCGATGCTCTCCACCTCGAGTTCCGCCAATCGCCGCAGCACATCGGGCGCGGTCCGCGCATCGAAAGCGCCGTTGGCATCCACACGCAAGGTGATGTCCTTCACGTTGAACTCGGCACGTACGCTCTTCAACAAGGCCAGTTCGTCTTCCACACCGATCGCACCGATCTTCATTTTGATGGTGGTGAAGCCGCTGGCGATCTGCGCCTTGATGCGTTCGCGCATCGTGGACTTGTCTCCCATCCAGACCAGCCCGTTGATCGGGATGCCCTGCTTGCCCAGCGTGAATGCCGATGGGTACAACACCTTGCTACCGCTGGCATCGAGGTCTTTCAAGCACTGCTCCACTGCGAAGCGCACGCTCGGGACTTCCACCAAGTCCGTGGTGAGGCGCTCCCGCCAGTTGCTGGTATCCGTGCACAGTTCCGTGAGCTTCAACTTCACATCCGCAGGGAATTCCTTGCTGTGGCCGGGGAACAACGCGGCCTCGCCGATGCCCTTCACTTCCGGGCGTTCGCTGTGCCAGGCGATCAGGTACCAGACCGAGCGCGATGTGATCGGCCCTTTCGAGGTACCGAGCTCGAACTTGGGCGTGAGCGTGAGTTCCTTCCAGGTGGCGCGCAGCATTGTGTATGGGCTCACGCAGAGACGCAGAGGCGCGGAGGAGCCGATGCAGTTGCATCAGCCAAGACCCGGATTTGTCAGCCTATGCGAGAACCAGCCCTAAAGAAAAGGTGAGCGCGGTGATGAAGGTGCCCATGGCCAACACTTTCAATTGAGGATCGAGCGCGCGAAGCTCCTTGGTCGTCCACACGCGTCGGAGGTGAACAACGAAACCGGGAACGGCGAGCAGGAACAACCACCGCTGCCAAGAAGACCCGCTCATCGCCGTGAAGAGGACCAGGCACAGGATACCGATGACCACGAGCGCCGTGTGATAGATGCGGGCGTTCGCGCTGCCCATGCGCACCACGAGTGTGCGCTTTCCGCTCGCGGCGTCGTTGTGGATGTCGCGCATGTTGTTCACGTTCAGCACTCCGGCGCTGAGGAGGCCGAAGGCGGCGGCGGGCAGCAATAATACAGGGTAAAACCAATGCGTTTGCAGGTAGAACGTGCCGCAAACGCCCACGAGCCCGAAGAACAGGAACACGCTTACATCGCCAAGTCCCGTATAGCCGTATGGACTCTTGCCGAAAGTGTACTTCACCGCGGCACCGATCGCCGCAAGACCGAGCAACATGAAAACGAGAGTCTGAATGCGCAAACCCAACGAAACGATGATCAAGGAGATCCCGCTCACGAATGCCAGCAGACCGCATATGATCATGGCGCGCTTCATCATCCCAGGTGCGATAGCTCCACTCTGAACAGTCCGCTGAGGACCTACGCGATCATGGTTGTCCGTACCGTGCTGGTGATCACCAAGGTCATTGGCCAGATTGCTGAGGACCTGGAGCAGGATCGCCGTCAATAAGGCGAGGCCAGTGACGATGCGGGGATCCGGCCCATCGGCGGCATTGATCACATGCTCATGCGCCAACGCGCCCCCCACTATGATGCTGCTCACCGCCAAGGGCAGCGTACGCAGGCGGAAGGCGGAGAGCCAGTGCTTCATGGAGGGCCTTGGGGCCTATTGGTCACGCATGCTGGATCGCATGGCCAGGGCTTCCAGGTGCGTCTTCAATTCCTGTAGGTACTCCCGGCGCTCGGACCTTCGGCGATAGTAGAGAAGCGCTGCGATGAAACCAAGTGACAACACCCCGAAGATGATCACCCAAGTGCTCCTGGCCGTTTCCTTCGGGGTATAGTTGACGTGGATCCTGGAGATCTCGGATCTGATTATTTCCGGAAGTGTACTGTTCATGCACTTCTCCTTGAACGTGTTGAACTCAGAGGTCAGGCGCACAACGACATCGTCCGTAGGATCCTCCATCGCTTTGGAGGCCTCCTCCGCTAGGAAGCGTACGTACTTCAGGTAGGTCTCGACAGTCATTCAGTCAATACGCTCACGGGAACTTCGGGAACTTCTGGAAGTCCGGTGCCCGGTCCTCCATGAACGCATTCCGCCCTTCTTGCGATTCGTCCATCAGGTAGTACATCAGGGTGGCGTCACCGGCGAACTCCA
>Ga0075152_10002923_pt1 | contig 12087 bp, 5 predicted proteins | sample JI61114C2DNA_FD_70964 | JGI IMG/M metagenome (GOLD analysis project Ga0075152, IMG submission 70964) | Wastewater effluent complex algal communities from Wisconsin, to seasonally profile nutrient transformation and Carbon sequestration -... | ecosystem: Engineered > WWTP > Effluent > Algae...
AGACGCGGGTGAAGCACTCGTCGCCGTAGACGGCCTCGGCCTGGCCGTCGAATTCGAAGTCGAAGATGGAGGAGCCGGTGGTGGCGGAGGAGGCGTCCTGGGAGGGGCGGGACCAGCGGACGTAGTTGCCGACGCAGCCGGGGCCGGCGTTCTTGCAGTCGAGGTCGTAGACGACGTAGCTGGTGCCGCCGGCGGCGGCGATCTCCGGGAAGCCGTCCTTGTCGAAGTCGCCGATGGTCGGCGGGCCGCCGCTGCCGATGGGGCTCGAGAGCAGGAGCTGGCCGCTGAGGGTGTGGAGGCGGACGAGGTTGCCGCCGACGCTGACGATCTCGGCCTTGCCGTCGAGCTTCTTGGGGTCGAAGTCGGCCGGGAGCGCGCCCGGGGTGCCGAAGTCGGCGAAGCCGTAATGGCGGTTGTTGGGGGCGCCGGGGTAGGCCATCTCCCATTTGTCCATACCGATGTTCCAGCGCCACACGGAGCCGGCGATGATCTCGATGTTGCCGTCGTTGTCGAGGTCGCCGAGGACGGGGATGATGCCGGCGTTGGCGCCGGGGAGGATCTGGCCGGCGTTGAGGCGGTCGCCGGTCTGGCCGTCGAAGACGGCCGAGGCGGAGATGACCTCCGGGAAGCCGTCATTGTCGAGGTCGTGGATCGAGGGGCCGTCCCAGCGGATGACGTTGGCGACGCCGGTGTTGAGGGCGACCCAGAAGGTCTTGTACTTCTTCGTCCCGTCGTCCCACTTGAAGGCGATGACGCCGGTGCCGGCGCGGTGGGTGACGATCTCCGGGACGCCGTCGCCGTCGAGGTCGCCGATCGCGGGCGGGGTGGCGGCGATCATCTTGTTGTTGGGGTCGTGGATGGTCTCCAGCTGCGCGCAGCTCCGGGTGTCGAGGATCCGGATCACGCCGAAGTAGTTGGGGTCGGAGCCGTAGCCCGACTGGGCGCCGCCGTCGCTGAAGTTGTAGCTGACGATCACGAGCTCGGTGCTGTCCTGGCCCAGGTGCGGCAGCGGGGCCGCGAGCGGGCTGGTCAGCACATTCTTGTGGTTGGGATAGGGGTCGCCCGGCGGCGGCGCCGACCACTCGCACTGCAGGGACGCCTGGAACAGGCCGACCGGGACCGGGCCCTCGCAATCCTCGTGGGCGTCGCCCTCGGGGTCGAGCCCGAAGTCGATACATGCGCCCGGGGCCTCGCCCTGGGGCAGGCAGTTCTTGGCGCAGCAGAATGTGTCGCCGTGGCAGTCGGCGTTATCGACGCAATTGCCGTCGAAGGGGACGCACGCCTTCGCGGCGCAGATCTGGCCCTCGGCGCAATCCTCGGACTTCATGCAGGACTCGCCGCCGCCGCCGGTCGTGCCGGTGCTGCCGGTCGTCCCGGGGTCGCCGGTCGTTCCGGTGGTGGCGTCGGTGGTCGTGCCGTCCGACGGGTTGACGGCGGTGGTGCCATCGGTCTCGGGGCCGGTGGTCACCGTGGCGGTGGTGCCGTCGGTCTCGGGGTTGATGGTAGCGACCGTCGAGGTCGGGGTGCTGTCGGCGTCCTGGCTGTCGCTGCCGGCGTCCGCGGTGGTGCCCGCGGTCGTGGGGTTCGAGCCCTGGGTGGTCGTCTGCGACCCGGAGGAGGCGTTGTTGCTGTCGCTGGCGCTGGCGCCCTCGGTGGCGGTGTCGCTGTCTCCGCAGGCGCCGAGGCCGAGGCAGGCGCTGACGCCGATGGTGGTCCACGCTTTGATGTTCAAATTAACGAGCCGCATATCTACACACCCTCCATCCAGTCGATGGACAAGCTACGGGGGCAGGGGCGGCGGCGTCAAGCGAAGCGATCGCGCGGCGGCGTCTCCGCGGGCGCGGGCGCGGCGGCCCGCGGGCAGGTTCGCGGATCTGCGCTGGCACATTCGCGCGGAGGGGCGACCGACCGTGGGCTCCGGGGTGTCAGGGCGCGGCGAGTCGGGTAGCGAGGGCGCGGGCCTCCTCGACGTTGACGCTGAAGCGGTCCTGCCACTTGCCGGTGACGACCTGCTCGACGAGGGCGCGGGCGGTGGTGGGGTCATCGGTGGCGAGGTGGTTGTTGGCGCGTCCGATCAGCCAGGCGGGGTTGGTGGGCTCGACGGCGATCGCGTGCTGCCAGCTGCGGTCGGCATCGGCGAAGCGGCCCTCGCGCTCGAGCAGGTTGGCGATCTTCGCGTGGGCGTCGCCCTCGGCTGGGTGGCGCTCGCTGATGCTGGCGAGGTGACGGATCGCCTCGGCGGGCTGGCCGAGCGCGAACAGCAGGGCCGCGCAGCGCTCGTCGATCTCGGCGTTGTCGGGGTCCTCGGCGCGCCAGCGGGCGGCGAGGTCGAGGGCGCGGTCGAGGGGGCTGCGCCCGGAGTCCTGGGGCATGTCCCCGGGGACAGGTCGTATGATCGCGTCGCGGGCGCGCAGCTCGAGGATATGCCGGTAGGTGGTCCTGAGCTGGGCGAGGGGGAGCTGCTCGTGGGCCGCGAGGGCTCGCTCGGCGAGGTCGGCGGCGTCGCCGAGGCGGCCCTGGTGCTCGGCGAGCAGGGCGGCGAGGGTGAGCAGGTCGGGCGCGGCGGGGGCGTCGGCGAGCAGGGGACGCAGGATGTGCTCGGCCTCGCCGAGCAGGCCGGTCTGCACGAGCTGAAGGATCAGCGGGGCCGCGGTCTCGGGGTCGAGGTGGTCGAGGGCGGCGGCGGCGAGGACCCGACGGACCTCCCCGGGCTCGTTGAGCTGGTTCGCGGCGGCGATGAAGGCGATCAGCTGGGTCGCGTCGCTGGACCTGGCGACCGCGTCGCGCCAGCGGCTCCACTGCAGGCGCCAGCCGGCGTGGCCGTGGCGCTGGACCGCCATCACCACGCTCCAGTCGATCGTCGGCAGCTGGTCGGTGTCGACGGCGGCGGCGAGGCCCTGCGTGAAGCGCTCGGCGGCCCTGGTCCAGTCGCCGGTCTGCTGATAGGCGACGCCCGCGGCGTGCAGGGCCTCGGGGCGCCAGCGCGGGCCGGCGGCGGCCAGCGCCTCCCAGGCGGGGGCGTTGGTGGGGCGGCGCCAGTCGTAGTTGGTGGTGAGCATCCGGGTGGCGACGAAGCCGAGCTCGGGGTGGTCGTAGGCGTCGAGAAATGCGCGCAAGTGCGCAAGGCTGGTCGGATTGACGGGGCGGGTGGCGTGGAGGAGCAGGCGGGCGTGGCTGGCCAGGAGGCCAGACAGGGTGCCGGGGTGAGCGCTCGCCACCTGCTCGAGCGGGGCGCTCTGATTCTTGCGGGCGCGGCGGAGGGCTGCGAGGTAGGCGGCGACGGGGTCGCCGGGGTGGGCGGCGAGGGCCGGGTCCGCGACCTTGGGCGCGGCGAGGATCAGGCCGGCGCCGCCGAGGACGAGCTCGCCGCGGCTGAGCTCGGCCTGGGCGCGCATTTCGACGAGCACGGGCTCTTGCAGGTGGTGCTGGCCGAGGGCGGCGAGGGTGGCGAGGCGCTGGCGCTGGATGGCGCGCCAGGCGGGTGTGCCGGGTTCGGTCTGGTCGAGGGCGGCGGCGAGGTCGGGGGCGCTGCGCAGCGGGAGCTCGAGGGTGGTGGTGACGAGGTCGCTGACATCGACGTCCGCGGGTCCGCGGGCGAGGTCGACGCGGGTGTGCTGTTCACCGACGATGATGTCGAGGCCGCGCGCGTCGTATTCGAAGCGGGTCTCGGCGAGCAGGCGCTCGCCGCTGTGGCGGGAGATCTTGATGAGGCGCAGCTGGGCGTCGAGCTCGAGGTCGATCGGCTCGTCGTTGCCGGGGGTATGCAGGCGCACAATGTTGGTGCCGAGCAGCTCGACGCGATACCAGCGGGCGAGGGTGTCGGGGGCGGGCAGCAGCCAGGGGATCCACTGGGACAGCAGGGCGGGCTCGGCGAGGCCGACGCGACGGACGATGGCGAGGTCCTGGTCGGGATATGTGGCGGTGAGGGTATCGCCGTCGTAGCGGACGATCTCACGCAGGTGCCCGTCCTGGAGATGCTCCTGATCCTTCATCACCGCGAGGATTCCGCGGTTTCGGGCCTCGCGGCTGTCGTCTGCTTGCTTGCCGATGCTGCGGACGCGGGTGAAGTGGCCGTCGGCGGTGATCGTGAGCACGCCGCCGTCGACGCGGTAATGGGCGGGTTGCAGGCTGGCGCGGGCGCGGGTGAGGAGGTCGCGGGCGGCGGGGCTGATCTCACCCTCGGGCGCGGCTGCGGCGGCGGCGATCATTTGTTCGCGCTCGCGGTCGAAGCCGTCCTCGAAGATCGCGGGCAGGTGCTCGGCGAGGTCGCCGAGGCGCGCGTCGTGGATCGTGTTGAGGGCGATGGGATAGCCGCGACCGCTCTCCTTGCGCTTCAGCTCGCCGCCGAAGTCGGGCATGAAGTGGGCGCTGCCCGTGGCGCGGGTGACGGGCGTCGGCGAGGCGGAGGTCGGCTCGTCGTCGCGCTGCCAGGACGACTGCCTGCGCTCGAGGCTCTTGGTGGTGACGAAGCGATCCGCGGGGAGGCTGTTGGCCACGTCGAGCTCGCCGCCGAAGGTCATCGCGCCCATGCGGACGGCGGGGACGCGGGTGCCACGGCCGCCGAAGCCCGCGCCCGCGCCGCGGCCGAAGCCCGAGCCGCCGCCGCCGCGGCCGGAGCCGATCAGGCCGAGCGCGCCGAGGCCGATGGTGCCGGAGGGGGAGCCGCCGAATTCGCGGCCCGAGAACAGGCCGCCGCTGAATTCGCCGGAGTAGTCGCCGGGGCTCGCGAGCAGGGGGAGGGGGAGGCGCTGGACGATCTGGCCGGGGGCGGCAGCGATCGCGCCGCGGGGCTCGCGGACGACCTTGATCTCGGCGGGCGCGGCGTAGTGGGCCCAGCCGGCGGCGTCAGGGCGGCGCACCTTGTATTGCCGGTACATCGCCTCGTTCTCGAGCACGAGCAGGGAGGTGAATGGGGTGACGAGGAAATGCTCGAGGCCGAGGGCGGTGATCTGCTTGCGGTTGGCCTCGGCGCCGGCGCGGATGTCGGCGTCGATCTGCGCGCGGGCCCACAGGCGCGGCAGGTAGCCGGCGTTCGGGCGCGGGGCGGGCAGCTCGAGCCGCTGCGACCACGGCGCGCCGGCGAGGGTGCCCTCGATCAAGATGGCCCGAGGGGCATGTCCTGAAGCACCTGTCCCGCGGGACAGGATGGTCAGGGCCTCGCCGTCGACCAGCGAGGCGCTGGAGACGTGCAGCTGCGCGTCGATCTCGGCGTCGCCGGGGCCGAGCAGGCGGGCCTTGACCTGCAGCAGCCGCGCGGTGTTGAGCGCGGCCGCGAGGTCGAGCGCCTGCCAGCGCAGGTCGGCGCCGGGCGTCAGCTGCACCCGCAAGCCGCCGGTCGCCGCGCTCAGGTCGTCGAGCAGGGCGAGGTCCTGCTCGTCGCCGAGCGCGGCGGCCACGAAGGTCGCGCGGCCGACCAGGCGGGCGCGCAGGGCCTCGCGGGCGGCGTCGCCGGGGGTGCCGAGCAGGCCGTCGCCGAGGTAGAGGATGTGCGGGGCCTCGGGGCCGGCGTCGGCGTCGAGGAGGGCGAGGGCGTGGTCGACGGCGAGGCCGAGCTCGGTGGCGCCGACGTGGTCACGGCCCTCGCGGGCGAGGAATGCGTCGAGGGCGGCGGGGTCGAGGGCGTCGACGCGGGAGAAGTGGGGGGAGAGGTCGCGGAGGGTGGAGTCGAAGGCGACGAGGGAGAGGCGGTCGGCCTCGTCGAGCTCGGCGAGGAGGTGGCGGAGGAAGCGGGTCTGGGCGGCGAGCTCGGCGGGGCTGCGGGAGGCGCTGGTGTCGTGGAGGATGACCCAGCGGCGGGGGGTGTGTTGGGAGCTCTGGGGGAGGTCTGGGCGGGCGCGGACCATCAGGTAGTCGCCGGCGGGGTCGGCCATGGTGGCGGCGGTGACGGTCGGTGGTTTGGAGGTGGGGTAGAGGGTGAGGGCGAGGTCGGTGCCGAGCTTGACGTTATTTAATGTGGCCTCGGCGAGGCGCTCGTCGCCCTTGTCGGTGACGGTGAAGTCGACGCAGCAGGAGTCGAGCTTGAGGGCTCGGTCCTTGAGGTGCACGCGATAGCGGAGGGTGGCGGCGGGGAGGTCGAGCTCGGGGATGGGGACGCGGACGCTGTAATCGCCGTAGAGGCTGGTGAGCGGCTGGGTGTAGCTGAGCAGGATGCGCTTTTCGGTGCGGGCGGGCAGCGGGAACACGCGCATGCGAAATTCGTTGCCTTGCATCCACTCGAGCAGGGCGGGGTCGCGGCGGCGATAGACGATGGACTCGTAGATCTGCCGGCCCTCCTGGCGCTCGGTGATGCCGGCCTCCATCAGCTTGCCGTCGACGTACATCGCCAGGCGGGCGATCGCGGCGTCGGCCGGCAGCGGGAAGCTGTATACGCCCTCGAGCTCGTAATCCGTGTGGTTGAAGAATGTCTGGTCGATCGTCGTGCGGGCGACGCCGTCCTCGATGTATACGTCGACGTCCATCACCCGCACCGGCAGCGGCCACTCGCCCGGCCAGGTCGGGAAGCGGGCCAGCAGGTTGCCGCGGCGCACCGCGCTGAGCTCCTCGGCGGGGTCTTGCAGGGCGTCGCGCGCCCACTGCAGCTCGTGGCTCAGGCGCTCGGCCGGGCGTCGGGCGGGACCTGTCCCCGGGGACAGGGTGCCGGCCTCGCCGGCCTTGAACACGGCGTCGCCGGCGGCGTTGTGCAGGCGGACCTCGCCGCGCAGGACCCCGGTCAGCAGGGCATCGGCCTCCTGGCGCAGCAGGAACTTGGTGCCGCGGACCTCGAGCTCGCCGGCGGGGCTGCCGACGGTGAAGGTCTGGGCGCCGGGCACGACGTCGAGCAGGGCCTCGCCGCGCAGCAGCTCGAGGCGGCGGGGGCCGATGACCTTCAGGGCCGCGCCCTCGCGCAGGATCGCGGTCGAGCCGTCGGCGAGGGTGAAGGCGAGGGGGCGCTTGCCGGGGTTCTCGAGCATGGAGCCGGGGCCGAACTTGGTGGCCTGCAGCCCGGTGTCTGTCCCTTCGGACAGGTCTTGGTCACGGGTGACGCCCCAGATCAGGAGGGCGGAGGCGGCGACGGCGGCGAGGGCGTAGGCGGGGGTGGTCCAGCGGGGCTTGGTCATGGAGATCTCGGCGGCGCGCGAGCGCTGTAGGCGGGTGAGCAGCCGGGCGCGGGCCTCGGGGCTCAGCTGCGGCGGGTCTGCGCTCATGGTGAGGAGGCGATCGAGGGTCTCGTCGCCGGGGTCTTTGGGGTCGGGTTCACGGGACATCGCGCAGCTCCCGGAGGTTGGCGGCGGCGGGGACCGGGGCGGCGGATTCGGCGACCCGCAGCGCGGCGAAGGCGTCGCGGAAGGCCCGACGAGCGCGGGCGAGCAGCGACTTGACGGCCTCCTCCGACAGCGCGAGGCGCCGCCCGAGGTCCTGCAGGCTGTCGCCGTGCACGTACTTGCGGGTCAGCGCGACGCGGTGGTTGTCGGCGAGGCCGGCGATGGCGAGGTGCACGAGCTCCTTGGTCTCGGCGCGGGCGAGCAGGTCGTCCCCGGCGGTGGCGCCGGAGAGGGCCTGGAAGACCTGGCCGAGGGTCGCCTCGCGGCGGTCCCAGGCGGCGGCGAGGGCCTGGCTGCGTCGGTGGTCGCGCAGCTGGGCGCGGGCGACGTTGCGGGCGCGCATCAGGAGGAAGGCTCGCAGGCCGCCGCGGGCGGGGTCGAAGCTGGCGGCGTGGCGGAGGGCGTCGAGGAGGGTGTCATGGACGATGTCCTCGGCGAGTCCGGGGTCGCGGTCGGTGCGATAGAAGGCGAAGGCGTAGAGGGCGTCGACGTGTTCGGCGTAGAGGCGCGCGAGGGCTCCGGGGTCGCCGGCGGCGGCGCGCCGGAGCAGCGCGAATTCGTCTTCATCGGCGGTCAACGCGGGGGGCCTCGCCCGGCATTGTCGGCGAGGGGGGCGGCAGGTGTCGCGAGGGCGAGAGATTTATTTTGCGGGGCCGGGAGGCGCGCTCGCGCGCGGCGCAACTGGACGAGCGGCTCAGCTGTGCACGAGGATGTTGTCGGCGAGGAAGCACTGGTGGGGAGCGGCGAGCACGAGGTCGTAGACGGGGAGCACGCCGACGAAGTACTGGCGGCCGGTGACGACGGTGACGCCCGGCTTGTCGCCGAAGTGGCAGGTGAGCAGCTGGAGGTGGCCGGTGACCCAGCGTCCGGCGGCCTCGAAGCGGCGGGTCTCGGGCGACCAGACGGGGTGGTCGCTGGTGAGGCGCAGGGAGCCGCCGCAGGCGAGATGGAGGCACACGCACTCGCGCTCGGCGCGACGAACGGTGGTGACGCGGGCGACGGTGCGGGCGTGGGTGTCGGGGTCATAGCCGTGGATCTCGTCGAGGACGTCGATGACCTCGATCGGGATCTGGCCCCATGGCGCGGAGATCCGGGTGCCGACGGCGATACAGGTGGCCGTGCCGTACGTGCTTCGCATAGGGGTCGGAGGATCGGGGTCGCGGGGGGCCGCGACAAGGCGAGCTTTCGCGCGTGGTCCCGGGCGGATCACGCGAGGGGTCGCTGATGCCCGTGTGAACGCCGTGCGGACGCGTGGTCTGCGACACCCGGGGGAGCGCATGCTCCGGCGCGGACGGGCCCGATGGCCGTATGTCCTTTGCGACAGGTCGGCGGGCGCGACGGCGCTCGCTGCGGGGCGCTCAGAGGCAGTACAGGTCTTGTTGCAGTGGCGGCATCGAATCGGTGGTGCCGCATTGCCCGGCATCAGTCGGACACGACCGGGGTGGCGCCGTCGCGGGCCGAGTCGATGAAGCCGACGATGCGCCCGAGCTCGGTCGGGGTGAAGGCGACGAAGTGGCCGTCCTTGCCGATCGGCTGGTCGCGCATCAGGACGATCGCCGTGGCGTCGCCGGCGTTGCCGCTGGCGGGCAGCGGGGTGACGGGCATGAAGCCGCTGATGCTGTAACCGCAGACTTTCTGCTCGTCGGGGTCGTACCGGTCGCAGGGGGCCGGGAACAGGTTGCTGCCGCCGATGGCGAGGCCGGCGTTGATGGCGAGCGCGGCGGCGGAGCGCAGGGGCGTGTAGTTGTCGACGTGGCCGATGTACATCAGCAGGTGCTTGCCGCCGATCTCCGGGGCGGCGCCCTTGCGCAGCAGGGGGCCGTAGACGTCGCCGTCGGAGCGATTGACGAAGGTGTTGAACAGCTGCAGCAGCGGGTGGTTGCTGGAGATCGGCCGGTCGGGGCGCTCCTGGAACGCGAACTGGAGGAGGTCCTTCGGGGGGTACTCGTTGCCGCCGAGGCTGACCTTGGGCTCGGTCTTGGCGAGGATGGCGCGCAGCAGGTTGGCGCCGGCGCCGCTGAGCACGGCGGCGCGGACCTCGGGCTCGTAAGGCAGGAAGGCGACGCCGGCCTGGGCGCCCTGGCTGTGGCCCATGAAGAACAGGTTCTTGGGGTCGAGGGTGGTGGGCGGCGGCTCGGGGGCGGTGGCGTCGGCGAGGTGCGCGGCGAGGCGGATGGCGGTGAATTGGTCGATGGCGCCCTGCAGGATGTTGTCGCGGGCGGCATCGGGGTTACGGAGGTTGAAGACGAGCTGGTCGATGGGGAGGCCCTCGATCATGCCGTCGCTGTCGGTGTCGCCGCGGCGTTCGCCGTGGAGGTTGCCTTCGAGGGCGAGGGTGGCGATGCCCGACTCGGCGGCGACCTCGGCGGTGCCGGCGCGCACGGCGTCGCGGAAGCCGCCGCCGGTGCCGTGGGCGAACACGAGGGTGGGGAAGCCGGCGGCGGGGGCCGGGCTGGTCGGTACGGTGAGCGCGAAGCAGACGTCCTGGACGGCGTGCAGGACCGGGCCGTCGCCGTCCGACTGGATCTTGCCGCCGTTGCTGGCGTAGGGCGGGCGGCCCTCCTGGAAGATCGGGAGGGTGACGCGGCCGTGGAGCTCGGTGAAGGCGGGGTTTGGGGCGGCGCAGCGCCGGGCGGCGCGCTCGTCGTCGCTGAGGCCGGGGGCGAGCGAGCAGGGCGAGTCACCGGCGGCGTCGCAGACTTGCAGGTCGCGGACCGCGAGCGGGCCGTCGTATACGGCCGCGCGCGCGCTGGCCATGAGGTCGCGGTGCGGGGCGGTGGTGAACACGGTGCCGCCGACGAGCTCGTCGATGGCGATCCGCTGCTCGCCGGTGTTGGCGGGGCTGGCCAGGTAGGCCCGCAGCGGGGCGAAGCTGTCCCAGGCGGCGGCCTTGGCCGCGTCGCCCGGGCGGCTGGTCTGCAGCATCAACTCGAAGTCGGCGTCGGGCGTGAAGCGCCCGCCGTCCGCGGGCTCACAGGTGTCCGTCAGCACCACCGCGTAGGTCGTGTCGGCGTCGAGCACCACGCCGTCGGTCGGCTCGACCGCCACCCAGTTGCGACAGATGTAATTGTTGCTGCTGACGCTGCCGTTCTCGGCGGTGTAGGTGAGGCCGCTCAGGCCCTCGCCGTAGCGGGGGTGCCCCGGTGTGATGTTGATGTAGCGGAGGCCGCCCTTCATCGTGCCCACGCCGGTGCTGCTGCGAAAGATCACCGCGCCGTCGACCGCGAAGCCGGGGGTGTCCTGCTCGAGGTGGTCCATCCAGCGGTCGATGACGGTCGCCAGCTCGGGCGCGGCGGCGAGGCGGGCGGGCGGCCGCGGGAAGCCCTCGAGGTCGAGGCCGCCGCCGCGGCGCCGGGCGTCGGCCGGGAAGGGCAGGCGGAAGTAGTCGCGGTCCTGGTCCTTGCCGGCGCGCAGGTCGAAGTAGAAGCGGGGCGACTCGTCGGGGTCCTCTGCACAGGCGACGCCGGGCCAGAAGTCTGGCAGGCCGCCGGAATCGGTGTCGGTGTCGGTGCTAGTGTCCTCGCCCGCGGAGCCGCTGGCGGAGCCGGAGCAGCCGCCATCGCTGCAGCCGCCGCCCAGGTTGAGGCTGCAGCCGAGCAGGGGGAGGGACGCGGCGAGGGGGGCGACCAGGGTCCAGCGCATGGGGCCACCATACCAGCGGGAGCTGCGCGGGAACAATTGAGCTCCTCGGTGATTTTGGTGTCCCGACAGTTGCTGATGCAAGATGCGGCCGAGGCGCACTGTGGAGGTCCCCCTGGTTCGGGGTCGTGGCCGGGTCGACATCGAGGCGCTTGCGCTCGAGGGGCGCTGGGCCATATGGGTGGCCCTCATGTCATCGATCGCCGCCGAGATGCAGGCCGCCGCCCGGCGGCTGGCCGAGGAGTGCGGGGCGCTGCGCTTCGCCCTGCCCGTGACCCACGTATATAATCCGCTGGATTACGCGTGGGCGGCGCACCGCCAGTATATCGATCGTTATGGGGCGGCCCGCAAGCGGGTGGTGTTCGTGGGCATGAATCCGGGGCCCTTCGGCATGACGCAGACGGGGGTGCCGTTCGGGGAGGTCCGCGCGGTGCGCGAGTTCCTCGGCATCGTCGCGGCGATCGGGCGACCCGCGGTGGAGCACCCCGAGCGGCCGGTGCAGGGCTTCGCGTGCGCGCGGGCGGAGGTCAGCGGCTCGCGCGTGTGGGGGCTGGTGGCGGCCCGCTGGGGCAGCGCGGCGGCGTTCTTCGCCGACCACTATGTGGCCAACTACTGCCCGCTGGTGTTCCTCGAGGAGAGCGGGAAGAATCGGACCCCGGACAAGCTGGCGAGTGGCGAGCGCGCCGCGCTGACGACGGCGTGTGACCGGCACCTGCGGCGGGTGGTCGAGCTGCTCGAGCCGGCGTGGGTGATCGGGGTCGGCGGCTACGCGGAGAAGCAGGCCGAGGCGGCCCTGAGGGGGGGCGGGAGCGGACCGAGGATCGGGCGGATCTTGCATCCGAGCCCGGCGAGCCCGGCGGCCAATCAGGGCTGGGCGGAGGCCGCGGTGGCCGAGCTGCAGGCCCTGGGGATCGCGGTGCCTGACATGTCCCTTGGGGCAGGTATTCCGGCGGCCCCGCGACAGACCGGGGCGCGCGGCCCCGGGCGGGCGCAGGCGCGGGCGCGCGAGGCCTGAGGTCGCGGTCGGCGCGCGCCCGCGGCGCTGGATTCGAGGGTAAGCTCGCGGAGGCAATATGTCGGAGCGGGACGTCGATGTCGCGGTGATCGGTGCGGGGACGGCGGGGCTGTCGGCCCTGCGAGCGGCGCG
>Ga0075152_10002924_pt1 | contig 12084 bp, 12 predicted proteins | sample JI61114C2DNA_FD_70964 | JGI IMG/M metagenome (GOLD analysis project Ga0075152, IMG submission 70964) | Wastewater effluent complex algal communities from Wisconsin, to seasonally profile nutrient transformation and Carbon sequestration -... | ecosystem: Engineered > WWTP > Effluent > Algae...
GCAGGCACGCCATAGTTTACAAAAACCAGTTCTGCAGTTACATCACCATCAGCACTGTAGCAGTTATAAGAAGCTAACTGTCCCGCCTGTCCTGAAGTGGCATCTTCTTGTAAAGCGGGTTCCTTTAAAACAGCAGTAAAATTTCTTGATCCGGTCATTTCAAGCAGCCTGGTAACTGGTGTGGGAAACAGTACATGAAACGTTTCGATACTGGTTTCAAAACCCCAGCTTTTAAATTTATCAGCTATGTATTGCACATTCGCTTCGTCGCCGGCAGAAGCCAGGTGATGTGGTTGCGCCGAAAGATCTTTTATATACTGATCAACATTTTTCGCCTTCAGCAGATCATCAAATTGTTTTTCAGATTGCAGTTGGGAAGCAGCAGCAGCGGTACCAAAACCGCTGATACTGGCTGTTTGTGCAAATGACAATGGCAGAAAAAAGGCAAGGGCTGAAATGGAAAACAGCATTTTCTTCATGATGACTCTATTTATGCAGTGAAGGTCAAATGTAAAGAAATGGGGAGAAAGTATTTTCTTTACTGCATGAATGGCGAAACAAATTTACAGGCGCTGATAAAAAACATGCAGCCCGAACTGCAGCCCGGCGAATATGTTTTTAGCTATGTGGATGATCTGTCAAATATTAATGCAGGAAAGATTGTCGCTTTGTTTAAAGAAAAAGAGGCTTATACGATCATTGTAGAAAAACATGTTGCGGAAGAATGGAAACTGCCCTACCAATATGTTGCGGCATGGATAACCCTGACAATTCAATCATCTTTAGAAGCAGTGGGATTGACAGCGGCCTTTTCAACTGCGTTGGCCAATACCGGAATCAGTTGCAATGTGGTGGCAGGGTATTACCACGATCATATTTTTGTAGCTCTGCAGGATGCTGAAAAAGCAATGGAAGTACTATGTAAAATGGCCGAATAAAGCAATACCGTACAAGAGTGCGACGCCCATGCAGCCAAATTATTGTATGAAGCTGGCTACAAAAAATTATTTCAATAACTGCTCCAGTTTTCTATCCAATGCCGGACCACGAAGATTTTTGGCGATGATCTTTCCATCGGGACCGATCAAAAAGTTTTGCGGTATACTGGTTACTTTAAATTGTGCAGCTACTTCATTGCCCCAGCCTTTCAAATCACTTACATGCGGCCAGGTGAGGTTATCCATTTTAATGGCATCTATCCAGGCTGGCTTTGCTTTATCAAGTGAAACACCCAACACAGTAAAGTTTTTGTCCTTATACTTCTGGTAACTGGCAACCACATTGGGATTTTCCATGCGGCAGGGTCTGCACCAGCTTGCCCAAAAATCTACCAGCACATATTTACCCCGAAGAGAAGACAATGCTACCGGGTTACCTGTTGTATCAGGCTGAGAAAAATCAGCCATTACTGTACCTACTGCATTGATCTTTTGTTCAGATAATTGTTGTGTTACATAATTGCCCAGGTCGCTGCTGCGAACATCGGCGGATAGAGAATTAAATAACTGGTCGGCCTTCATGATATCGTCGTTCAGCTGCATATAGCGGATCACTGCCAAAGGAGTGATATACGAAGCGGTGTTTCGCTGGATAAAATTCTCTAATGTTTGCTTTGCTGCCGCTTTGCCATTTTCATCAGCAGGTGCATTTTCTGCAAAATAGGGCTGGTACGGCGCCAGTAAATTATTGAGCTTGTAAAAATCACTGTTGGAAGCAGACCCGCTCACTACAGCTTTATCAAATGCGTCTTTTGTACCGGCAACTTTCACATCGCTGTTATCAAGAAACAAAGTGAGGTAGGGTGGTTTATTATCGACCAGTATAATTTTAAAAGCCGGCTTGTCTAATTTTCCTTTGAAAGAAAATTTATTTTGATAGATACCGCTTTGTTGTTCGGGCTGCCCGGTGGTGCCGTTAAGCAACGCAATTTTAGTACCATCTGCAAAACCAGTGACCTCTCCGTTGATCAGGTAACCATCGCCTTTTTCAGGTGCAGGGGCAACGGCTACAGCTTTTGTTTTAGATTTTACAGGTGCCTTTTTTTGAGCAAATGCAAGGGCAGGAAATAACAATCCGAATAGTAGTACTTTCTTCATCACTAAGTTTTAATGCTGCAATTTAGCCATTTTGAAAATAAGGACTCAACCGGTGATAGAATTTAGGAATTCTTTAGTGGTGGCGGCCACATCAGTAGTTTGCTCCAGCGCTTTTACAAAGGCACTGCCAATGATGGCACCATTAGTATGCTTGCAGGCAGCTAAAAATGTGGGCTTGTCTTTGATGCCAAACCCGACTAAAATGGGATTTTTCAGATTCATGGAATGAAGCCGTTTGAAATAACCCTCCTGGTCATGTATGGCCTTACTATTTCCGGTGGTGGATGAGGAAGAAACGGCATAGATAAAACCACTGCTTAGCGCATCGATTTTTCGTATTCTGTCTTCACTGGTCTCTGGCGTGATGAGGAATATAAAATCAAGCTTATATTTCTTTATGACAGCGCCGTACTCCGTTTCAAATTCATATTGTGGCAAGTCAGGTAATATCAAACCATCCACACCCACTGCGGCTGCATCGGCGCAAAACTTCTCAAAACCGTATTGCAGTACAGGGTTCATATAACCCATTAAGATAAAGGGTACAGATATTTCAGTTCTTACATCTTTCAACTGCTCAAATAGTTTACCAATAGTGATCCCATTTGCAAGGGCCTGCATATTGCTTTGCTGAATTACGGGCCCATCGGCTAATGGATCGCTGTAGGGCATTCCTATTTCGATGATATCTGCACCATTTGCCTGCAATGCTTTCATTACCGGGACTGTTGAGTCCAATTGAGGATAGCCTGCCGTGCAGTAGACGTTGAGGATGTTGTTGGATTTGCGCTGGAAGAGGTGTTGGAGGCGGCTCATTTTTTAGGCTTTGGGTTTATTTGGGTTTAAGGAAATGTGGTCATGGTAAGCTCTTTCCTGTTTCACCTCACCCCCAGCCCCTTTCCTTGAGGAGAGGGGAGTGTAAAGACCATAAGTATTTATACTTCTTTTCATTTTTTTAAGAGTGGGTGTTGTTTGGTTTTAACCAGCTTTCTATTGTATTAATTACATAGGCTGGGTTGTTTTCTATTTCTTCGTTGGTAAAGCGCAGCACTACAATTCCTGCTTCGCTTAATCTTGTTGTCCTGGCATTGTCATACTGCACAACTTCTGGTTCGTTGTGGATACTGCCATCTGCCTCAACAACCATTTTCACTTCGTGGCAGTAAAAATCCAGCACATATTTTTCGAAAGGATGCTGCCTGCGGAATTTCAGTCCACCCACTCTTCTATTCCGTAATAGCTGCCATAACAATTCTTCTGCTTCTGTTTGCTGCTTTCGTAGTATCCTCGCAATCTCATAGGTAGATGGATTGGCGTGGTGGTGAAGATTGTTGTTATGGTCGGGCATGTTTGATTATTTTGCTTTCCCGTTTTGTTTTTGCTTCAACTTCATTTTTCTCCTCACCCTCGTTCCCTCTTCTTGCCTACCGGTAAGCAGGCTTTAAGAGAGGGGGCCTGGCATCATTTCCTTATTTTGCAATGGCACTGACGCTTTTTGCATTTTTTCATTCTCCAACAACTATAGGCAACCACTTGTACGAATAATAAAGACGATTTAAATTATCAGAGTCTTCAAAGCCCCTCTCCTCAAGGAGAGGGCCTGTCCCGATTTGTCGGGAGTTGGGGTGAGGTAATACAATGAGATATTAAAACAACTAAAGACTTTTGCCCACTCTACCACCTTTCAATGAAGTGTTGTAAAGGAATTAATTGCTTCACCATATCTCACTTCTCCACATGCCTTATCGGAATCGCCTCCTTCCCATCCAGCACGATAAAATTATACACCGGGAAGGCATCGATATCCAATGTAATATTAAAAGCATTTTTTGGTCCATCAGTTTTTGGAAATGAAACTACAAGGCTGTCACCCACCCTGTCCACGCTGTATTGAGTTCCATCAAATGCAGCATCCAGGCAACTTTCAAACACATACCTTTCGCCGGCAATATTACTGAGCATGCTGCCGGCTTTTTCACCCGGACTGCAATCGCCCATTTTTTCAAACGTTAGTTTGTGATTGATAAAGGCTTCGTTGTTGTTGCAGGAAAAAATCAATGCAACAAGCAGGAATAAAAAAGTATGCTTCATGTTATAAATATTTCATGTAGGTTGCTAAGTCCTTATCACCTCGTCCGCTCAAACAAATCACCACCACATCCTCTTCCTTCAATTCCATTTTGTTCAACACAAAAAAAGCATGCGCAGTTTCCAATGCTGGGATGATGCCTTCCATTTTGCTTACTTCAAACGCCGACTGCAAGGCTTCCTCATCTGTTGCACTCATGAATATTCCCCTGCCGCTCTTATATAAATGCGCATGCAAAGGGCCAATACCAGGATAATCCAATCCGGCTGAAATGCTGTGCGGCTCTGTCACCTGGCCATCCGCCGTTTGCATCAATAAACTTTTACTGCCATGCAAAATACCTGGTGTGCCCAACTGTGTGGTGGCTGCACTCATACCACTGTTGATACCACAACCTGCTGCTTCCACGGCCACTAACTTAACTGATTCATTGTTTAAGAAATGATAAAATGCACCGGCTGCATTGCTGCCACCACCCACACATGCTATCACATGCGTTGGTAATTCATTGCCCGTTTTTTCCAGCAATTGTTGTTTGATTTCTTCACTGATGATGCTCTGAAATCTGGCTACCATATCCGGATAAGGATGTGGTCCCACTACGCTGCCGATAATATAGTGCGTATCCACCGGGTTATTGATCCAGTCCCTGATGGCTTCGTTGGTGGCATCTTTCAAAGTCTTGCTGCCGCTGGTTGCAGGTATCACGGTGGCGCCCAGCATTTTCATCCTGGCAACATTGGGTGCCTGCCTTTCAATATCTTTTTCACCCATGTACACAATGCATTCTATTCCTTTCAATGCACACACTGTTGCTGTGGCCACGCCATGCTGACCAGCACCAGTTTCTGCGATGATCCTTTTCTTACCAAGGCGTTGCGCCAATAAAATCTGGCCGACTGTATTGTTGATCTTATGTGCACCGGTATGACAAAGATCCTCTCTCTTTAGATAAATATTGGTATTGAATTTTTCACTGAGTCTAGCTGCAAAGAACAAAGGTGTGGGTCTGCCGACATAGTCTTTTAATAATTGATCGTACTCTTCCTTGAATAAAGGCTCTTTCATTATTTTCAGATAGTTCTCCTGCAGTTCTTTCACATTGGGGTACAACATTTCTGGAATGTAGGCACCACCAAAGACTCCGTAATAGCCCTGTTCGTTGACGCTGAAATTATTTTCTTTTATAGCCATCATTTGTTTTTTATGGCGACATCGTTGTGTCACTCACTTGTACCGCATACCTTTATTTGACCTTCCATTTTTGTGGATTTACCAAACTTCAACTATGATGTCCGCCTTTCGGCGAACCCTCGTCGACACCGCCTTGCGCACTGCGGCGGGTTTCACCCGCAGCTACCAATATATCGCCCCTACGGGGCTAACTGCAAACCTTAATTAAATCTCTGCTCTTCTGTGTCAGCATTTTCCTTTTAAAAGACACCCAATCCGGAACTGCGGCGGGTTTCACCCGCTGCTACCAATATATCGCACCTACGGGGCTGGTTGCAAACCCTAATTAAACCTCTGCTCTTCTGTATCAGCATTTTCTTTTTAAAAGACACCAAATCCGGAACTGCGGTGGGTTTCACCCGTTGCTACCAATATATCGCCCCTACGGGGCTAACTGCAAACCTTAATTAAACCTCTGCTCTTCTGTGTCAGCATTTTCTTTTTAAAAGACACCAAATCCGGAACTGCGGCGGGTTTCACCCGCAGCTACCAATATATCGCCCCTACGGGGCTAATTGCCAATCCCCATAAAACCTCTAGTCTTCCCTATTACCATTTTTTGTATTAACAACCCCGAAGCCCAGCGCTGAAGCAAACAAAAACAATTTGAACTTTCGGGCTCTTAAGCCCCTCCTTTGGAGGGGTTTGGGGAGGCTAATACCAATTCCAAAAATTTCAGATCCAGCCATCTTCCAAACTTCCAGCCCACTTCTTTAAAATGCGCCACTTCTACAAAGCCAAATTTTTTATGCAGCGCAATGCTGATCTCATTCTCTGCATCTATACCTGCTACAATTGCATGAATACCCAGTTGCCTTGCCGCTTCGATCAATGGAGGCAATAACAAGTTGGCCACTCCTTTACCGCGACTGTCTGCAGCTACATATACAGAATTCTCTACTGTTTTACTATAACCGGGCCAGGGCCGAAACGAACCAAACGTGCTAAAGCCCAAAACCTTGCCAGCTTCCTCCGCCACAAAAATGGGAAAGCCCTGTTGCTGTCTTTGTTCAAACCACTCGGTACGCATTTGTAAAGTATGGGGTTCGTAATGCCACACTGCAGTTGTATTTGCAATGATGTCATTATAAATATCCAGCATGGCTGGCAGGTCTTGGTCTGTTGCAAGTCTTATTAGCATTGTTGAATTGCTACATTGTTAAATTGTTGTTTGACACGATCTCCGCATTGCCCAATAAAGATTTTTAGTACAAGTGTATCCCGACCTATGGTTGGGGCAATAAAGCCAAATAGCTATTCAAAACCCTGGCTCAAAAAAATTACCAACCCAGTGCCTTCTTCAACTGTAGTATCAATCCCATATCTTTTACACCGGGTTCTTTTTCAAAATGAGTGTTGATATTAATACCATAAAAATCAGGATGTTTTATTTTCTTTATCGCGGCTGCATCTTCCACAGTAATAACACCACCAATAAAAAATGGTTTTTCAATCTTTGCTTTAGCCAATATTTTCCAGTCGAATTTCTTAGCTGTATTTTCAAATAAATAGTAATCGCACACTTCATCGTATTCAGCCACCATTTCGTCTATATCCATTTTTTCATCGGCAAGCTGGAATGTTTTTATCACTTCCACTTCCTCGGAAAGATCTGCACATACTTCTGTGTTCTCATTGCCATTCAATTGTATCACATCCAGGCCATATGCATCAATAGCATCCAGCATATCGATCATTTCAGCATTATTGAATACGCCTGTTTTTTTAACATCGAAATCAGATTCCTTTAAATCATCTGCTGGTATTTTATCACCCAGGAACCGAACAGAATCTTTTTGAAAATCGAGACCTGCAAAGTCAATGTTCAATCCATCTAATTGCTGCAGTTGTTTTAATTGTGTAATGCCACAAACTTTAATATTCATAATTGTTTTTTATTGTAAGGCCTGTATAAATGTTTTTACTTTATCTAAATCCTTGTGACCCGGACTGATCTCAAACTTACTGTTGATATCCACTGCAAACAAGGCTTTTGCCTCGGGCTGTGCTGCAAAGTCCTTTAACTTCTGTGCGTCATCCGGCTCAATGCCGCCGCTTAAAAAATATGGTTTGCCCACCTGCACATTCTTTAATTTATCCCAGTTGAATTTTTTCCCGGTGCCGCCATACCCTGCGCCTTCTGTATCAAACAAAAACATGTCGCAAACATTCATGTATTCCTGTATGCGCCACTGTATATTGTCGCTTTCACTCACCCGGAATGCCTTTACCACCGAAATATAATCTGCAATCTTTTCACAGTACCTTGCACTTTCATCTCCATGCAACTGTACCATATGCAGCCTGCATTCATCCACCATGTGTAATACTTCGTCAATAGTGGCATTTACAAACACTCCCACTTTGTTTACATTGTTTACCTTTTTAATCTGGCTGGTGGTCATATGCCGCAATGCATACCGCGGTGATTTAGGATAATAAATCAGGCCTGCAAAAGTAGCACCGATACCGTTTAGTTGCTGCAACTGATCTTCTTCGGTGATACCACAAACTTTTACTCTCATGAAACTTTTGCTTTTAATAGTTTTACAAAGGCAGCAAAAGCAATCGTTGGGTCAGGTTGTTTCATAAAGTTTTCGCCAATTAAAAAACCTTTGAAACCTGCATTTTTAAAAATACTGATTGTTTCCACATCATGTATCCCACTCTCCGCAATTTTTATTTTATCGCCGGGTATTTTTTTACTTAATTCTATTGACCGGTTAATATCAACTGTAAAAGTCCTGAGATCACGGTTATTAACACCTACTATTTCCGTGTCTTCACAAATATGCTGCAACTCATCTTCGTTATGAATTTCGAGCAATACCTCAAGTCCCAGCTTTTTTGCATAGACTGCCAGTTCTTTCACCCTTTCCGGTGATAGACAGGCGGCAATCAGCAAGATCACATCTGCTCCAATGGCTTTTGCTTCCAGTACCTGGTATTCGTCAATGATAAATTCCTTTCGCAAAATCGGGATATTATTCACCCGGGCTTTTTGCAGGTCTTCATTTGATCCGCCAAAGAATTTTCCATCTGTCAAAACCGACAAACAACTTGCACCATATTCAGCGTATGCTTTTGTCACCGCCACCACATCTGCGGTATCATTGATCATACCTTTTGAAGGCGATTGCCGTTTGAATTCTGCAATGATACCCGTTTTGGTTTCATCCAGCAAAAATTGCTTTAAGGAATACGTTTGCCGGCTGAAACCAGGCAATTGTTGTAGTAAACCTGCTGGCTGTTGTTGTTTTGCAACAGCCACTTCCACTTTTTTATGTTCAATTATTTTTTCGAGAATATTCATAGCGTTCTACACTCTTTTATATTAACCCAAATTGCGAAAAGCTCAGCTTATTTAAGCTGTTATTTTCTGCAAACATTCATAGGCCCTTCCACTTTCCAAACTCTCAACAGCCAGCTGGTAACAATCTTCATAGCTGTTGTACTTTCCTGTACATTGAAGTGCCATCGCAGCATTTGCCAGCACAACGGCATTCTGCGCCCATGTGCCCTGTCCTTTTAATATACTGAGGAAAATTTTTGCGGCTTCTTCCACACTGTTGCCGCCAGAGATATCCCTTGCATTGACCATGCGTTTGCCTAAAGCTTCTGCACTTAGTATCTGTTCTCCTTTATTCGTAATCACTTTTGTATCGCCTGTTAATGAAATTTCATCATAACCATCCAGGCTGTGAATAATAGTGAAATTATTATCTGTTTGCTGCAACAGGTAATTGTATATCCTCGCCATTTCTAAACTATACACCCCTACCAACTGGTGCTTTGGAAAGGCGGGATTGACCATTGGTCCAAGCATATTAAAAAAAGTGCGCACACCTAAATTTTTTCTTATTGGTCCCACTGCTTTTAGTGCCGGATGAAATAAAGGCGCATGTAAAAAGCAAATACCAGCTGTTTCGATTTCTTTCTTCAGTTCATCTTTGGCAGTCTTGAATGTATATCCCAACTGTTCCATCACATTGCTGCTGCCACTGATGGAAGAAGCTCCATAGTTGCCATGTTTTGACACTTTGTTTCCTGTACCGGCAACAATAAAACAACTCAAGGTTGAAATATTAAAAGTATCTTTTCCATCGCCCCCTGTACCAACGATATCAATGGTTTCATGACCATTCAGATCCACCCGCACACAGAGCTCCAGTAATGCATCCCTGAATCCTTCCAGTTCTTCAATGGTAATGCTCCGCATGAGATAGACGGTAATGAAAGAAGCGATCTCGCTTTCATTGTATGTCCCTTTGGAAATACTCAGCAGCACTTCTTTCGCCTGTGCAGAAGAAAGTGTTTTGTGCTCAAATAAGAAGTTTAATATTTTTTTCATGCCCCGTCTCTGTTAGCAAACCGTGAACTTATATTTATAGTTTATATTTTTATTTCCTGTCAAATTCTTCCTTTACGAATACTGACTGATTTCAAACACTCTAAATTTCCCGGCATTCATCCCGATTTTTATCGGGAGGGGATTTAGGGGCGTATTCTACTTCCCCAACCAATTCCTCATCATGCGCTCCCCATCCGGTGTCAGCACACTCTCCGGGTGAAACTGCACGCCCTGCACATCATATTTTTTATGTTGCATGGCCATGATAAAACCATTGTCATCTTCTGCAGTAATTTCTAATTCATCCAAAGGAAAATTTTCTTTTGATACGATCCAGCTATGGTAGCGGCCTACTTCAATTGTTTCGGGCAAATTATTAAAAACTGAATTCTCCGGGTGAGCCGCACTTAAGGGGCCACTCACCCTGATGGGCGTTGCCACCCCATGATAAACTTTATCGAGGTTGATCAGCTTACCGCCAAAGGCTTCGCCTATAGCCTGGTGACCTAAACAAACACCGAGAATAGATTTTGTAGCAGCATACGCTTTGATCAATGACAACAATAATCCAGCTTCCGCAGGAACGCCAGGACCAGGAGATAAAATGATCTTGTCGTACTCTTTTACTTTTTCCAAAGCAATTTCGTCATTGCGGAACACCTCCACTTTGTCATCGATGATCTTCTCTACCAAATGAACAAGGTTATAAGTGAAGGAATCATAATTATCAAAAACCAGAATCCGCCCGCTATTTTTCTGCATCATTAATTATTTATTATGAATAAATAAAAGTTCTAAAAAATGTTTTACTCCAAAAGCCTTACCAGGTGTTGGGGCATCATATATTCTGAGCCAGTATGATGGCCTGTTTTAATGCATTTAATTTATTATTTACTTCCTGCAATTCACTCTCCGGTTTGCTCGCCGACACAATACCTGCTCCTGCCTGGCAGGTAAGCGTGTTGTTCTTCGCTAAAAAAGTTCTGATCATGATAGCATGATTACAACTCCCATCAAAACCAATACTGCCAATAGCACCACCATAATAACTTCTCCCGGTTGATTCATACTCATTGATCAATTGCATCGCCTTAAATTTTGGCGCACCACTTAAGGTGCCGGCAGGAAAACTGACTGCAAGCATTTTAAAAGGATTGCTTCCTTCCGGTACTTTCCCTTTTACCTCACTCACCAAATGAATCACATGCGAATAATAATTTACCTTTTTAAACTCGGTCACTTCCACCTGGCTGCACATGCGGCTCAGGTCATTTCTTGCCAGGTCAACCAGCATTACATGTTCTGCATTTTCTTTTTCATCCTGTTCTAATTCAATCGCCAGTTGCTTGTCTTTTTCATCATTGCCAGTCCGCTTAAAAGTACCGGCAATAGGATGAACGATGGCAATGCCATTATCAATGATCAACTGGCTTTCGGGTGAAGAACCCATCAGTTTATAATCTCCATAATCAAAGTAAAAAAGATAGGGACCAGGATTGATACTCCGCAATGCCCGGTACACATTGAACTCGTCTCCTGTAAAAGATTGCTGAAACCTTCTGCTCAATACGATCTGGAATACATCTCCCCGGTTGCAGCTGGCAATTCCCTTGCTCACCATTTCCATATATTGTTCATTGGTAAGATTGGATGTTTCTTCGCCTTTGATGGCAAATGGGAATGTGGGAACATCCCTGCTTTTGATCAGGCTCTCCACCACCGTTAGTTCGCTTTCAATGCCGTCAATTTTATTTTCGCAGATGTATAGTTCGTCTTTAAAATGATTGATGATGAGCATGTATTGATAGAGACGGTAACGCATTAAAGGAATTGTTCCTGGTTGCCCGTTGAATGTCCCTTGTTTCCCGTTGGTGGAGAGTTTAATGGTATCGAAGAACTGTACTGCATCGTATGTGGTATAACCATAGAGCCCCTGTGCAATATTTACCGGCTTTGCTACCGGAGCAGCTTCAAAATACTGCATAAAATTCCAGAGATGCTGTGGTACATCCGCCGTGTTCTCTATGGCAATTTTTGCGGGCTTTTCCCCTGGCAATTTGAATTCGATCATTTCCTTTGTCCGGATCTCGATACCAGCAATCGCATTGATACCAATGATCGAATAACTGTTTTCCCCCGCATGTGAATCGGCACTTTCCAGCAGTATCGTATCCCTGAAGCGGTCACGCAGGCGCAGGTAAATACCCACCGGCGTGTACAGATCTGCCAGTAGTTTTTTAGAAGTGGTTTGTATTTGAATCTTTTTCATTTGTAACCGTCTTTCAACTTTTAATCTCCAATAATTATCGTAATCG
>Ga0075152_10002926_pt1 | contig 12082 bp, 18 predicted proteins | sample JI61114C2DNA_FD_70964 | JGI IMG/M metagenome (GOLD analysis project Ga0075152, IMG submission 70964) | Wastewater effluent complex algal communities from Wisconsin, to seasonally profile nutrient transformation and Carbon sequestration -... | ecosystem: Engineered > WWTP > Effluent > Algae...
TGTCAACGCTTCTTTTTCATCATCTCCTTCTTGCTCTTCTCCTCGCAGAACGGTATGTGACGCTTGCCTGCGGTATCGTTGAACTGCCTGCCGCAGAACTGGCACTTGATATATCCAGCGGCTTCTTTCATGGCCTGTTCAAGCTCCCGTTGCTGCTTGGGATCCACTGGACCGTTAGATTTAGCGGCGACCACCGCTCGAAAGGCAAGACTTTCGGCTTTCCATTTGGGCATCTTCTCGTTCTTCTTTTGCTGCTCCAGTTTCTTCTCGACTGCTTTTCCTTTATTCATGAGTTTGACTTGATCCTTCTCAACGATACGTTGGGCCATTGTATTGAATTCCTTTCGCTTGCTCTGGAACACCTTCTTACAGACCTTTTCATGCTTCTCGATGCTATCGGGATTAAACTTCCTTCCGCAGCCAGCCGAACACTCCACAAAATCGCTTGGATCGTATTGCGATTCGAGTTCAGGTCGCTTCTGTTCGCGCTTTAATTCGCTGATTGGTTTTTCTCTTGGTAGTTGCTGTTGGGGTGGTTGGTAGATGTTACGCTGCTGCTGGGGAGGGGCTCTTTGGGGTGGAGGGGGTCCGTAGTCACTTGGTTGCTTGTTCCGTTGCTGTTGCTCCGTAGAGCTCTTACCGTATTTGTTGTTTCCGTAGCTGTTTCCAGTATTACCATAGGAATAGTCCTACTGCTGTGATGATGGCGGAGGTCTTCGTTGTTCCGTCCGTTGATTATAGGCGTCTCGAGGAGGTTGTTCTTAATTGTCAGCATTCCTTACCTCTCCAGTCACTATTGCTACTCTTGATGTTCGAGTAGGAACCGGCACTGCCTGAGTTCGTGGATCCTCCATACTGTGGATAGGCGTTTCTCTGCTGAGTAAACTGCGAATGTACCTCAGAACCAATCATCTCCTCTGCGCGCTTGGCCTGCTGCTTGGCTTTCAGGAGTTGCAGCGAATTCTTAGCTGCAGTGATATCTTCCTGGTTGTAGTCGGACTGAGGAGTATACTTGTAGTTGCCACCAGAGTTACCTCCGGGCATACCTCCCCCGAGTGCCATATTACCCGAAAGCTTGAAGACGTTTCTGCGGTCGCTCTCTTTGGACATGCTTTTCGAATAACAATCAGATTATGAAACGATACATAATTCTTCAGCCCATTTAACTACAATACAAATGCAGGTTGCTATGGCGGTCGATGGTGTGCATTGGAACTGGCAGTCTACGAGGCTTACTTCGTGACGGATCAGAATTATTCTTTAACAGTCAGTACCCGATAAAGCACTTGATCTGCATAGAGCTTCTTTGGGCATACATTATGGGTTGTAGAATCTTAATCAAATTGTATTTGCAATCCCAATTAATTCTCATCGAATGGAGCAGCATAAAGGGGACTCGCCGATGGATGAGGAAAGATAAATGGAGAAGCTGCTTGTGGAATTTCCAGGTATTGATCTCAACCTTACCTCCAAGAGCATTGTGATTCAGGAGGGAATTACAATTGAAGACTTTCGGAAATCATTCAATCATCTCCCTCAGTTGGATGAGAGCCAAGCCGAGGTTGTCAAGGAGGCGGAGTAGCACATAGCCACCCTCCAGGAACTCTGCGTGAGCATTACTGAAGCCATCGAATAGTGCAAGTCCAAGCTTACAGATATGCTTAAAGAGTGCATTGAAAGCTTGGAGAATCACAAAAAAATATTGCTGACGAGACAGCAGCAACTGTCCATGGCCATCTACTTGCACGAATCCGCCCAGACTGGCGATTTCAAGACAAATTACTCCAAGCTATTCGAGAGCTTAGGAAAATTTAGAGTACCGGTAGAATCCATCAACTTACCCTTGAACCTGAGGATTCTCAAGGATCTGTATGAGAAGGAAAGGACATACTTCAAGCAATACAAAACTTCAATGAAAGAGCTTTTGACTGTGCTGAAGGCCAAGCAGCCGGATGAGCGGTTGGTGTATCAACACTTCCGAAACTGTAAAATTACGGTACAGGTTAAGCTAGCATAGATCTCGAAGGTGTTCACCATAGTGGACATCTACTCATACGCTTGCGTTCTACCCGGAGAAGATCTCTTTAGCCTGGATCCAAACAAGCATAAACGTTGGGACAAACTCCGATCAGTTATGACTGTAAGGTTCCTCGGAAACAGCGAGGTAGTTCATGCTTCATTCAACGAGCCGAGGGAAGGGGTACCTCTTCATTATTATTCAGTTGAACGTTGCTTCTGCAATGCTCAGCAAAATAGCTGAAATCAACCAAAAATGCGACTTCTCCAAACCAAGCTCTAAGAATTTTGTGGAAATTATAAAAGGTGGGTGGGCTATGGCAACGTATGGTTTTAGCAAAGACAAGGCTAGAAAAAGAGCGGAGGCATCGGTAGCCAATCCAACATCACAGGCTGCTATTTCCTTATGGAATCTTCCGGAAACTGGGGTAATCAAAAACATCGTCGAGATGGGTCTCCCATCCATCATGTACTCTGAGGTTGTTTATCTACCTCGACATTTCCCACCAATCAGTGAATAATTGGTTGGCAACTGGAACCGGGATCGAAACTTTGGAATTAGCAAAGATGAGATCAAGTTCAATACGTCAATCGAAGATCTACCGGATTATGTCAAAAAGTTGTTCACAGTCAATGGGGAGAGGATGCTTGTGAGGGTCAACAGTCCATACTTTTTGGAAAAGAACGTGAAATCAGTGCTATCTTTCTCCGATAAAGTGAGTAAGGTCTTTAAGAAGACCAGCACAAGCATGGAAACCATCATCTTCCATATACATGGGGGTGGGTTTGTTAGCCAGTCGTCATTCGTACATCAAATGTATGTTCGGAAGTGGGCTAACACGATCGGAGTACCAGTTTTCTCAGTCGACTACCGCAAAGCTCCGGTCTATCCTTACCCAAATGGATTGGACGACTGCTATCAGACATATATGTGGCTTCTTTACTACCTCGAACAAATCTTCAGTAACCTTCTTTGCCATATATAGACGTGACACCAAAGAAGATCATCCTCACTGGTGATTCTGCCGGAGGAAATTTAGTTGCTGCCCTCACCTGCCTTCTTATCAAACAGGGGTTGAGAGTGCCTGACGGAATAGTACTGACTTATCCTGCGCTGAACCTCAATTATAACAACTACACCCCGAGTCTACTCAGTTCCCTTGATGAACCTATCCTGCCTCACACCTACCTCAAAATCTGCTTGTAGTCTTACATTCAAAATGAATAGCTGAGGCCGGAACTCGACCCGTTCTTGAGTCCCATCAGAAGCTCCGACGAAATTCTGAATAAATTTCCACCTACAAGAATATTTGTTGGGAATGCAGACCCATTCCATGACGATTGCTGTAGGCTGGCTGAGCGCTTGGCCGAACTGAATAAGGACGTGAAGTTAACAGTTTACGATACTTTCCCACATGGGTTCCTGCAGTTCGACAATCCACCGAAAGGTCACAAGTACTGTGCCACTGCGATCGACGAAGTGAGGGATGCTCTGGGCGAGCTGATAAAAATGAAATGACTAATGTAATGTCCAGTATAAATAATGATTGGTTCGACTTCAAACGACCAGAAGCGTGTAGAATTTATGATCTCGAAGCTGAAGATTGAGAGATTGGAGGGATTCTTGAAGGGCATGGAGTTCCAGGAGCCGCGCCAACTTATCGGCGACAAAAAGTACAAGGATTATGTGGTGCAGAACGCCATATTCGCAGACGAATCCAACGCACAGGAACTCATCAAACTCATAGATAAAGAAGCTGAGTACAACCGATAGCTCGCAGTCTTCATTGACAAACAAAAAGGGAAGGAACGTGCACGAGCAATGAGCGTCTACCGTGAGGGATACTTTCGCTGCATCAACGACATGATCAACAATAGGGACCTAAAGTTAGCAGACTCAAAGAACCAGCAGCCAAGCCAGTCTGCTCAACAACCCAAATGATAGAAGCACAATATTAGTCAGTCGCGAAGTGGTCTGGACAGGTTGGTTGGCTTGTGGAGTATCTTATCGAGGATGCTCTTTAAGGCAGAATTGTTTGCCCGAGGAGCCTAACGAACTAGGCAGTCTCGTTGATCCAAGGATAAGAGGCTCTATCCGTTAGCGATTTCATGCTTCCAACTTTCCCTTCGTGGATGGTTCTTAGCGAGTAGCGGTAGACTCCCTTCGTTCTCGTTCTGAATGAACATCGGATTTCGAAAGTTAATTTCCATGATGTTGGTTTTATGCTCAGCAGTTGGACGGCTACAAGAGTCAAACTTTGCCCGATGCACTTCGATCTTCTCGCTGCCATAGCCGAAGGTGAATGCAGCTGGTGGTTTGTTCATTGTTTTCTTAGTGTTTTGCTTGAGCTTCATACCGATTTGCTGCTGACGCCTTTAGTAGTCAGTTCGGATAGAGTTGATTAATTGCTCCCTATAGCCATCGATCACAGGGTTCGAACTTTCCCGTTTCTGACCGAGACTGATCAGCGACTGCGAGGGCTCACGCTAATTGCTGTCACTTTTTTATCGAGTATTTCTGTACCTTGTTGGAAAGTTCGATTGAATACGTTCCGATGCTCCAGATAAAGCAGAATTATTGGTGTCATTGGCTGGCACAACTGGCCACGGTGAAAGTTCCCTTGGACAGTAGTAATGTTTGTTCGTTGGCTTCTCGCATATGTGGAGTGGGCAACTAGCCGGTTCCTGCTCAACCTGTTGTGGCTGCATTCCAAAGTTCGGTGACTCCTAGTGCTCCAAGTTTGCTGAAGAGAAGTTGAGCAGGTGTTCAGCATAAGTAAGTGCTCCTTAGCAAGCTTCGAAATGCAATTTCTGCGCTTTCCATAATTAGCTGAGAACGACTTGGAGAACATCGTTGGCTGATTGCACCCCATTCCAGCCGGATAGAGAGCCGCCTTCACCTGTCCGTTCACCAAGAGCCAACGTCAGGTTGTTGTGACTGTGTTGCTGCACCGTATTTTATGGTGGGGTTTGTTACTTTCGTTGCCGTCGGTTAGTTTACCTTTAGCCTTCCATATTGATATCACTTCTATAAGCATACTCTGCAGCAATTAAGCAGGTCCGTGCTCGATGTATTTAATTTCGTAAGTTTCACTATAAAACGATGGCTAGAGCCGCTCCAGACTCTCTTGACATGCAGTACCTCAAGAACGACAAGGTGGGCAAGGTTATTGCTCAGGGACTTTCCCAGCTGTACCAGCAAAAACCCCAGAAGCCGGTGACATTCCTTGCGCATTGGCTTCTCAACCATTCCGAGAACAACAAGAAGGCAGCGGAGATATAGAAGAAGCAAACTGTTAAGGAAGGTCATGTCAAGGAGTTCCAGACAGTCGAGAGCAAGAAAGCTGAGACCCTGACGGTACTGTGCAACTTACTTAGAAACTTAATAACATCAAGGAGGAAGAGGAAGGTTTCCTGAAGTCCTTCGAGAGGAAGATTAAAGGGCACGAGTATCACCATGAGCTGTTGCTGGAAGAGTTGCCAGAATTCCTTGAAAATATTGGCAAATTCACAGGAGTATACATTGGAGAACTCAACCACCCCAACAAAGAGGTTACAGAGGACGATACCGACCCAAACGCTCATTTACAGGTCGACCAACCAAAACTCATCAATTATATCGGTAGTTCGAAGTCACACAAGTCGCTGATGATAGGAAAGAGTCTTGCGCTTGAGAAAGGAGTCACTGCAGAAGTATTCACCCTTGCTCAGGAGGAGGTTGAGGGAGAGGAGAAAAAGAAGAAGTTTGTATATGTGCCTGACGTCATCAAAAACGAGAAAGTGCATTTCTTCAGAATCCCAAAGTTGGGAGCCTACATAGCGATTCCATTGATCTACAAGTCATACCTGTATGAATCAACATTCGACAAGGCCTTGGAAGAGAGGAAGAAGTACTTGCACCAAAAGGATGAATTTGACAAGGAAAAGGCAACACACCTGGAGGAAATCGAAAAGGAGCTGGAAGAGGCCAAGATAAAGCTCCATGCTCATCAAGAGAAAAACGAAACTGAGCTGGTTGCTCAGGTTGAAGAAGAAATCAAGGAAATTGAACTGCGCAAGGCAGACAAGGAAAAGACCGAGATGGAATATGTAGAGCCTGAAATGGAAACTAAGAAGAAAGAATTCGTGGTGTGTGCTGATACGCTCGGCCAGGATCGTGAGATAACAGAAAAGGAGCAACAGCTTCTTAGAGACTTCATCAATAAGTTCAAGTAAAGCACAGAAGCAACGGAACTCGCACTACTTCGGAAGGATGTAGAGCACCAATTGGATTACTAGCACCATCTGGAGAAACCCATTGATTAGCTAATGCAGGAGATGGAGAAGGAACTAGAGTTAGACGAGGACCAAACCAAATAGATAGTGGAGACCCATAAAGAGGAAAAGCTGATCAATCACTACACCCATCTTGCCAAGCTAGAGACGATGAAGAAACAGCTCCAACGATAACCAATCAGAGATGCAGTGATTAGGATCAAGGACTTTCGAGTGCTGAAATTCGCCGGGTTAATCCAACACCTTTTGTACTTCTTGGGTTACAGCAAGAAGGACATCGACATCCCACGTAAGCAATGATGCTATTCAGACACGACCCATCTGAACTGGAAGCACACCAAAGAAATCGCCACAAAGGAGCTTTTGAAGAAGCTGCTGGCATATGACTTCAGAGGCGCCAAACCAAACCCTGTGAACAAGTACGCTAAAGTGAAGTACTTGGAGTCAGTCTGTAAGTCGTTGTTTTATTCAGTCGACAAATTTCCAGAAGATCAAGTAAGCCACTACAATGTGGGACTGGGACTACTACTACGAATTGTAAAGCTGCTCCTCACCGTAAGGCTGGAGGATGTGGACATTCGTCGTGATAGGACAGAGGAACTTCGCAAGGCACGCAACGACTTGCTGGAAGTCAACCAGAAATTGGAGGACGATAAATTAGCAGCACTCCAGACCCACAAAGAAGGCATCCCACCAGAGGAGTTGGAGAACTTTAACGAAGTGGAATGGTTGGCGAAGTACTAAGCCGATAACCCACTTCAGTAGGTTCCACCAGAGGTGGTCGACGATGTGGACAACGATATCTGACATCTCTAGCGAACAATTTAAATTCGTTAATTATATGAAGGCTCGTCCTGCTGATTACCTGAACTGCATGCTCGAAAGGGAATTGTAGGCTAATACTCAAAGTCCTGGCAAGCTGCGGAATACCGATCACTCCCTGTCTTTTTCGTTGACCCAGAAAGACTCTAATTTCAAGTATCTACCTGATTTCATGGATAGTCAGCGAAGGTCGGTATCCAAGAACAAAGAGAACTATTAGAGCGGGAGAGAAGACCCAATTGACCTGTTTAGTCTGCAGAAGCATGAGCCAGAGACGAGCCAGCAACATCGTTACAGCAATAGTCTGCTTAATGAGGAGTTAGTGATGCTGCAATCGAAGCTAAGCAATCTCGAGGAGAAATTCCTGAACATGTCGACCCCAGAAAAGCCGAAGAAGAGCGGGAAGGTGACTGGGCAATTTCGTAAAAGTCAAAACCAACCAACAGCCAACACAAAATCGTTTATTGAGCCTCGCAGACCTAACAACGATAATACAGTCAAACGTCGTGAAGGCGCTAGTGGAAAGATCCAATCAACAACGAGATTCTCAGTTATGGATAAGAAAAAGAGTCGAGACAGCCACTACATTGGCCACATCAATAGGGTGAGTAAGGAACCCCCTGTATTTGACGAACGCTCTATCGATTCAATCAGGTCGATCGAACGGTCAAAAGACAAGTAAATTCACCTACTGAAGTTGGAGGTCAGTCGCTGCAAGAACGTCTGTGAAAGCTCTCGAGTCCGAAAGTAACGAATCGAGAACGAACTGGAGCAGCTGAAAGAGAAGGTGAAGCAGTACAAGATTCTCGAGCGACGACAGAAGGATATGCTGCACGAAAACCAACGTCTCACCAAGCAACTCCACAAATCGGAGGTTATTCGGTAGAAGCAGAAGAAGATGATTACGGAATTCAAGCAGGAACTCAAAGAACTGAAGGAAGCCATTGGCAAGCGAAAGTCTTGACAATGTATGCATATTATCACTGCTTGACATTTTCGAGCCAGATGCCCTCTTCTATGGTGGTGTCTGGGAATGTTATCTTTCCACGTCCATGCCACTTTCCCTAAAAGAATTCACCCTAGAAGACGTTGCCATTTTTCATGAACTCCTTGCCACGACCTTGTCGAAGGTTGTTGAAGAAACCGCCCTCGTACGCCTCACCGCTCTTGTTGACCATCTTGCCTTCACCACATGCTTTATTATTGACAAACTCTCCTTCGTAGATATCGCCGTTGGAGAATGTTAGTTTGCCATACCCGTTCATCTTATCAGCCACGAAGGTGCCCTCGTAAATGTTGCCGTTTTTCCACGTATACTTACCCTTTCCTTGCATGACACCTTTAAACATCTCACCTTCATAGACATTACCATTTTTGTAATTGTACTTGCCCACCCCGTGCTTCTTGCTGTCAGAGACCTCCCCAACGTATATTCCGTCATCGTCTTCGATCTTCTTGAGGACATACTCCATTGTGCTGGTTACACGCTTTTCTCCAAACACCTCCAACGGAAGGTTTTCCAATTCCCACAGTATTATTTTGAATGCTCTATCGGCAACTGTTTCGTCGGGGATTGCTGGAAACTTCCCTTACTTCGACAGAATTTTCAATTCTTTTATGGCAAGGCTTCGCTCTTCGTCTTTTCGGAACTATTATAGTGCCTCGACTGCCTGGTAGATATTCTTCCGCCATGTTTGGAGCTCCTCGAAGATTTTGTAGGGTACTTCTACGCCATAGGCAGCCACGTAAAGCTCTCGCAACGGGTCGATGTCATAATCCCTCTTTTCAATGAGCATTCTATAACGGTTCTTAGTGTTGACCCTCAGTTCATCAATAGCCTTATTGACTCTGGCTCTCAGACTGTCGGATACTCTGTCGATAAGTAACTCCAGCTCAACAAGGTTCTCGTACTTGCTGAGCCTTAGCTTGACCTAGTAGTCGTCACGATCGGTTGGCCAGTTCTCCATTTGAAATAGATCCCTCTTGGCGAGTTCCTTGATACTGATGAGGTTGAACTTGCAGTTTTCATGTAAAAACTCCGTGAGGCAAATAGAACACAGCAGTGGGCACTCCTTGCAGTCCTTGTTGAGGCAGAGCACCTTAATTTCTTCGTCCTTGTGCTTCTAATTCATGCACGTGATCTTGCTCTTCAGCGATAGTTTTGGCTTCATTTAAAATCATCAAGGGTCAATCAGATGGAACGGTTTAGTTCGTTGTTGTCGCCTTCATCGGAATAGTTGCCCTGGCGGTTCTACTGCTCACGTCTCATGCGCTCGTACTATTCGATGTGGCGGTCATCGTCTTGGCCGTCCTCATAGTCCTCCTAATCATCTGATGTCTCGTCATGGCGTGGTTGGTTCGGTGGAGGGTTACGAACCTGCAATCGTTGCTGCTCCTGAAGTTGTTTCTGGTGTTGCAGTTATCTCTGAGGAGATTACTTTTGGAGCATTTGAGGCTTCCTTTCAACCGCTTGCATTTCCTATCTTTCATGCACAAGCTTCTTCTCGGCTTTTGGAGGTCTTGGAGGTTCCCGCACATTTAGTTCCGGTGCACGTTGTGGCTCCTGTCGACGTTCTTCGTTTCTTTGTTGCTGGTACTGCTGCTGATGCTGCTGTTGCTCAGGTTGCCTTTGTTGTTCATGACGATAGTCATGCTGTTGGTAGTTCAGCTTACTCACCCGATTAACGTCATTCTCTCCGTACTGACCGCTATTCTCGACTAAAAGCGGTCGATTGAGCACCTTAGCGTAGATTTCCAGCATCTTGGCCTCGTACTCAGCCTTCTTTTCCCGATCCTACATTTTGTACTGCTAAAGGCGATCTAGTTGTTGCTTTTTGCTGCTTGCCAGATTATTGGATTTACGGAGCACTTGCCTCACATAGGGGGCAAATTTGTCCTGCTTTATAAGTCGAAGTTGTTATTCCTCCTCAACTCTCTGTTGCTGAAGTCGACGCTCCTCAAGCTGTTGCCGACGATACCTTACTAGGGCTTCATGCTTTTCTGTTGTCGGAGGCTTTTCTACAGGTTCGTTGTAGATAATCCGCTTCTGGTGTTTGGGAACTGGCGATAGGGAACTCGCTCGTTTCTCAGAACGCTGCCTCCTCTATCGCTTTTCGAAATCAAACCCTACCGGTTGGGTGGGATGAAACTATGCTTTCATAGACTCGAAGTCCATTTTCAAATTTTCATGGATTTGTTTGAAGTTTGGTATGGGTTTGACCTTTGGTGGCTGGAACGTGTATTATGGAAGACTATCCGACCTTACATTTGATTTTTGGGCCCGTCTTTCCTCGAGTTGAGCATGCCTCTACAACATATTCTTCACCCCTTCGGGTAAGTCATTACTCGTATGCTTCACGATGATCTCTTCGAGAATTTTTTAGCGGCGATCGGCCTTGGCTTTATTGATCCTCTCAAGGAGCTCGACCTCGCAGTACCAAGGTAAAGGTCGAGCAATAAACTTGTAGGTGTCCTTGCCGAGCTCACAATGGATGTCCAGTTCTTTGGGTTTCGTGAGACGCTCAGACATAGGAACCATCTGCTGCAGTAGCTCTGCGCGGAATTACTCCAAACGAATTCTCCGGACCCTCTCCTCTTCTATCATCATCTTCTCGTATCGATTTTCCTTGACAAACCAGGGAACCTCCTTGACGGGCAGTGGTTTGAGCTCTTCTTGAAGCTTGAGTTCCTTCTCCAGTAACATGTCTTTTAGTTTTTGCTCACGAATAGTGGTCTTCTTTGTTGCTGAGCGAAGATCCATCTGGAATGGTACTGGAATGGTAACATTGTAGATTCTGTTTTCGTCAGCTTTTAGGTTCTTTTTCTGAGATTCAATTTTTTCCAGGAAACGCCGAACCCTCCTTTCCTTCACAATATCGGCATATTCTGGGTCTGAGTCGGAATCTGTGCTTTCAGTCTCCTTTTGAGATCGTTTTGCCTGTTATGCTTCCAACCTAATCATCTGCAACTCTAGCTGCTTCAGATAAAGGGAGTACTCCACTGACCTCGGCCGTCCTCGATGGGTGAAGAATTCGACAACTTCCTCCAAGTCGCAGTACTCATCAGCTTCATAGTACATTCGAATCAGAGTTTCCTCGACAGTTTCAATTTGGAGCCCTTTGTAAGGTTCCTTCCGAACTTTGAGATTACTGATTTCCATATAACGTGGATGCTTGTAGATCTTATCCAAGAGAGCTTCCTTGAGTACAAAGTACTCAGCGAACTTCTGAACTTGCTAGAAACACTCCTTGACGATCGAGACGACCGACATACTCACAACGAACACGTAGCTCACATCATATCGGCCAGCCAGCACCTCCTTCTGAATAATTTTGTCCTTGTCAGGTGTCTCCAGCCGATGGTAGCTACCAAGATACTCCTTCCAGTCCTCGAGCTTCCAATCATCGCGAGCAGGAGACTCGTATTCAATCTCAAACAATAAACGACTTAGGGGAACTCGCTTGTTGATGTTCACAATCAGAATCACATCGCGGTCCAACATACCTTTCTCCGTTGCCTACTTCCTGATCTTGCTCACGAGTATACCCCTCTCGGCACAGTCTCGACCAAAGATATCGCCATGGCGAAACACCGCCATCAACAACTCGTACACTCCAGTGTTATCGATCCACTTTGCAATAATCGGAGCACACTTGATTCCCTTTCCAATTTTCTTAGCTTCTTCGATGGCTTCTTGCGAGTACTCAGTAAAGGTTGGCTGGCGGTCGAGCAGCAAGAAGCAAGAAAACTCCTCGAAAGTCATCACACCAGGCACTGATGTTGGGTAGTCCGTGAGCTCATCTCCAAGAGTAAACGGGTTGATGCTGTACAACATAATCACGTGGATATTGCTAAACAGGTACTGCAGAACGGCTTCCTTTGGCAACCTATCTGAACCTCTCTGCTTGGCCATCAACTCAGCGTACTCTCTCTTGCGGAACTCATATTCGTACTTCTTGGCGTGCTTCAA
>Ga0075152_10002930_pt1 | contig 12070 bp, 7 predicted proteins | sample JI61114C2DNA_FD_70964 | JGI IMG/M metagenome (GOLD analysis project Ga0075152, IMG submission 70964) | Wastewater effluent complex algal communities from Wisconsin, to seasonally profile nutrient transformation and Carbon sequestration -... | ecosystem: Engineered > WWTP > Effluent > Algae...
GCTTTTGACTCCTCCTGATGAAGCCTTATCTTTGATCCTCAAATCAAAATCCCCAATATGAAATTTGGCGTTGTTGTTTTCCCCGGTTCCAATTGCGACAGGGATATGTATGATGCATTGCACGATGACCTGGGCCAGGACGTAACCATGCTCTGGCATAAGGACCGGGACCTGAGCAAATTCACCACGGATGATTGTATCATTCTCCCGGGCGGGTTTTCCTATGGTGATTACCTGCGTTGCGGGGCCATCGCCCGGTTCAGCCCGATGATGCAGTCCGTGATCGAATTCGCCAATGCCGGTGGTAAAGTATTCGGGGTGTGTAATGGATTTCAGATACTCTGTGAATCCCACCTGTTGCCCGGTGGCCTGCTCCGTAACAGCCACCAGCAGTTTGTTTGTAAAAATGTCTATATCACCAATGAAACCGGAAAACCATATAAGATTCCGGTGGCACATGGCGAAGGCCGCTATTATGCGGATGAGAAAACACTTGATGCGCTGGAAGCCAATGGGCAGGTGATTTTTTATTACTGCGATGAAACCGGAAAAATCGGGGCCGCCGGTAATCCCAACGGTTCTACCCGCCATATTGCAGGCATTTGCAATGAAGGCCGGAATGTCTTCGGTATGATGCCCCACCCGGAAAGAGCCTGCAGCAGCGCCCTCGATAATATGGACGGCCGGGAAATTATTCAGACATTACTGATGGCCAGGCAACTGGTTTAATGAAATTTACATCTAAAAAGAGAATAATCTGGTCTGTCACTTTTGTCACGTACATAATCTGGCAACGCGGTTATTTTTACAAAAGGATTTTAACAATTCAGCTCAGATATAAGCCGGATTTTTGTACCGTTACGGATTAAATGAAACACATGAAAAAAACTGTACTTGCATTCTTCTTCCTGGGACTGGCCGCCATGGCACAGGCACAACTGAATCCCATCACCTGGAGCTTCACGGCCAAAAAAATCGCAGATAAAACCTATGAAGTACAATGCAAAGCCACTATCATGAGCAAATGGCATCTTTATTCGCAGACTCAGCCGGAGGATGCCGTTGCAATGCCCACTACCTTTATATTCAGCCCGAATCCACTCTTTACCCTGGAAGGGAAAGTGAAGGAAACCGGGAAAATGGAAAAATATACCGATAAAACACTGGGCGTTTCGGCCAACCAGTATTCCAATACGGTTACGTTTACCCAGGTGGTAAAACTGAAAGGCAAAGTAAAGACCAGCGTTACCGGTACTGTGGAATACCAGACCTGTGATGATGAAAAATGTCTGCCGCCGAAGAAAGTCAGTTTCAAAGTAGCTTTAAATTAATGCATGTTCCATATTATTGTAAAACGAGTTCCCTGAAAAAGAACTCGTTTGTTTTTTAAAAAAAGTATCATGTTCAGGATATATCGTATTGTAATCCTCTTGCTGGCCACCGCGTTTTTTTTACCGGTCCGGGCACAGGACAGCGCCGCCTTGTATAAATGGGAAGTAAGCAGTAAGAGAACAGGGGAAGGGGTGTATGAAATTTCATTCAGTACCAGGGCCACCCAGGGCTACCAGTTGTATGCGCCCAACCAGGAGCTGGGCGGTATAAAAACTGTGGAGCTCTTATTCCCGGATTCGGCGATAGTGGCCGATGCCCTGATCGGGGAAATGGGAACGGCTAACCGCTTTGCCAGCCCGATTTTTGATCAGGCCATGGTAAAGGTATATGAAGGCGCTACTACCTGGACGGCCCGTATTACCATAAAAGGGAAAGTGCCGGCCATCCTGCAGGGCAGCCTGACTTATTTTTATGGCAAGGGTGAAGAGTTCAGCCCGGATGCCCCGCTGGCTTTTTCGGTGGCGTTGGAAGGCGGGGAGAAAGTGGCCGGCAGTAAAGTGCCGTCTATTGATATACACAACCCGAAAGCAAATTGCGGCGATGATGGTACCAGTAATAAAAGTCTGCTCACGATCTTTTTGCTGGGATTACTCGGCGGGCTGATCGCGTTGGTGACGCCCTGTGTATTCCCTATGATACCGGTAACGGTTACCTTTTTTACCAAAAAATCCACGGACCGGAAAAAGGGCGTAACCAATGCGCTGATGTACGGGTTTTTTATTTTCCTGATCTATGTACTGATCACCCTGCCGTTTCACATTGCCGGCAAGGCCATCAGTCCCGAGATTTTTAATAATATTTCCACCAACGTACCACTGAACCTGTTATTCTTCGCCATTTTCGTGGCCTTCGCCCTTTCCTTTTTTGGTTTGTATGAAATAGGGCTGCCGGCTTCATTTGCCAATAAAGCTGATTCCAAATCGGGGCTTGGTAATATAGGGGGGATCTTTTTTATGGCCACCACCCTGGCTATAGTTTCTTTCTCCTGCACAGGTCCGTTACTCGGTACCCTGCTGGTTGGTGTGGCAGATCAGGGCGCCTGGCCGCTTACAGTAGGCGCCGCGGGCTTCGGTATTGCACTGGGATTACCCTTTGCCCTCTTTGCCATGTTCCCGCACTGGCTGCAATCCCTGCCCAAATCCGGTGGCTGGATGACCGATGTGAAAGTGGTGCTGGGTTTCCTGGAACTGGCCCTGGCGGTTAAATTCCTGTCTAATGCGGATCTGGTGATACAATGGGGACTGTTGAAGCGCGAAGTATTTATTGGTCTCTGGATTTTGATCAGTTTGCTGATTGTATTGTACCTGCTGGGCTGGTTGCGGATTGCTCATAGTTCACCGGTGAAGAAATTCGGCTTTATGCGGATCGCCTTTATCGTGTTATTTACTTCAGTCATGGTGTATCTGCTGCCGGGTATCGTTAACGGCCGGCTTGGACTGATCAGTGGTTTCCCGCCACCCCGGACCTACAGCCTGAACCCGCCTGAGCGTAAAACATTGTTTGAGCCCATGCACAATGATTATACAGCGGCGCTGGCAAAAGCAAAGGCGGAGAATAAACCCTTGCTGATAGACTTCACCGGCTGGGCCTGTGTCAACTGCCGCCGGATGGAAGAAAATGTATGGCCGGATAAAATAGTGGACAGCCTGATGCGGAATGAATTTGTGGTAGTTTCACTTTATGTGGATGAACGGAAAAAACTCCCCTTGCAGGAGCAAACCGTGGAGAAACTTTCCAATAATACAGAGAAATCAATTATTACGGTAGGCGATAAATGGGCCACGTTTCAGATTGAAAATTTTGGGGCCACTTCGCAGCCGCAGTACGCCATATTGTCGCCGGATCAGGTATTGCTGACCAAGACGAAATTCTATACACCGGATGCGGATGAGTTTATTGAGTGGCTGGAATGTGGGTTGCGGACCTTTCGGGGGAGTAATTAAAAGGGAGAAAAATGCGCTACCTGTCGGCCGGTAGTGTTTCACACATAGTCACATAGGTACATAGTTTACATAGAGTAATACGCAGATGAATTAAGGATTGAAATGTATGCCAATCCGAAGGGGAAGTTCACATAGCCATTACCTGCGGTAATCCGTCGCGCGTCCAATGAAAATTGGACGTTGAGAAATGGGCATTGAAAATTTTTCCTGATAATATCTCTGTCGCCCCGAGGGATTGAATTGATGGTAACAAATAAAGTCACCCCAATGCTATTCTGTCACCCTGTAGGGGTGCATTGTTGGTAGCAAATAATGTTACCCCAATGTCTCTCTGTCACCCTGTAGGGGTGTTTTGTTGGTTAGCAACTGGTCTCACACATAGTCACATAGGTAAATAGATTGCATAGAATACAGCGTAGAGAAATAACGGATTGAAAGGCGTGCTGATTTGCAGAGGTAGCGCACATAGTAATCACCATCGGTGATGCGAGCCGAAATGTATAATAAGATACTATTGTTCGATGTAGCCTTTATAAACAAAGATGAATTAAAGTCGGGCCCCTCCTTCACTCATGCAATGAAAATTGAGCATTGAGAAATGGGCATTGAAAATTTTCTTCACCCATCTATGTAATGTTCGATAACCTATTGTTACTGCTCCGTTTTCAATAAAAAAACAGCCTCCGGAATACATCCGGAGGCTGTTCAATTTGGTGTCATTCTGCATCAGCCTTTCCAATGTAACAACAGGCCTGAACTGTAGAAATCAGTACTGCAAACCGGATTCCGGGACCGGGAAATATCTTCCGCAACCAGCGAAGATATTGCACGACCTGAACCCTCAACGGTCGGAGATGCAGAATGACAAACCCTTGGTCTTCCCGGAAGAGGGAGGACGGAGGCAAATATTATAAAGCGATCTGCTTTTGGGTCATCAGCTTACGCAAATTAATCAAACCGTAACGCATTCTTCCCAACGCAGTGTTAATGCTGCAATTGGTGGCGGCGGCGATTTCTTTAAAGCTCATATCCGCATAATGGCGCAGGATAATCACTTCCCGCTGATCTTCGGGCAGGCTTTGCAGCATATCCCGTACGCGGTCGTGGCTCTGTCTTTTCATCAGGGCTACTTCAGCGCTGTCTTCGGAGAAATTCAGCACTTCAAAAATATCCTTGTCTTCACCGTTGCGGATAGTGGGAGTGCGTTTTACTTTACGGAAATGATCCACACAAAGATTGTGTGCAATCCGCATGGCCCAGGGCAGGAATTTTCCTTCCTCGGTATAACGGCCACTGCGCATCGTGTCAATGATCCGGATAAAAGCATCCTGGAAGATATCTTCGGCCAGGTATTTGTCTTTTACCAGGAACAGGATTGAGGTGTACAGTTTGTCCTTATGCCGCAGCACTAAGGCTTCTAATGCACTGAGATTGCCGTCCTGAAACAGGTGGATCAGTTCGTGATCGGTTTTTTTTGATAAAGCTTTCATAACTCCTACAGTTTTTGGTTTTTTTCCGCATGCAAATGCAGGCAGAAGGATTGGATATTGGTGACAGTAAAAAAAGTCGGTTAAAAAAAAGTGTAGATGTTATGCAATAGGCGGTGTGAGTTTTGGGTTATTCATATGTTGGATATTGTGATATAAAAATAGGCCATTTCAGGAAATTGCCAAACATTTGTAGCCGAAATACGTAGTACTTGTGCTAACGAAATGTTAATGATTTTGGCTGAAACCCGCGAGGGTCAAGGCTTTACCAATCCTGAGACCATAATGGACCGTACAATAAAAGGGAAGAATCCCGCCAAAGCCCGGACCGTAATTTCCGCAGAAAATATCCTTATCCGGGGTGCCAGGGTACATAATCTGAAAAATGTGACCGTGGAAATCCCACGGAATAAACTCATTGTCGTGACCGGTGTGTCCGGTTCTGGCAAGTCATCCCTTACCATCGATACCCTTTATGCAGAAGGCCAGCGACGTTATGCGGAAAGCCTGAGTGCCTATGCCCGGCAATTCCTCAACCGGATGAATAAACCGGATGTGGATATGATCAAAGGACTTTGTCCGGCCATTGCCATCGAACAAAAAGTAATCACCCGTACCCCCCGCAGCACCGTGGGGAGTATGACAGAAATATATGAATACCTCCGCTTGCTGTTTGCCCGTGTGGGAAAAACCATTTCCCCGGTTTCCGGACGGTTGGTGAAAAAAGACGATGTCACGGATGTGGTAAATGCAATCCGGTCTCTGCAGCCGGGGGATAAAGCCTTTATACTCGCGCTGTTTAAAAAGCATAAGAACCGGGATATTAAGGAAGAACTGAATATACTCGTCCAGAAAGGATTTTCCCGTGTGTATGCCCAGCATCCGGCCACTGACACCGCACAGCCCGGTGAAGTACACAATATTGAAGACCTGCTTGCATTAACCGACAAAGAACTAAAGAAAAAAAGCATCACGCACATTCTTATCGACCGGCTCGTGGTGAAAGAGGAATTTGATGAAGATGATGTACACAGAATGGCGGATTCCGTTGGAACGGCATTTTATGAAGGAGAAGGCGACGTCTATCTAGAAGTTACGCCCCATTCACCACTCACCACTCACCACTCTCTTCTTCATTTCAACAACCGCTTCGAACTCGACGGCATGACGTTTGAAGAACCGGTACCGAATTTATTTTCTTTTAATAATCCCTTTGGTGCCTGTCCGGTTTGTGAAGGCTTCTCACAGGTGCTGGGTATTGATCCGGACCTGGTAATTCCCGACCGCCGGCTCAGCGTGTATGAAGGAGCCGTGGCTCCATGGAAAGGAGAGAAGCTGGATTGGTGGCGGCAGAATTTTATAAAGGGCGCGAAGAAGTTTGATTTCCCGGTACATAAACCGGTGGCGGATCTTACCCCGTTGCAAATGGAGCAACTCTGGGAAGGCTGTCAGGGTGTTTACGGGATCAAAGACTTTTTCAAAGATGTGGAGTCGCAGTTGTATAAAGTGCAGTACCGGGTTTTGCTGAGCCGTTATCGCGGCCGTACGGAATGTACCGACTGCAAAGGATTCCGTTTGCGCAAGGAAGCCTTGTATATACAGGTAAATGGCAGGCATATCGGCGAACTCAGTGCCCTGCCGGTAAAGGACCTGAAGGCATGGTTCAATACACTGGAGCCCGTGCTTTCGCAACAGGATAAAGACATTGCCAAACGGATCCTGCTGGAACTGCATGGCAGACTGGATACACTCATTAAAGTAGGGCTCGGGTATCTTACGCTTAGCCGGCTGGCCAATACACTCAGCGGCGGTGAAAGCCAGCGGATACAGCTTACCCGCAGCCTGGGCAGCAACCTCACCAATTCATTGTATATTCTGGATGAACCTTCCATCGGACTGCATTCGCGGGATACGGCCAACCTGATTACTGTATTGAAGGAATTACGTGATCTTGGCAATACCGTGGTGGTGGTGGAGCATGATGAAATGATGATGCGGGAAGCCGATCATATTATTGACATGGGGCCGTTGGCCTCGCACCTGGGTGGAGAAGTGATTGCCGAAGGGGATTATGACCAGATTATCAGCAACCCCATGAGCCTGACCGGCCGCTACCTCAAAGGCGTATTAAAAATTGAACCCCCGAAAGCCGTCCGCAAATGGAATAGATCTATAACGGTGGAAGGTGCCCGGCATAATAATTTAAAAAATATCACAGTGGAATTTCCGCTGAATGTGCTGTGTGTGGTGAGTGGCGTGAGTGGCAGCGGGAAGACGACCCTGGTCAAACAAATCCTGTTGCCCGCTTTACGGAAACTTAAGGGCGAGTTTGGTGATAAGGTTGGATTCCATAAATCCTTGTCTGGCGATATAGAGAGTATTGCTCAGGTGGAGATGGTGGATCAGAACCCCATCGGTAAATCATCCCGGAGTAACCCGGTTACTTATATTAAGGCCTGGGATGAAGTGCGGGATCTCTATTCACGACAACCGTTGAGTAAAATGCGTGGTTTCCAGCCCAAGCATTTTTCCTTTAATGTGGATGGTGGGCGCTGTGACACCTGCAAAGGGGAAGGCGAACAGGTGGTGGAGATGCAGTTCCTGGCCGATGTACATCTGGTATGTGAATCCTGCGGTGGTAAAAAATTCAAGGAGGAGGTACTGGAAGTAAAATACCGGGATAAAAGTATCTATGAAGTGCTGGAGATGAGTGTGGATGAAGCAATCAGCTTCTTTTCAGCCGATGGCGGGGCCATAGCCCGGGCCTTGCAGCCCCTGAGTGATGTGGGACTGGGTTATGTGAAACTGGGGCAATCCTCCGATACCCTGTCCGGTGGGGAAGCCCAGCGGGTGAAACTGGCATCTTTCCTGGGCAAAGGAAGGGCCGGAAATAAGCTGCTTTTCATTTTTGACGAGCCAACTACCGGTTTGCATTTTCATGACATTAATAAGCTCCTGGCGTCGTTTAACGCGCTGATAGAACAGGGGCACTCTATAATCGTAATTGAACACAATACCGATGTAATCCGCTCGGCTGATTGGGTGATAGATCTGGGCCCCGAGGCCGGTGAAGGAGGGGGAGAGCTGGTTTTTGCCGGTCCACCTGCCACACTGAAAAAAAAGAAAGAAGGACATACAGCACAGTATATATAGCATTATTCCAGGATATGGAATAAAACCCTGCTGAAACTAAAGGTATACCCTTAGATATAGCTGAAATCCGCTATGGGTAAGGGTTTCGTAAGAATACGAATCAGTGTATTTGCTTAAATTTTTCTAGAAAAAATCTTGCAGATACGGAAATGGCCGTATATCTTTACCGTCACTCTACGAAGTGAATCTCCGATCCTCTCGAAATCCCTACCCCAAATCCTCGCTGAAACGACCGCAGTAAATCTGACTACGGAACCATACGTATATATAGCTACCAATTTCCTGGCCAAGACAATTTCTGTCGCAGCCCACATGCAGAACCATTATTTCGAACCTTATTATTCAAAAGCTTAAAAACACTGAAGCATGAAAAAGAATTTACAAATTGGTAAAAAAATCGCGTTGACACTGGCCCTGTTTCTGACGGTGGCGGTGGTAAATGCGCAAAAAACTGCGGTTGCAAGCGGTGACTGGAGTGACCCTATAGTATGGGGAAATACGGCTCCACCTGTTGTTACAGATGCAGTGACGATTAGCAATGCTGTTACAGTAAATGTCAATACGACTGCTGTTTGTGCCAGTCTAACCATAAATGGCGGTGGGACAGCAAGTGGATTAACTTTCGTTGGTACCAATTCGCTTGCTGTAACGAATGGTATAACGATTAATTCCGGAACTGGAACGGCAGATCACCGAACCATTGCTGTTGGTGCTGGTTCACTTTCCTGCGCTTCTGTAACAATGGCCACGACTGGAAACGATGACAGGGCAAACAGGATAACTCTTTCAACAGGTACAGTGACTGTTACTGGCAATATCACTATGAACGATGCCGATGTGGATCGTAATCAGATTAATTTTACTGGTGCAGGAACTTTAAATGTTGGTGGCTCATTTACAGGAGGTGGAGTTACAGTAAGCACAGGAACAATCAGGTATACTAGTACTAGTGGTACACAGACAATAAGAAATCTGGTATATAATAATTTGTCAATCACCGGAGCAGGTACTAAATCACCTGTTGCGGATACTGATGTTACTGGAAACGTGTTGGTTGAAGCCGGCTCTGTATTAACATTGAATGGATTTGATATTAATATTAATGTGAATGCTAGCCGGAATTTTACTATTGACGGAACAGTGAATATTAATGGCAATGGCCGCTTGGTTGAAGCTTCTGGCGGTACAAAAACCTTGGTTATTAGTTCCACAGGAGTATTGAATATAACAGATAATGGTGGTACCGGCTTGCCAGCACTGAATGCTTACACATTTGCCCCGGCCAGTATTGTTAATTATGGCTCTACTGACAATCAGACGATAGAGAATTCAGCTGTGTATGGTAATCTGGTAACTTCAGGTACTGGAACTAAAACATTGGAAACTGCTGGTGGTACAATGACATTTGCCGGAGGTATTACAATTGGTAATGGAACTACACTTGCAAGCAATAACAAAACCATTAATGTAGCACGTGATTTTGAGAATAATGGAACTTTTACTCAAGGAACCAGTGTTGTTGTTTTTAATGGATCAGTTGCTCAGGCAATCGAAGGTACAACAGCCACTACGTTTAATGCGATAACTGTTAACAATACCGGTGCCGGACTTATTGTATCACGAGATTTATCCATAAGTAGTACAATCACAATGACGGATGGTATTATTAACACTGCGGCAACACCCAACGGCCTTATTAATATTCTGAATGGAGCAACCGTTACCGGAGCTTCAACTGCTTCTCATGTTGTTGGACCAATCAGCAAAGCCGGAAATACAGCATTTTCTTTCCCTGTCGGCAGTGGTACGCTTTATTCACCGATTTCAATTACAGCGCCAAATCAAACTACTGATGTTTTTCAGGCTGAATATGTAAGGGCAAGTGCTTCCGCTATGGGCTCAATTTCTGCATCTGGACTTACCCAGGTAAGTCATTGTGAATACTGGAACCTGATAGAGGTGGCTGATCCGGGAAATGATAATAGTATCTCTGTTACTGTTGGCTGGTATGCAGGCAGTGGATGTGGATCAGGGTATGTAACAGATGTTACAAAACTCACACTGGCACATTTCAGTGGAGGTACATGGTCTGATCATGGTGGAGTTGCTTCAGGTAATTCAGTAACAGGTACATTGACCAGAACAGCTGTAACTCAATTCAGTCCTTTTGCTTTGGGAAGTATTGATGCCTCCGTTAATCCGCTGCCGGTATCTTTCACTAACGTGAAGGCGTTTGAAAAAGGAACAGGTGTGCAGATAGAATGGACTAACCTCACAGAATCTGATATTTCCGGTTATGTAGTTGAGCGTTCTGCCAATGGCATCGACTTTACCGCAATCGGACAGGTAGCACCCCGCAGCAACCAGGCTGATAAAGCCAGCTATGTATACAATGACCTGGCACCGCTTAATGGTACTAACTTCTATCGGGTGAAAGCGATGGAACTGGCTGGTAAATCAATTTATACCAAATCTCTCCGGGTGGATATGGGTCGTACCGTAAAAGGAATCAGTCTCTATCCGAACCCCGTGAAAGGTTCCGATATTACCGTTGCTTTCACTGCCGGTAAAGGGCTCTACACGATGAGTGTACTGAATACGGCTGGCCAGGTTGTTTACAGACAACAAATGAATCATGCCGGTGGTACCGTGGCCCAGCAGGTAAGCCTGCCTTCACTGAAAGCCGGTATGTACAATGTGCTGGTGAGCGGAGATAATTTCAAAGAGACGAAGATGTTTGTGATCCAGTAAGCGATTACACAAAAACCACAACGAATAAAGGGTTGTACCAATTGGTACAACCCTTTTTCATGCGCAGGGTCGAAGCAGTTGTTCTGGCATCCATCCAGGATCAACCCGGTTGCCCGGTCTGTGCCTGGTACAGCGGCGTTACCGCCTGATAATAAGTTTTTCCTGCTGCAGCTGCCCGTCCGTTGTCTGAATCGTTAAGATATACATGGCGGAGGAAAGCTGACTGCAATCCATGGTCAGGCTGCTTTTACCGGCCGGCAGACTGCTTGTCATTTGTTTTACAATTGTGCCTTTCATGTCAGTGAGGGATAATCGGGCATTCCCGCTTTTTTCCTGGCTGAAGGAAACGGTGACATTGTTTACGGCCGGGTTGGGAAATACGCGGAAATCACGTCCTGTTTGTGCCTGGCTAAAAAAGATCACTTTGCTGTAACTGTTCTTGCCGTCTTTATCTGTTAGCTGTAACCTGTAATATATTTTCTGTGCTGTCTGGTTTGATTGAAGTGCATCGGTGAACCGGTATTCGTTGCGGGTTGTGGCACCACGTGCATCCACTTTACCGATCGTGCTGAATTGCATACCATCAAAACTTCGCTGGATGGAATAATGACTGAAACCGGTCTCCTGTTCAGTTACCCATTGCAGCTGCGTCTGTCCGTTTGCCAATGTGCCGCCAAATTGTAACAGCGTTATTGGTAATACCACATTATAGCTGTTTATTTTCCATAAATCATTCAGTACCCCTGAAGTACTGTCGTCGTAACCATACCCTCCAAATAGCCAGAGATTACCAATGTTATCTGTCCAGGATACACTCCCTTGTCTGGCTCCGGTTTTATTTGTAATACAGGTAACTCCTAATGTTCCATATATTCCTGTTTGATTTATGGTAGAGTCCCCTTTAACCCATGTCCATGTATTGGTATATGGACTGAATTTCCAGAAGTCATTCAGAAAACCTGTAAGTCCGGTATTGTCAAAGCCATATCCCCCGAATAACCACAACTCGCCATTTGGATCCGTCCATGAAGTGCTTCCTGTTCTGCCACCGGGTGTTGTGTTTGTATTGGGTTCGCCAATTTTATTGTATGAAGGCAATTGATTTATCAGTTTATTTCCATTTATCCATGACCATTGGTTAGTTATTGGATTATATTTCCAGAGATCATTCAGCTTTCCATACCCATTTTCGTCATATCCGGTACCCCCAAATATCCAGAAGTAACCGTCAGCATCTAACCAGGCTTTTGCACCATTGCGTGCCCCTGGTTTATTAGAAGCAGAAAATATTCCTTTTGTTCCATAAATCCCGAAACCTGAAATTGTATTTTCCCCGCTAATCCA
>Ga0075152_10002931_pt1 | contig 12069 bp, 20 predicted proteins | sample JI61114C2DNA_FD_70964 | JGI IMG/M metagenome (GOLD analysis project Ga0075152, IMG submission 70964) | Wastewater effluent complex algal communities from Wisconsin, to seasonally profile nutrient transformation and Carbon sequestration -... | ecosystem: Engineered > WWTP > Effluent > Algae...
GTACCCGGCATGTAGAGGAACTTCTCTTGATTCCGATAAAGGGCATATACAGAGATACCCAACGCAGCAGCAAGAACTCCTCCAAAGATTTGCTTCGTGGTCATCCGAGTAAAATTAGTTATTGTGAAGCCTCCAATCCCCGAGATTATCGATACGCGATACGAATTCCTATCAAGAGCGGCGTCTCAATATCGACGATGTTCTTGAAAACGGCAATGCGTAGCTTAATTTGCTTCTGTGCAGTCTATCAGGATTTCAAGTAGGGAGAGACCAGCACCCCGCTGTCCAGTATTAGTCAAGACCATTATATAGGCATATACGTTATACACAGTAAGTGATAGCAGTCAATTGTGCCACAGAACGGTTTCGGCGAAAAACTGCCTATGCTAACCCCAAGCTGCCATGATACCCTCCTTGAAGGCTGGACCGTTTGAAATAAATTGTCCAATCACTGATCACTGCATGCTAGGAAAGATGTAGAGCAAAGGAAGCCCTCCGGTGTAAAGGGCCTGTGGTTGGGCGAAGCTAAAGTAGCTTTGCGGTAGTCTCTGCTCCATCGTCATAGTGACCATTGGCGATGTCTCTTCTGCGGGAGGGAGTTGGTGAGCAATCTTCATTTTTTGCTCTTCTGCCTGCTTCCGTCGAATGTAGGTCTCCCGCTACTCCGAGATGGTGTTCACGCAAAGCTTACACTGAATTAGGGTGATAGATACCTGCTGAGAGAGTGATTCGAGAGTATAGCGCACCTACGAAACTTATGTCAACAGCCGTTTGCTGAGATAGTCCAGGGCTCGGGTCTCGAGTTTTGTCTCAGTTCGAAAGAAACTGAGTTAAGCGAGTCGTACCTGTAGAGGCTTTCATGCTGGCAGGGCTCCAAATCCTCTGTGATGAAATCAGTGCCCGGAAAGCAAGTCATAAGGTACTCGACCAGGCCCCACTCGTGCTCCTTCTAGCTCTTTGCACCCTTCAGAAGCCGCAGCTTTTAGGGGTCTTAGGCGGCGCGTCGGCGCAATAATACAGCGGCGCTCTTGAAATCTACTAAGTGTTTGGCGGGCAACCGATGACATAACGGGCACGTCAGCCCACCGGTCTGCTGTTCTTCCTTCTGCTTGCCGTCCATTCAGCCTTCTCCAGTATATATTATATCGAACTCAACACCTACGCTCTGATTTTTAAAATTCCATGGAGCGCTTTGGGGGCTTCCGATCTCAATGACCAGTGGCTGTCGATTTACCCTAGGGTTGTCGGCTGCCAGCTGCTGATCCATCGTCTTCAGAACCGCCATCGCCGGCTTGTTGGCGTTCGCGCTGGCTTGCCGACATGAATGCCGTGGAAATAGTGTTTCCCTTATTGAAGATATTATCGAGGTTATGATGAGGATCTGTTGGGTATCGATTCGGCTCGGCAATCGCGAGTACGGCGTCGCCCAGAACTCTTTGGTCGAACACTGATGAATCTTCCACGGGCAATAACCTTGTGTTTTCAAGCGACATTCTTAGATCAGGTGAATTAGGTTCTACCAGTCGCTGAAGTCGCCGGAGTGTTGAGTTGGAGGTTCTCGATGAAGCCACGCTAAAGAGGAATAAATTCTATGGATTCTAAAAAATCGTTAAGGATGTCGGCCCCAAACTTCTTCAAGGAAATCCCATGAAGAATCTGCATAAGGATGCAGACAAGCCGTCAAGCAAATGACTCTCAGATCGCATAGGCAGGACATCCATAGATGCTGCCGATAAAGTTTAATGATAAAATGGAGGGCAGCCTAACAGTCGAATAATTTTTAGCAATAAGAATATGATATATTCGACGAAGAGGCTTTCGCTGTTGGCTCATCAGAGAGTATTTGGCAGCCCATCCTGCGTCTTTTCGAGCTGAGCAGAAGGGTGATAATTCGGGTAATCGACCATAGCGAGGTGAGAAGTTACAATGGAATCAACGGATTGATTTGCTGCACTAGCAGGAGAAATCACTGCTGTTAGGAACGATTTTCATCAATTGGGTAAGTTTGCTGTGTTTGGATTTCGTCGGGTTGATCGCAGCACTTGACAACGTTTTCTGCTATGCTATCGGGTTTTAAATCCAAAGCCTTCCAATCTTGTAATTAAATCAGTACAGACATGGCAGATAAGGACGCCAGCAGCACTGGATGGAACCCCTTCAATAACATGATGGGAGGCATGAATACTGGACAACCTGGACAGCCTGGCCAGCCCCAACCTGGTCAGCCTGGATTTGATCCCACCATGAACCAGTTGATTGCGAACAATGCTAATAAGTTCTGGCAAGGAGGACCCACTGGACCGACAGGACCTACTGGACCCACTAACACTGGTCAATGGGGCGGCCCAACGACCAACACTACTGGTCAATGGGGTGGTCCAACCAATACGACTGGTGGACAATGGGGTAACCAAACCAACCCAACCAACCCAACAGGAGGCCAATGGGGTAACCCAACCAATCCTACTGGAGGTCAATGGGGTAACCCAACCATCCCAACCAACCCAACCAACCCAACTGGGAACTGGGGTAATCCTACGACTCCAGTCGGTCCCAAGTGTACAAGCAACCACCCCTTGATCCTGGTTTCTCAGCTCCCCGCTAAGTACACTGGTAATCGCTTCTCATGTGATGTTTGCAAGAAGACAGAGTCGGCGACTCCCAACCAGGTTTGGCATTGCGACGTTTGCTCATACGATGTCTGCAGACAATGTGCTCACCAGTGATTGATTCAACCGAACCATAATATGTAAAACATACTCTCGTTGCTCTTTATACCATTAATTATCCATGTCCTTCAGTGGCTATCCAGACCTTTCCAGTTCAACTTCGACCTCCAGTACTGACCAGGCTAACCCAACAGGATCTTACAATCCAGCTATTAACCAATTCGTGGCTGACAACGCCAACAAATTCTTCGGTGGATCCCTGTCTGGACAGAACCAACCGTATTCTACTCCAAACTATCAAAACCAACTTCTCCCCAATAATCCAGCTGGAGGATGGGCACAACCTACGCCTTATGAGCCACACGGCAAGTCAACACACTTGCCGATCGGTCAGGTTATGATCGTGCCCTTGAAAGACCCAGTTCCATTTGGATGGAGAGTACTTACTTACCAAGAAGGACAAACCTATAAGAGTCAGTTAGCTACGATCCTGGATACTTGGTCTATCGTCGCTTTTGATCAGGGAAAGCTGGATGGGAAAGGGTATGGGAACTCGCTATCACCATCATACGGAAAGGAATGTGGCGAGAGATTCATCGTTCGCCAAGGTTGATCAGTTACGTAAAGAAGAGTTTATGTACAACGAGAAACTATCACAGTCTGCCTATTAAACATTAGCTGGATCCGATTCATAGCTGTTTGGTGCTCCTGTATTGTTTGTGGTGCTTGCTGAGATTGTTATGTTTGGAGGAGCGGGAGGTTGGGCGCTCTCTGCTCAGTTTTGTGCCTGATCCCTGTCTTGGGGATTCAACGATGTAGTCCATTCTGTTCATCCGAGAGGTCTTCGGAGGAGATGGTTGGAAAACCTAACCATTTTAGAGTCCATATCCATTCATTTCTTGAAGTCCGATAAAGCCTCTGAACACCTCGCACTGGAGTACTTCTGGCACTTTAGCAAGAGAATTGAGGTAGTGCTCGAGATCCTTACAGCGTTCAGCGATACTGGTTCCTCGACTGCCAATCATATGCATAGCTTACTTGAGTGAGAATGGCGATTCACTACGAAAGCCAGGAAACAGATCTTCAAGGATCCCGTGCATTTCGATGAAGGTCTTGTACTTTCTGCGAACCACCAAATCCTTTTCGCGAGTGTGAACGTGAATCTCATACTCGATGAAGGGCTTGCCGTTAGTATCGTGCCTAACGACAGTATCCGTTATCGAGAAAGTTGGAGGTGAGGTGAAGCGATTTTGATGGTTATCCTATTCGTTGCGATTGGCCTTTCGACGAGACTTATACTTTTTCTGCTCGGCTTCTTAGAGCTTCTATTAGGCATTTTTGAGTGCCTCGGATAGCTTCCGGTTGACAGTGAGCAACTCGGTGTACCTGCTCTCATCGTTGGTTGGAATCGGCATCGCCAACAGGCTGCTGATGATGGTTTGCTTCTGTCTATTTTGAACCCTCAAAAACGAATTCTGACTCTCGAGGTAAGCAATCTCTAACCTCAGCAGCTGCTCCTGCTTGGTGAGTTCTGTTGATGTTCCTGATTTCTTAATGCACTGCTCCATCGATCGCTTGCAGTTGCGGAGCTACAGCTCATGTTCTTCCTCCATCTCGGTAATGATCTTCGCCAGCAAATCCGTTCCCGTATGAGGCTTCTTCTCCGGTATCGATGAAATGCTGGAGAATTTACTGAAGCGTGGCGCCTCCTCCTCGACGACTGCAGTCTCGAGCTTAGGCTGCATCATCAGCCTGATTGATGTTTGGTTGTCACTCCGTCGAGATTCAGGCACCAACCGGCTTTCAACAACCTTGGACCTTTGTTCTTCTTCTTTCACTTTCTGTTGGAATCTATTCTCAATGAGAACCAACAGTTGCTGCTAACCTTCGTTTGTGCCTCCGTATACATTTCTCCTTCGGAACTACTTGACTGCCCACTCTTTTGCTTTTAGCGTTGATTCGAGTTTTAGTGCCTCTTCAGCAATCTCTGAATAGCTTTTCAAGTACCTCTGAGCAAATCTGCTGTGCCATTTTTCTCGACGAAAAAGCTGCTGCTATGGAAGTCGGTTCCCCGCTCGTTAAGGACCTTGCACTGTCCTTCAGCAAGCCTGATGAAGTCAGCCAGTGTAAGTACCGTCCCGTTCGATCGCTTCGGTTTCAGGTTGTTTCCTATGTTCGCGCGTAGCAAGTTCAGCTTATCTTAGAATTAGGAGCGTAACTGCCTATTCGATAGTGATTGGATACTTTGAAGTTGCTTCTCATCAGTCACTGGTCTTGGCATACTCAGTAGAGATCGATATGGAAACAGTCGTTTGAAGGCTTTGCGAAGTGTGTTTCTATCTTCTGCTGTTTCCGAAGTCCTTAAAGTACGTTCAAGATACTCGTCTTCAGTCATACCTCTGCCTTCACTATCACGAAGACTGAGGCTAAAGTCACGGAGGACCCACACAAACTCAGGAGGCTCTAACCCTTACCAGTCTGCCATTCTCAACAGAAAACTGAGAAGCTCAAGGCTTTTCTCGTCCAGTGGTCCTAGTGAATTGAAGATGTAGTAGCTGGCGAGTTGCAGAGCCAACAGTTGTTTCTGGGATTCCCCGTTGGGACAGTCAACACCTTCGCAATCGATCAGCACGAGTAAATTATCACCATCACGAAGCAGTATAATTTATAACCCGAAGGTTCCCTGCTCGACTGACGGATTGACCTGGAACTTGATCTTGCTGCTTTCCAGAAACAGCCTGTTGAGTAGATAGGACCTACCTGATTTCGCTTTGCCACCCATCACTACACAGCTGACCTTCAAGGTTTGCGGGAGCCCTTTCAGTTGCATCAGAGTCTCCAGCGGCACGTGATAGCCTCTTCTTGCATCTTTTTCCACAAGCTGCAGGCGCTTCATCCGTGCGGTTTCGTATTAATATTGCCATCAATAATACCCGACGCATGCTGCGCAGCATCATTGTTGTGGTGACCCTCTTCACGGCTGTTCTGAGCAAATTGCTGATGGTGCAGGAATTATTTCGGCATGGTGCACGCTATCCCATCTACACCGGGCTGGACAACTACACCACCTACGCCCTCACCGGTCAGCTGGAAGGTAGCAACAGCAAATGATGCAGGTGAACTCACAAAGCAAGGAAAGAGAATGCACTACATGCTCGGCAAGATCATCTTCGGGCAGTACTGGCAAGCCTTAGAGTTACCACTTGCCTACAACTCGAGTCAGCTATACGTGAAGAGCACCGATGTAAACCGGACGATTGAAAGTGTGCAATCACACCTTGCTGGGATGCTAGAGAACGTGACACAGTTGAAATTGGATGATGCGCAAGCCGACCTCTCAAAGCCGTTCTGGAATGACGAAACTTAATCGCCAATCGTCTCACCGAGTGGATATGTGTATATCGACGAACCCAGCTACCAGCCGATGGCGGTACATGTTTAACTTGGAGGTAAAACCAACATGTCTGAAGGCGACTTCCTTCGTAACTACAGTCCTGCGAACTGTCCAGCACAGGAGAACTGGTAGAAGGAGAACCAGAACAGCGACTTGTACAAGACAGTCCTAAACGATCCAAAAATTTCTGCAGCAATCGATGCCTTTACCAAAGCATTCAACCTGTCTTAACGTACCACTCTGGCCAAGATTGCCGAATACTATGATAACTACGAGTGCAACTACTACAACAACAGGCCCTACCTGGACATCTTCACAGGCTAGTACAGTCAAGAGTTCGGTATGCATTCACACTTCATATAGATTTTATGTATGTGTTCGATCTCTACGCAAATCTATTTCTGACGGACTTGCAAATCAACACTACCGTGACGCCATTCTTGAACCACACCGTCAACAACATGCGCAATATCATGAAGGATCCTACTCGGGAGAAGCTCATCATCTACAGTGCACACGATACCACCGTCGGCAATGTGCTGGCTGGTCTGCGACTCACAAGTGCCAACTGTGTATGGGATGTCTACAAAAATGGCAGAAACATTGACTGTGTGAGTGACTACCCACAATACACCAGCAACGTCATTTTTGAGCTGGTTAGTAGGGACACTGATTATGCCGTCAGAGTACATAAACTCTTTGATCTAGGTTAAGTACAATGGGAAGAGCATGCGTTTGCCATTCTGCAACCGTCAAACAGAGTGCAGCTTCCAGCAGTTCGAGTCCTTTGTAAACAGGACTATGCGAGACAACTACAAAGTCGATTGTGGACTGGTAACACTTCCCAATACACCGGACAACCCTGTCGTGCTACGTCTTATTATCGCCCTCTCGGTTATAGGGGTGGTCTTGGTCGTCGCAGTTACTTACATGTGCATCAGCCGAAACCGCGAGAGAAAAAAAGGCGAGATCAACACCTCACTGATGACACGCACCGAATCCAACGTGCTGTGATGTAATAGTAGCGAGCGATACTCGAACGCATCAGTTTTGGTCACAGGGATACACTTTCCTCGAGTACCTCTCGGAAACGTCGGTTGTCTTCGATGACTTTCTTGAGGTTGCTCGTGCTCTTGTCGAGGTTTACACTGATGCTGATGTTATTGGCATTGGTACAGTTCGGTAAGTGGTGTAGTCATTAGTTCACGGTTTACGAAGAGGAACTACAAGCTGCCATCTTGGATGGATACGCACACTCCCAATAAGTTTCGATCGTCAGAGTTCGACTTGCTTATTATCTCGCGCGGTTCTGTGCGGTTTTCCAGTAAGTTATACCGGTAGGCATGCCCCTTTGAGTCCACCAAGTAAAATTCGCTAAGAACTTCCAATTAACGGCTGTCTGTTTCTATGCGAGGGATCAGTAGGCTTGTAATTGTACTTTTCGTGGGGACCTCGAACTTGAGGAGGCATGCAGAAAGGCTCCGATCAAAGATCTGCACCGAATTATCTTGGCAAAGTGCGTACATCAAATTGCCTTTCTTGGATAAGTAAACCGTCGAACAGCGAGAGTCAGTAAGGTACAGCTGGGGTTGTCCTCTTTATGTTGTCCCTCTGACTATCCCTCGAGACGTGCACACAAACAGTTTACCTTCACCGTCCCTCTCCATATCGTAACAGAGCAGGTTGGGCTAACAACAGAGTGTTGTAAGGGAAATATATGACACAGGCTTGAGCCTATACACCATTTCGTTGTAGTTCTTCATTATGCGACTGGCTTACATTTTGGTCAGCAACGATGGACCAGCAGATTATCTTGCCAAACTACTCCAGAGAATAGAATTCGGAAGGTGATTTTTCGACTAGCCTTCTAATGCTTGACGCACTTTTAAAGTAAGATTCCTTTTCGACTGACTCTGTGCTGAATGTTGGAAGCTCGAAGTCGGAGTTATTGAGAAGACTGTAAACTGAATCGTAAAGGGAGCCACGATCGGAACTGCCAGCCCACAAGGTAATTCCTCCCTCGCGTGTACCACCGACAAGGAACTTTCCGACTCCAAGTAAACAAGTGACTTCTCCTCGACACACATATAACTTTTCACCGATAGTTGCGATGCTAAATTAACCAGCTTTATAAAGCGTCGTCGGGTAGGGGCAGTACGATAGCGAAACGAACTTAGGGTTCAGCGATAGCAGGAAAATGGGTGGCATTTCGAATGTCTTACTCGGTCGCAGAAGCTCTTCGACTACCGTAGCTACCCTCGAAATGAAACTTCATTAGTTTTGGGTGTACTTGTATAGTGAGAGGGACTGACCTACCCGCTGCCCTTCGAGCATACCTCCGAGATATGCCCTATTCCTATCCTCAGGACACTGCTGGGAAAATTCTTCAAAGGCAAGCGGTAGTGTCTGACATTGCCCATCCATCGTGTCGTCGAAGGCTTGATCCTGAGAGTTATTGATGTATCCTCCCTTGATACGACTAATGTAGCTATCGTACTAGGTCGTCGATCCGATATTTAGCATTGGCTAGTAAGTATCGAGTTCAAGGTTCAGAAGCTTCCGAAGTTGTTGTGCTCGCTACTTCTGTCGCTACACCTTACCCAACGACACGTGCTTGCTATCTTGGTTAATGTTGATCTCCAAATCTTGAAGATCACCCGTGAAGATAAGCGGTGGTGGGCCCATTTCGGGTACGAAAGATGGGTTCCTCTCTATCGTAATTTCTGGCATCAGCTGTGAATTTCGAATAGCCTAGCTCTTCCTCTAAGGGTAACCTTCATTGAACGATGGAGACTTTGGGGTTATGCTAGTTTACTAAGGTGGTGGTGGTGGCATCAGCAAATCATATTCCTTCCGCTTGTTCTTCAGGCCGAGGTTGGGTCTGATCATTACTCTATCGACGCCGGAGGCCTGCGGTGGTTGTTCTTCACCAGATGGGATGATCCTTTTCCCGACTTCCACCAGTCCTGGATAGATGTTGCGTTTTGATGCAACGGTCGGCGGTGGCACATCCTCCACTTTTGGTTCATCGACCGACTACTGACGAGGTGCACGCAGCTCAATTGGTTTCTGTTCCGACCGCTTCCTCCCGACGTTGAAGTTAGGCCTTGTGAAGACTGCAGGCGATTCGTTTTCCTGCCTCAGTGGTGGATCACCCTCTGCAAACTTCATTGGCTAGGGATTGTTGCCACCGGCAGTGGGTTCCTTTTTCTGATATAAACCTACTGAGTTACGGTTTGGAAAGGTGTGCGCTTTGGTCTAGTTGTCATATGATATTTAAATTCGCTCGAGAGGGATGAGCCAATTCGGATGGATTCTCGACAGGATTAGAAAGTTAACAACCTTTGATATATATGTGTTGAGGGGTATCAACGATTTCTTCCAATTACAATGACCTTCGACTATGGGTGTTCACTGGAAAAATAGCAATGCTGTCCTACCATCGAACATGCTGGCTGCGATATAGTCGGCAACAGCAGTATTTCTCTATGGCAGTTCAATGGCAGCGTAGACTTATAATATCAAGCAAGTGATTTTCCTTATGGGCAACCTAAACCTATGCGTCTCCGCCCCGAAGGAAGTTCATAGAGTGGATAAGGTGTACACCCAAGTTCAGTCACAAGCTCCGATTCTTGTCGTCAATAAAAACCCACAAGTAGCTCCTTCAGCTTCCCTCTTACAACCAGCTCCTAGCATCTCTCACTACAGTGCTTTCCCTTATCCCAGCATCACACAGAACTACAACGGAGTTGCTCAACAGCCAATGCCTTCGTTATTGCCACCATTCGTTGGTAGCTTCCCACAGCAGCCTCAACCTCAACGAAACCAAGTCGAGCAGGTGGACATTGTTAAGGCCAAGTTGAAGAGTACTCGTGACCGAGTGAACAATCTGATAGCTCAACAGGAAAGTGACTTGGCCCAGATCGATCGATAGATCAACCAAGAAAAGGCGAACGGTCTACGCAACAAACCTAAAGTGAAGTTCCTGTTGCGACAGCGCAAGGACTATATCCGAAGCCTAGACGACTTGCGGACTCGTCAGCAAGTGGTAATGAAGACTGTGAGTGACCTGAGTCAACAACACCTCGACAAAAGCGTACCTATCACTCCCTAAAGTAGATCGTGGAAGTACTCGACCAATCCAACCAATACATGCAGCAAGTTCAAGAGGAACTCGAAAGGAAAAACTGGAAGGAGGTCCTTTACAAGGCTGCTAGTCAATAGGATATATTCCAATCGTTAGGTCTACCAGAGGACAACGAAGTAGATCAGCTATATGCTGAGCTAGAAAGGCAGGTCGAAATTGAGAAATCGCAACAGAGCAACAGTCCCCAGAAGGCAGGGAGTATCCAACAACAACCTCAACTCCAATTTCAGCAGCCCCAACCACCACCGCAAGCGTTTCTGCAGCAACAGCAATTCCCACAGCAAATGCAGCAGCAACAGCAGTATCAGCAACATCAAATACAGCAGCAACAGCGGCAACAACAGCAGTTTCCTCCACAAACCTATGCGAAGAACTTCCAACAGCCTCCTCTGGTGCCAGGTGTACCTTTCGTCGAATCCTTCGACCGACCAATCTCCGACAGCATGAACCAATTCGAAATGAATCCTCCGGGAGAACAACGTAGGACATCTAACATTCCCCCTCAGTTATCTCAAATGCAACAACCTCTACTTGTTCAGACAAATGCTTTGATAGGTACGCAAGCTCGTCAGCCCCAGCTGCCGATCAACTCATTACCAATACCACCACCACCTCAGCAGCAGATGATTCCGACTGTAATAGTACCGCCGGTGCTTCAACCAAGCTCCACTTTCGCCAACCAAACAATTCAGCAGCAACCTATGCTCAACTGATCGACCAATAATTCCCTGTGCTAGATGCTTCAGGAGGTTGTTGTTTATTCTGTCGCTATCATATACCGACGTTGAGGGCGTTCACCATCGGGCTCGCGCTGTTTGGGTCTGTATACCGGTTGATGAAGTCCTGCAGTAATAGCTCAGAGTCCTTGAAATCAGAGGCTTCGTGGTCGTTAGCTTGACGGTGCACCCTCGCCAGGGTTTCCTTGAGGTCCTGGTTCCACCACACGAACTTCCTGATGTCTGCATTACTCATGGGGTACCCTCGTGCTTCAGCAGATACTCGTTCTGCTTGACTAGCTCTTGTGCACGCAGCCAGCAGTACTCATCGAAGAGGTTGATTTTAGTGATCTGCGTTTTGTACTTGCTGAGTGGTCGACGGGATACCTGTAAGCGAAGTAGAAGATTCCGGCGTTGATTAGGGGGAACAGGTTGCGCAGAGTGCGGAATCGAATGTTTGCGGTGAGGATGTTGTAGTTGTAGGCGTAGAAGAGCTGCGTCAGTCAGCGGAGTACCAGATTGGCAGCGAGCGCAGTTCCGAGGATAGCGTAGTCTGCGTGCTCGACCACAGGCATGGGCATAATGTCGTCCCACTCGGCTGCATGAGTCATTGCTTACGATCGTATGGGTCGAGCGAGAAGGCCCTAACCGGGAACTTGGGACTGAGCCTGACGGCAATGCTGGCGAGATCCACCATCTTCTTCACGCTTTTGTAGCGTCGCACACGAGCGTCCCTGAAGGGTGGCAGGTTGCTGTCACGTAGCCCGAGCAGCGCTACGTACGTGAAGTAGTAGTCCATGAAATAAACAATTATGGTTCAACAGTGGGTCAGTTGCGTACGGATTCGAGCCATTAGATAGCCCTAGCCTGGTCTGATTCCACTCGAAAATTCAACGTAAACTTCGTGGCTGACTATCGGTGCCAGTAGAGGGAGTGCTTCAAGGGCTGTAGCAACTGTAGGCGATCCCCATAGTAATTGTTCAGTTCGATGCGAAACTGTCGATCAATATCTCCCCTGTTGTGTACTTCCAGTCTTTTGACAGCATCGTAGCCGTTTCTCGTCTTAGTCATTGATTTGAGTTTAGTCCTTGCCACAATATCAAAGGCATTTCCTGTCTGAACAGTAATGTTCTCATTCTTTGG
>Ga0075152_10002932_pt1 | contig 12067 bp, 9 predicted proteins | sample JI61114C2DNA_FD_70964 | JGI IMG/M metagenome (GOLD analysis project Ga0075152, IMG submission 70964) | Wastewater effluent complex algal communities from Wisconsin, to seasonally profile nutrient transformation and Carbon sequestration -... | ecosystem: Engineered > WWTP > Effluent > Algae...
AATTCAATTGGGTTAGCAAAGGCGCATCTATATATGGAATATTTCCACCTATTGCATTTTTCATTAAATTTAATTGTTTCAATCTCTTAAGTGTAATAGTAGACGGAAGAGTGCCTGTTAAATTATTATTTTGTAATACTATTTGATATACCCTGTTTGCCCCATCACAATTTACTCCTTCCCAGTCACATGGATTACTGAAAGGGTCCAATATACCTGCTTCCCATCCAAAATTATTAATCCATTCTGATCCATTCGTACTTAAATAAATTTGTTTCAGCATATCATAATCTGCATGCTTCTGTGCATGGCAGAAGTTTTTGGCTAATGCCAAGATTATTAATAAAATAAAAAGAAATCTTTTCACCAATTTACTACTTTATTACTGTCAGATTTTTCTTAATCTCTTGCTCCCCATTCTTAAAGATATAAAAATATGACCCACCAGGGTATCCATCCGCATTCCAATCATTAGTAAAGTTCTTTTTATGATATATTCTTACACCCCATCTATTGTAAATAAAGAGTTCGGAGTTTTCAATAATGGCATCAGTGGTGAATTTGAGAACATCATTGATTCCGTCTCCATTAGGTGTGAGGACTGTTATTTCTTTAATGGCGTTATTAAATATGCAATTCTTATCTACAATATTTAACTTATAAATTGTATCACAAATAATTCCTGAAATATACAATGAATAAGTACCAATTGTGTAAGCTTCCCTCCTAAAAATAAACTTTTCTGATTTACATATTTCAGCATTAACTTGAACTTGATACCGTTCATCAAAGAGGATATCAATTGTTTTGGATTCACCGCAGCCCTGTCCATCATAATCAGCGGCAAACTGGAAGGTATATGTGCCGGGCTGGGTCACTGTCACCTCTGTATTTGGAGCATTCGCCGAAGTGAACACCACTCCTGCTATATCCGGTCCAGCAGTAGCTGTCCATATAAAATGAAATAAAGGATCATTAAAATCAGTGATACCTCCCAGTAAAGCCGTCAAACTATCCTCCTTTGCACATACAGCATAAGAAGCTGCCAAACTTACCGTAGGTGATGGTACCACCTGGATAGGAAAACAAGTCTCAGGCCCAGGACCACAACCATCTACTGCATTCACACATATCTGGTAATTGCCCGCTGTCGCATAACTTAAGTTGATCGTCGATCCATTCCCTACTCCCATCACTGTACCATCTACATGATTCCATGTGTAAGACAATACTCCAGTCTGTATATTCGTCACGTCAAATGTGTAATTCTCCCCGGCACACAAAGTCGTCGGCCCTGTCGTAACCGGCATAACCAACGTAGAATTCTCCGCCGTTATCGTCACAGGAAAATATTCCGTACAAATTATCTGCTGTGGCTCAACCAGGGGGTTAGAAGTATTATTCATAAAGGTTGTAACAATTGCATAGTAGTACCCGGGATTCGAAATTACGACACTACTTCCCATGCCAATTTCAACATCTAATGCATTATACCACTTAATTCCATACGCATCCGGAGGAAATACAAATCCAGGTGCCAAACTGAGAGTCGAAGTTGCTGTGCCGCCGCAAGGTAATGACGCTGGGTTGGCCTGGACCGTTCCTGACAATTGCACATCATTTATATAAAAATTTACAAGACTGTCGCACCCTCTGGAATTTACATATGTCACAATATTAGCTGCAGGTCCCGATTGAAAAGGCACCCCATCTACAAACGCAAAGAAATCATCTTCACATTTATATACCTGTTGGTCAGGACCATTGGTATTAGGCAGTGGCACTATAACAAGATTATAAGTTGTATCACAACTAGTTCCATTCGGACCTTGATAATTAAATGTATAACTTCCGGGAGGATAATTTCCACCTCGAAAATTGTATGTATCACCTTGACATACTTCACCAAAAACATTGTATTTCGGTTCTTCAAGTATTGTTATGTCCCAACAAACAGGAACAGCATCATCATTAGGGTCACAATCATTAGATGCTGTAACACAAAGTTGGTAAGGTCCGGGAGTCATTCCTTCAGGGAAAGAAATAGATGTATTTGGACCTTCGGAATCAATTGTAGATCCGTCAGGTAATGTCCAATGATAATCTGTACCAAATTGTATACCGGGGAATGAATAGTTAACTGTAGATCCTCCACAAATCATTGTGTTACCTGTTAATGTCGTCCCAATTGCATCTCCTACAAAAATTGGACTAATTCCATCATTAACATGAAACTCATAATTGCAAGTTGCTCCATTGGCTCCATCGATCACCAAATAATAAGTCGCCCCAGGTATAGTACCGTTAACAAATATGTTAAATGGAGTGTTGGCTGGTAAAACAGGAAAACTTTGGCATGCTATTGTATTAAAATAATTTCCGCATTGATCATATAGTGCCCATTGAATTCCTCCGGTGCAACCTGCTGTGATCACTTCTACATCCAATACGCCGGATGCATCTGCAATAAAAGAAAACCAAATAGGATTATTCAGAACAGAATTTGTGCTACAAAATGGTATTGGTGGATCTAGTTGCGGGACTGCACCTGTACTGATACAAAAATTATTTAGATCGCAAACAAATCCTGTACCAGATCCATTTATTGCTGAACTAGCTGCTGTAAAACAATTAAAAGCAGGTTCAATAGTAAGAGCAGGATTACATTGACTATAAGATATTTGAGTAGAAAAACATAATAAAGAAAAAAGAACGAATTTGCTGTAAATGTTAGACATGAAATAAAAATTACATTGATTATAGTTGGTTCAAAGATAACAATTATACCCTTTTATCTATGATTTATGCTAAAAAACCTCAAAACGCTGCAATTTTAAAACGCACTATAATAATTTCTCAATAGATTATTCTGATTGGTTGTTAAATCAAACCAAGGCTTGGACAGTTAATTTTGTAATTTCATCGAAAATTCCATTGCTCAAAAAATCATTTTGCAAATTATTTTGTTTAAAAATTACAAATATTTAGCAATGAACAAATCAATTTCATTTAACTTCTCATCACTCATTGGAATAATAATCCTTTTGGTATTTGGCTATTTTCTATTTTCAGTAGCGAAGATATTTTACATAATCTTTTTGTATGCCACGCCATTATTATTGATCGCCATTCTGATCATGAAGAAAGAATTGCTCTTTAGTTACTTCAAAAAAATTGGGACGAACATCAAGTTAAGCCCATTGGTTGGAATCCTTAATGGAATCGTATCTCTGTTATTTTTACCTTTTACATTGGTTGGAATGATGTTCAAAATACTTATTTCCAAAAAAATTGAAAACCTCCAGAAAGATCAAAATACTGGGACTCAGGCATCAATTTCTAATGAATTCATTGAATATGAAGATCTTTCTTTAGAAGAACGACCAGAAAGGAAAACTGTAGACAACTGGAAAATTGATAGTTGGGAAGATCGAAAAAAATAATATGCATTAAGAAGGATTTAATTCCATCTTTAAAAAATGACCCGTCAAGCTTTTAGAATTTTTTATTATTTCTTCCGGACGTCCTTCTGCTACGATTTTGCCTCCTCCGGAACCTCCTTCAGGTCCGATATCGATGACATAATCCGCTGATTTTATCATATCCATATTGTGCTCGATAATTAGGACAGTATTACCTTTGTCAACAAGTGATTGTAAAACAACCAGCAACTGTTGTATATCGCTGAAATGAAGGCCAGTAGTTGGCTCATCCAATATGTACATCGTATTGCCGGTATCCTTTTTTGAAAGCTCTTCGGCAAGTTTTACTCTTTGAGCCTCTCCCCCACTTAGCGTGGTAGATTGCTGACCTAGTGCAATGTAACCCAATCCTACATCCTGAAGTGTTTTCAGCTTTCTATATATCTTTGGAATAGGTTGAAAAAATTCAACTCCTTCATTTACAGTCATTTGAAGCACATCTCCTATAGACTTCCCTTTATAGAGAATCTCAAGCGTCTCCTTATTGTAACGTTTACCTTTACACCCTTCACATTCCACCATCACATCGGGTAAAAAGTTCATTTCAATTACTTTCATACCACCACCCTCACATATCGGACACCTTCCCCCTGCTACATTGAAAGAAAATCTCCCGATTTTATACCCTCTAATCTTAGACTCAGGCAAAGCCGCATAAATATTTCTGATCTCTGAAAACACGTTGATATATGTGACTGGATTAGACCTGGGCGACCTACCTATCGGAGCCTGATCTATTTCAATTACTTTGTCCAAATATTCTAGCCCTTCTATTGCTTTAAAAGGTAGAGGTTTAGATAGACTGTTGTAAAAGTGTTTCCTGAGTATTGGATATAATGTTTCAGTAATAAGTGAAGATTTTCCGCTGCCTGACACGCCTGTCACCATGATCATCATACCTAATGGAAGTGATAAGTCGACGTTCAACAGATTATGCCCGGTTGCGCCCAACAATTTCAGGGTTTTCCCTGAACCCTTCCTTCTTTCTTTAGGTATTGTAACACTAATTTCACCGGCGAGATATTGAGCAGTTGTATTTTTTAATTTTAAAAATTCTTCAGGTGTCCCGAATCCTGTTACTTTTCCACCATGAATACCTGCACCTGGGCCAATGTCAATGATGTAATCGGAAGCCAACATTATATCTTTGTCATGTTCGACAACAAGCACCGTATTTCCTATTTCCACCAGTTCTTTGAGTGCCTTGATGAGCCTGTTATTATCACGCTGATGTAAACCAATACTTGGTTCGTCCAAAATGTACAGCACTCCAGAAAGTTGTGTACCTATTTGATTAGCGAGTCTGGCACGCTGTGATTCACCTCCGGAAAGTGTTCTTGCACTTCTATCAAGAGTCAAATAATCTAGGCCAACATGGTTTAAAAAATGCACCCTCATGCTGATCTCTTTTAAAATATCTTTGCCGATGCTTTGCTGTCTTTCGTCAAGTTTATCATTTAAAGTAAGAAACCAATCGTTCAATGCAGCCAATGGCATTTTATTGATTTCAGCGATATTTTTACCTGCAATTTTGTAGTGAAGGGATTCTATTTTCAGACGATCTCCTTTGCAATCAGGACAGACTTCTAATGACATAAATTCTTCTGCCCATTGTCTTATCTTTTCTGAAGAGGAATCTGAGTAACACAGTTCTATGATTCTGATTAAACCCGTAGTCTTCAGGTCATAAGTATATTCATTGTAAGAATATGGTTTATTTCCCTCCCAATCTTTACCATTAGAACCATAGAGAATTTGATCTAATGCAGCCATTGGAACTTTATCGATTGGAGTGGCAAAGGTAAATTTATAATCTTTGGCTATTTCACGTACCTGATTGTAATAATTTGTCTCCCGAGGAAGTCCCAGGGCAACGATGCCACCATCATTAATCGACTTGGCAAAATCAGGTATTACTTTTTGAATATCCACTTCAAATAATTCCCCTAGCCCACTGCATCTAGCACAAGCCCCATATGGAGAATTGAAAGAAAAGGTATTGGGATTCGGTTCTTCGTAAGCCAATTTGTTTTCAGGATCAGCGAGATGCTTACTAAAGAGCCTTATTTCTTCCGTGTTGTTATTAAATATATAAATAAGCCCTTCACCCATCTTCAAGGCTAACTGCAAAGAAGTAATTAGTCTGGTGAGATTGGATTCAATAACAGATAGTTTATCTATGACCAATTCAATATCATGAACTTTATACCTATCTACCTGCAGGCCTACAGAAAGTGGAGTTATCTCACCATCAATCCTGACCTTCGTATATCCTTGTTTTCTTACCTGATCAAGTAATTCTTTGTAATGGCCTTTACGGCCTTTTACTATCGGTGCTAAGATCATGATAGATGCTCCATCCAAATCACCGGTGATAGCACCCAAGATCTCTTCCTCAGAAAACTTGACCATTTTTTTACCACTGATATAAGAATAAGCTTCAGAAGCTCTTGCAAAGAAAAGTCTCAATAAGTCATAGACTTCTGTCACAGTGCCTAGCGTAGATCGTGGATTCCAGCCTGTAGTCTTTTGTTCAATAGAGATCACAGGAGATAATCCGCTGATTTTTTCCACAGCAGGACGTTCCATTCCGCCAATCATCATCCTGGTATAATTATCAAAGGTTTCGATATAACGTCTCTGACCTTCAGCAAAAATAGTATCAAAAGCAAGACTGGACTTTCCGCTGCCGCTGATACCTGTGATGACTACCAACTTATCCCTAGGAATGTTTACATCAATATGTTTTAGATTGTGCTCATGAGCATCAATGACGACAATTGAGTTAGAGAACGAATCATCCTGTTCTTCAAGTAATACCTGATTTTGTTTGGATGTATTCGACATTAATATATTGATAATAATTTTTTAATAAATTAAAAAAACTTTGACTAGTCTTTAACTCGATCTATGGATTAGCTTCAAGATAAGTAATGATGCTATCAGCCAACTCAATGCCTATTTTCATCTGAGCTTCCTTAGTTGAACCCCCGATGTGTGGTGTCAAAGAGATCATCGGATGATCCAGGATATCTCTTCGAGGATGAGGTTCGTTGTCAAAAACGTCCAATCCTGCTCCATAGATTTTTCCTGATGCCAGACCTTCCATAAGCGCATCTTCATTAATAGCACCACCTCTTGCAGTGTTGATAAGCACCACACCATTTTTCATTTTGGCTATTTCTTCAGCACCAATGATTGGTTTACCATCAGCAAATGGTAAATGCAAAGTGATAAAATCACTGTTTTTAATTACATATTCTTTATCCACAGTATTAACTTTAACTGCAAGATTCAAATTGTCATTTCCAAAAATATTGAACTTCAATTCTGTCTCTTCGACATAAGGGTCATAAGGGAGAATTCTCATATTTGAACCCATAGCTAGTTTAGCTACTTCTTGCCCGATTCTTCCGAAACCAATTATGCCAAGTGTTTTACCTGCAAGTTCTGTACCTTTAGAATATCCTGATTTCAATCCTTTAAAGTCTGCATCAGCAGTTGACATTTCCTTTTTTGATCTGTGTATATTTCTTGACAAGGCATATATGTGAGACATAGCCAACTCAGCAACTGAACGGGTAGAAGCTGCAGGGGTGTTGATCACTGCAATGCCTTTGCTGCGAGCGTAGTCAACATCTATATTATCCATACCTACTCCACCTCTAGCTATCACTTTCAGGTTTGGGCAAGCGTCAATCAATTCTTTTCGCACCTGTGTGGCACTTCTTACGATTATGACATCATATTGCGGTAATACCTTCATTAGATCTGCCTGAGCCACCTTATTCGTCTCTACTACATACTCAGCTTCCTCCAATAACATTTTACCATCGGCCTCAATGCCATCGTTCGCGAGAATCTTTATCATTTCTTTTTTTTATTTGGGCGCAAAGTTAAACAAAGTTTCTATTCCATTACATGTCCGCCTAAACATTATAATGTTTACTAAGTCAGCAAGTGAAACTTACTGAGATCTCAATGAAGTAAATCGATTATACTCAAAAAAGTTTAATTTTGAGCAAAAATTAAACTCATGAAAATAGCAGCACTCATTCCTGCACGATATGATTCTACAAGGTTTCCAGGAAAACTCATGAAAGAGATTGGAAATAAAACAATCATAAGAAGGGTTTATGAAAACATGAAAGCAACAGAGCTCTTCGATCATGTCGCAGTAGTCTGTGATAGTGAAATAATTTATAATGAAATTATCTCAAATGGTGGGACTGCTTATATGAGTAGTATACCACATGAGAATGGTACTTCAAGGATCGCTGAAATCGCAAAAAATCTCGATTATGATATTTTCTTTAATATACAGGGAGATGAGCCTTTTGTGCACAAAGAAATCATGACGAAGCTGTTAGACCTCTTTGTAAATGACCACCAGAAAACCACCGATATTGTTTCACCAATGATGCTTATCAGAGAGGAGGAAATGATCAACAATCCAAATGTGGTTAAAGTAATTACTAATATTTTTGGAGAAGCAATGTATTTTTCAAGAAGTCCGATTCCGTTTAGAAGAAATTTGAATGTTGAATACAAATGTTACAAACACATTGGTATCTATGGTTTTAGAAAAGAAGCATTGCTCAAAGCATCTTCACTGCCGGATACACCACTTGATGCCTCAGAAATGATAGAATGCATTAAATATCTTGAGCACGGCATGAAAATTAAAATGGCCGAAACGCCTTCCCAGGGAATAAGTATTGATACACCAGAAGATCTGGAAAAAGCATTGGAGTTGTATGAAAGCGGGGTCTACTAAAACAAATGATAGATTAAACAAATTTATAATATTATCTTACCTTGCGGATATATTCAGGTAAAATAAAAGATTCATGATTAAATCCAATCCTATAATTCTTGGTATCGATCCGGGTACTATTAAAATGGGTTTCGCTTTGGTGAGATTTAATAAACCCTTGCCTGAGCTACTGGAATATGGTACTTTAAACCTTAAACACATAACAAACCCGCACGAGAAACTGCATCAGATTTTTATGAAAATTGAATTGCTGACCCAAAAATTTAATGCCAATGAATTTGCAATTGAAGCTCCTTTTTTTGGTAAAAACATCCAATCCATGCTTAAACTAGGCAGAGCACAAGGAGTAGCTATATCAGCTGCCATGTATTTCGGATTGACTACTGCTGAGTATTCTCCAAGAAAGATAAAACAATCTGTAGCAGGGAATGGAAATGCTTCAAAGGAACAAGTAGCAAGAATGATCGAAAAACAATTTGGGATAGACTTGTCTGATGCTTCTCTTGATGCTACCGATGCCTTATCTGTAGCGCTGTGTCATGCTTTTTGTCGAGATACATTGTCAGGAACAAGCAAATCTAAAGGCTGGGCTGATTTTATAAAAGAAAATCCGGGAAAAGTTAAATTGTAATAAAGATTACTCTATGTTTTTATTGATCAATTGGGCTAATTGGTTCATTTCAGATTGTGTCATTTCAACTACCGGATTTTTAAAACTCATATCAGCAACATTATTTATCGGCATAAGATGCACATGTGCGTGCGGAACTTCAAGACCAATGACAGTCATACCTACTTTAGTACAAGGCACGCTTTTTTTAATTCCTTTAGCTACTTTCTGAGCAGCGAGAAGTAAGGAAGTATACTCTTCAGGATTCATATCAAATAGGTAATCTACCTCCTTCTTGGGTATCACAAGTGTGTGCCCTTTAACCATCGGGCGTATATCTAAAAATGCAAGAAAATTCTCATCTTCATAAACTTTATGAGAAGGAATTTCTCCATTGATTATTTTAGCAAAAATTGAAGACATACCTTATTAATGTGATAATTTCAAAATTTTGAATTCTAGTGCTCCGGCTGGGGTAGTTATAACTGCCACCTCACCTTCTTTTTTACCCAATAAACCTTTACCAATTGGTGAGCTACCACTTATTTTTCCGGCTTTAAGGTCTGCTTCAGCCTCCGACACAATAGTATATTTAAATATCTTTTTTGTTTTGATGTTTTCTAACTCTACAACTGAAAGAATGGTCACTTTTGTGATATCTAATTGTGAAGCATCAATAAGTCTGGCATTAGACAATACTTTCTCAAGCTCATTAATCCGCAATTCCAGCATGCCTTGAGCATTTTTGGCTGCATCATATTCTGCATTTTCAGACAAATCACCTTTATCTCTTGCCTCAGCTATTGCCTTAGCAGCTTCCTGACGACCATTGGTTTTAAAATCTTCCAATTCAGCATTAAGCTTATCCAATCCTTCTTGAGTTAAATAGTTGTAATTTGACATATATTGATTTTAATAAAAAAACTAAACACTCCCATATGGAAGTGTTTAGTTTTATCTGATTAGAATATTGTTAAACATTTATTGGGCAATAAAGTTTAAGGCTACAAATCTATTCGGACACCAAAGTTGTGTGTACCTGAGAATACATTTGTAGTTCTATAAGCATAGTCAAAACCGATCTTAGATTTTTTCTCTTTATTGAACACAAGATTCGCTGAAGCGCCCAATGCCAAACCAGAATAAACATCTTCCTTAACAATAGCTGTTGTTTTTTGTAATTCAGCTTTATAAGCACCTCTTACTTGAAGCATATTATCCAATATACCCAATTCAACGCCGAAACCAAGTTGATCTCTGCTAAAAGAGTTTGATGTAAAGTTAACCATTGGAGATACTCTGATATCATCACCGACATAAAAATCGTAAGATGTACCTATATTCAAAGCTACCGGCAATTCAAAATTTGCGGATCTCTGATCGTAAGCCAAGTTAGTATTTGCACCTGTTTCAGATGGTTTCGTTACTGTGAAACCTTCTCCTCTGAATTTCATTGGAGTTCCAAGATTTCTGAGGGACAAACCTAATTTGAAATTATCTTTTGGTCCATTAACATACTGAACACCAGCATCGATGGCAACTCCTCTGGCAGATATACCACCGAATGATTCCATCACAAGACGAACTGCAGCACCCACAGATACTTTATTTTCAAATACAGTAGCATAAGATATACCAATATTTGCAAATGTAGGTGTGAAAGTAGCACCTGTTCCTTCAGGATAGGCAACTGTAGTCACTTTAATATCACCAACATTTACTAACATGAAGTCCAACCCAAATACACCGTTTTTACCAATTTTTTTGGCAAGACCTAATGTATTCATTGAAATATCTGTTCCTACTAGATATTGAGCGTGTCCATATGATATTTCCAGGCTATTGATCCTAGCCATTCCTGCGATATTGAGTCTGGTAGCCTCAATTCCTGTCACACCTGCAGTATTGATAGTGTGTAAGCCCGCACTTCTAGCCCATGGATTCATAAGCAATTCCCCTGCGCCTGCTGATCCTTGTCTATCAGGATTACCTGCCATTGAAGAGGCAATGAATCCGCAAAACATTAAAAATGTAAAGTATTTTTTCACGTTAATTTCTTTTGATATTTTCCAATCACTTTTAAAAAAATAAAAGCAAATTAATAGTTTTTAATAAAGCGTCAGGCTCTTGATTTCCTGACGCTTAAGATTGTTTTATTTAGAATCCTGAGATTTCGAGCTGTCTAATAGCACCTACCCATTTGATAACTCTTTCACCTTCATCAGATTTAACATGAATAAGGTAAATACCGCTTCCAACGGTGATTCCATTTGCATTTTTTAAGTCCCATTCGATGTCCGGAACGACCTGAGCATAGACTACACCCCTTCCAACTCCATTCTTCTCTTCTCTAATTTCATTTCTGTTGAATTGTCTGATAAATTTACCATCAAGTGAATAAATAGTTACCAAACATTTTGCCGGAAGATTCGTGATCTTTACTATGTTGCTGATCTCGTTGGTTTCGTAACCTGAGTAAGCATAGTAAGGATTCGGCACTACAGATATACTGTCCAGTGCATGATTGACTAGAGCATTATCTCTTTGGCCAAAAGCCTTACCTGAAATATTAATCTCATAACTAGGCATTCCATTATTCAATCCAGTCCTGCCTTCAGGAATAGATGAAACTTTGTAATCATTATTAACCCTTGCTTTAAAGGTAAATTCTTCCGGGATTAGACCATCCTTATAGCTCAACATACCGTTAGTCAAAGGCATTGCAATATAAGTTACCTGAGATAAAACTCTGGCCTTATTTACATCACTTGGATTCTTAAGGTTGTTGAGGAACGTAGCACATTCATTGTATTTCGTCTTAGTAACATAAATATAATGTTGTCCTCCTCCGAAGAAATTCTCTGGTGACAATAAATTGTTATTTGCATTGATCAACAGTTTTCCACTTGGATTCCAGATCATATCTCTTCCGCTCTTAGGATCTAACCCTTCTGCTTCAAACAATGTACTAAAGATCTGAGGATCATAACTAGAGTTTTCTCCAAAGAATATATTCAATCTAACGCCAGTTTCAACATCAATGGCATAACCCGGGAACCAAGACATACCTATTGAATCCGGATTGGCATTTAACACAGGATCACCATTAGCATCAACTTCTTTTGTAATTGACCTACCTTTTCTTAAGCTAAAGCCTGATGCTTTGCCTTCAGAATCAAATCCGGCTAATGCATATTT
>Ga0075152_10002935_pt1 | contig 12064 bp, 7 predicted proteins | sample JI61114C2DNA_FD_70964 | JGI IMG/M metagenome (GOLD analysis project Ga0075152, IMG submission 70964) | Wastewater effluent complex algal communities from Wisconsin, to seasonally profile nutrient transformation and Carbon sequestration -... | ecosystem: Engineered > WWTP > Effluent > Algae...
GGGCGAAGCCGTGGATGCGGGCGCGCTCCGCGAAGTGCGCGAAGAATGCGGCTTGAAGAACATCGGACTCTTGAAGCGCCTCTGCGCGACCTGGCACACCTACGAGCGCGAAGGCCGGCAACACCTGAAACGCACGGATTGGTACCTGATGCGCGGAACCAACAGCGATCCGCTCATTGCCCAAAGCGAAGAGGACATCAGCGAGGTGCGTTGGATGGGCGCTGAAGAAGTCGCCGCCATGAAAGCTGCTACCTACCCATCGCTTCGACAAGTGATCACCGCCTGGGAGGAAGCGGTCCGGTGATCATTCGACCTTCGCGGATGCACGGTCCGCATTCATCCGCGTCATCCGCAGGATCCGTGACGGCATCCGCATTTCACCGCCTCGGTGGTATTCCCTGATCCGGCTTCAACTTGTTCTCTTCCTCCGCCTGCGTCTTGATGCGATGGAAGATCCCCGCCATGCCATTGCTCGGCGGCGGTGCTGGGGCCTGCGCGATCGTATTCCCGTTCAGCAGGATGAAGGCGGGCACCGTACGGATGCGCAGCAGGTCCATGATCATCGGGTCATCGCCGCCGAAATACCACGGCCAATCGCGGCCAGGGTGCGAACCGGTGTAGGCATCGAGGTCCTTCGTGCTCTTGTCCAAGCTGATCCCGACCACATGCACGTACGCGCCGTATTCCTTGTACAGTGTTTCCAGCGCCACCATTTCTTGCTCGCAATAGGTGCACCAGCTCGCGGTAACGACCAGGCATGTCGCATCGTGCAACGATGTATCGATGCGCACTTGATCCCCGCTCGGATCGCGGAGCACGAGCGCGGGCAGTGTGCCGCCCACACGCATCGTCATCAGGTCCCAGCGCATGTTCGCCGCGATGGTCCGATCCCCTGGATACCTGGAAGTAGTCGACAGTTGCTCCAGGATCCGCAGGATGCCTGCCCGATCGAAGTTCTTCGCGGGATATTGCGCGTACAGCTCGGTCAGCACCACCAGCTCGCACAGCGCGTCATCCTTCAGGAAGTCATGCTCCGCGAAGATCTTCTTCACGGTATCCGCGTTCGCCGCGCGAATCCAGGTGGTCAGGCCGACCTCATGCGTGCGGAACGGGTAGCGCATCGTGTGCCCTTCGAAGAACGAGCCGATGAAGCGCACATACTCCGGCACATCATACAGCACGGGTTTGCCCTTCAGATAGCGATCGAATAGGTCGCGGTCGTTCACGCGCGGCCCGAAGCGCAGTCCAGCGATCCCGTAATCGAGGTTCTGCCAGAACCACGGGTCCTTCACCTCCTTGTAGTAGCCGCGCAACCGGTTCTCGAAACTGTCCACCCGCGCCGTGCTCCAGCTGGGGGTGATGAAGAGCGTGCCCGGCCGTTTTGCGGTATCGGGAGCGATCGCTCCGCCGCTCTTCTTCGCGATGTCCAAGGCCTGCATACCGGCCTGTTGATCGGTGGCCAGGTCTTCAGCGATGAAATCGTCCAGCCGCTGGTTCAGGTCGCCGATCAAGGCATTTATGTCCAGGCGATCAAGGGCCTTGAACGTCGGGGTCACTTCAGTGGTGCCGTTCAAGCTGCGTGCTGAGCCAGCCGCCGGAAGCGGGAATCCGATCGCGTACGATGCGCCCCTCAACCACAGGTCACAGCTCGTGGAGCCTATCCTGATCGTGCCTTTCACCGTGCCTGTCACAGCGCCATCCAGCACCGCCTTCCCCTGCGCATCGATCGTCGCCTGCCCGATCAGTTCGGTGCGGAGTGTGAACAGGTCGAGGTAGCGATACAGCAGCGCTCGCTCGCCTTTGTAACCAGGAGCGTCCAGTATGATGCGGACGCTGGCAGCCTTGAGCGGCATGCCGATCAGGAGCGATGATGCGATGAGGATGCCCGTCAGCCAGCGTGCGCGTTCTGTATTCATCTGCGTAATCTGCGTAATCTGCGGCTGAACCCGATCTGTGGATATCAAGGCCGCACGGCCCCAGGCACGAACGCTGAAACATCGGCTTTGTTGGCGATCAGCTCCCGCACGATGGTGCTGCTGATGTGCGCATGCTCCGGCAAACTGGGCAAAAAGATGGTCTCGACTTTCGCCAGCGCGTAGTTCATCAAGGCGATGCTCCGCTCATTACCATGATCGGTGCTGTTGCGCAATCCCCGCACGATGTACTTCGCGTGCAACCGCTTGCACAGCTCGGCGGTCAGTCCTTCAAAGGCGATCACTTCCACCTGCTTATGGCCGACGAAGGTGTTGCGTACCCAGTCGATGCGCTTCTCTGTGCTGAACATGTACTTTTTCGTGGAGTTCGCGCCCATGGCCACCACGATACGGTCGAACAGCGGCAAGGCGCGTTCCACGATGCTCACATGCCCGATGGTGATCGGATCGAAGGATCCCGGGAAGACGGCGATGCGTTCGCTCATGGGTTGGCCGCCGAAGCCTCCGGCGAAGGTGGTGGGACAGGTTTGAAGAAGCTGAAATGCACGTTGCCGTAGGGTCGGTGACGATCGAACCAGGGATCGTCGCTCAAGTTCACGTCCTTCGGGTGTTCGATGATCAGCAGACCTTCGGGATCGAGAATGCCCGCTTCCCTCACCAAGGCGGGCAACAGCCCGGTGCCCTCCAGGTTGAAAGGGGGATCGGCGAAGATGATGTCATACGTCGCACGGTGGCCCTTGATGAAGGTGAACGCATCGGCTTTCACGTGGTGCCAATTGGCGGCCTGCAGGTCGCGCGAAACACGTTGCATGTACGCGAACAGTTCACGGTCCTGCTCCACGCTGATCACCTCCAAGGCCTCGCGGCTCAGGAATTCCACAGACATGTTCCCGGTTCCCGCGAAGAGGTCGAGCACGCGGATCCCTTCCAGTGGCACCGTATGCTGCAGGATGTTGAAGAGCCCTTCCTTCGCGAAATCGGTCGTAGGCCGCGCGATCGTGCTCTTCGGCGGATGGATCCTACGCCCCTGGTATTTACCGCCGATCACGCGCATGCGAACTGTTCGAGCAGGGCGGCGAAGTGGTGCGGCCCGGCGATGTTCAAGCCCTGCAGGCGCTGGTCCACCGGCGCGATCACATGATCGATGTCAGGGAGATAGCGCGCCAACAGGTCGTCATCACCGGCGGTCAAATGTGTGCCGCAGCTCAGGCCCCGCGCATCTTCCGGACGGGCACCGCATTGCTCCAGGGCGAAGAGCGTGTAGTAGAGCACATCCTCCGAGGATACCGCATGGAACGTATTGCTCAGCAACAATCGCTGATCCCGTGCGATGGCGAGATCGAGCCGCTTCGCCGAGCGGTGGATGAGCACGGTATGCTTTCCACTGGAACGGGCAAGCACCGCGTGCACCAGCACCGCCTGCAATGGCAACGAGCGTGCGTGCGGGAAGCGCGTCACCAAGCGATGCTCAGCCTGCTCATCGTGCAAATAGACACAGCGCGCACCGAGCGCACCGATGGGTTCATCGCGCAGGAGTCCGGTCGGGAGGTTTCCATGCACCATCTTCAGATGGCGCATCTCGCTTCCTGGCGCGAGAGCGTTCTCCGGCACCAGCGTACTGATCTCCGGCAAGGCCGTGAACGACACGCTCACCGGACGCTTGGGCAGCAAAGGCTCATCCGGCAACGCCAAGCCATGGTCCGAACTCAACGCCGCACATCGCCCCGTGGCCACGTCATGCGCGCACCAAGCGCTCACATCGGGTGAGGCCCAGATGCTCAGGTGCCAGGCCCGTTCCTTGGCGGCATCGTAGCCGGTGGAGAGAATGGAGGTGCGCATGTGAGCCGCAAAGGAACGAACTGCCGGACCACCGGGCTCCAGCCCGGCCCGTTGACCGTGAACAGAACTCCACCAGCCCTTACCACTTGGGCACGGCGCATCTGGTACACTGAATGCCACGCTCGTGTGTTACGGTGTCACCTGCGCCTTCTGCGGAAGAACCCAACGAGGGCCGCGCCTGCGCTCCAAATCCGCGTCCATCGCGTTGATCCCGTTCATCTGTGGTTACCTTCCGCGCACATCCTCCTGCGAGTTGCACCCGTCTAAACCAGTGTCATCTGCGCCATCTGCGGATGCACTCGATCGGGGCCGCGCCAGCGTTCCATATCCGCGTCCATCCCGTTGATCCTGTTCATCCGCGGTTACCTTCCGCGCACACCTTCGCCGGAGTTCCCGTCATGTCCTCGCTTACCGATAGCCTCCTCACCATGCTGGGCCACGAGCCCACACCAGGGCAGCGCAAGGCCATCGACGCACTGGACCGCTTGTTGGCCACCCCGAAGGACAAGGCCACACTCATCCTGAAAGGCTACGCGGGCACCGGCAAGACCACGCTCGTCGGTGCCTTGGTGAAAGTCCTCGCGAACGAACGCCGAAAGGTCATCCTCTTGGCCCCCACCGGCCGCGCGGCGAAAGTGCTCAGCGCTTACGCCCAGGCTGAAGCCAGCACCATCCACCGCCGCATCTACAGTATGGGCGATGACGATGACCACGGCGGCGGCATGAGCGTGAAGCCCAACCGCGATGCCGGTGCGCTCTTCGTGGTGGACGAGGCCAGCATGATCGGAAGCGGAAGAGGAGAAGGCTCTTTCGGCGACCGCGACCTGCTCGGCGACCTGTTCGAGCATGTCTTCAACGCACGTGGCTGCAAGCTCTTGCTCATCGGTGATCCCGCGCAGTTGCCACCGGTAGGAAGCGATCACAGCCCCGCATTGGTGGTGAAGGACCTCGCGGACTTCGGCTTGCTGCCCGGCAGCATCGAACTCACGGATGTGGTGCGCCAAGCGGAGAATTCCGGCATTCTGGTGAATGCGACGGCGCTGCGGCATACGCTGTCCATCATGCCAACGGATCCTCCTGGAAAGGACAAGCCGCCCGAAGTGATCCCCACATTCGATACCTCCTTCCCCGATGTCGCGCGTATCGAAGGCCTCGACCTACAAGACGCCCTCGAAGAAGCTTATGGCCGCCACGGCGACGATGAGGTCTGCCTGATCTGCCGCTCCAACAAGCGGGCCTACCAGTACAGCCAGCAGGTGCGTGCGCGGATCCACGGCTTCGATGAGGAGCTCATGGCCAACGACCGATTGATGGTGGTGAAGAACAACTACTTCTGGGCGGGCGAGAACGGCAAGAAGGAGCTCATCGCCAACGGCGAGCAGATCCTGGTGAAGCGCCTGAAGGGCATCGAAGAGAAGTACGGCCTGCGCTTCGCCGACCTCGAAGTGAACTGGTGGAACGGCACCGAGGAACGTGAGATGGACGTGAAGGTGATCGTGGACGTGCTCGCCACCGAAGGCCCCGCGTTGCCCGGACCGCGGATGAAGTTGCTCTCACAGAGCGTTCTCGCGAACATCCTGGCGAAGTCCAAGGGCGAACGCTTCCGGTTGCTGAAACAGGACCCGTACGCCAACGCGCTACAGGTGAAGTACGCATACGCCGTCACCTGCCACAAGGCCCAAGGCGGCCAGTGGAAGAGCGTCTTCGTGGACCAGGGCTACGTGACCGAGGAGATGATCGACCGCGAGTACGTGCGCTGGTTGTACACGGCGATCACACGGGCGAGCGAAAAATTGTACTTGTTGAATTTCCATCCGCGGTTCTATGGGGATGTGGAGGACTGACTTGGGATAGCACGTCATACCCCATCCGCCTCCCACGCCATCACCTCCTTCACCTTCACCGGGCTCGCCACGCTTATCAGGTGGTCCGGCCCCACATGCCATGTGTGCACATGGTATTCTTCCGCCGCCATGGACATGAACGCTTCGTGCGCGATCACCATCGTGTTGCGTTCGCCGTCCACGCGCAGGCTGCGCAGGTCGTCCATGATGCCCACACCGCTGGCTTTGAGGACGGCCTCTTTGCGTGTCCAGAATTCCAGGAATCGCCGCTTTGCGCCTGCGCTCGGTCCTGCGCCTGCGGCCTGTATTTCCTTGATCTCCGGGGCGGTGAAGTAGTGGTCGCTGACCGACTCGTGGTCCACAGATCGCTGCATCGTTTCGATGTCGGCGCCGATCTCCGTTCCGCTCGCGAAGGCCACGAGTATCGCGTCTTTGGTATCGCTGAAACTGAAGCGCAGGTCTTTCCGCTCCAGGAAGGGTTTGCCGAACGTCCCGCGTGCCATGCGCACGAGGGAGCCATCGCGCTTCAAGTATTTGCCGAGCAGAACACGCAGCAGTCCATGGCCCAGGATGAAACGTTCACGGTCAGGATCGAAACGGAAGCGTTGGGCGCGTTCCATTTCAACGGGATCCAGCAGGCTATTGAGTTCGTCATGGCGTGAACGGAGACTTTCCAACGTGGCGAACCAGATATGCACCACGTCCGCTTCCGGCAGCACGACAGGACCCGGGGCGGAAGGTGACAACCGTCCGGTCGGCGCGCAATGCAGGGTGAGCGTCCGATGGGATCGGTCAGACATCGGCGCTGCGTGTTCGGTACATGAGGTTCATTCTGGCGCGCACCCATCTTGATGCGCGCAGGTCATCTGTCCATCCGCGCTCATCGGATGCCGTCGGCATGCATCCTCTACCGCACTACTACCCGGCCTGTGCGGTGCGTTCGCGAAGATGCGCATCCACGGTCTGTTTGAGTTCTTCGGCCAGTGCGGCGACATGTGGCTCCTTCACCATGCTGTAGTGGTTGCCGGGAACGGGCCGCACATCCACGCCTCCGCGCGCGAGCCCGGCCCAGCCCATATCGATCGGACCGGTACTATCCGAAGTCCGCAACAGCGTGATGCGCCCACTGTACGGCATCACCTCATAGTTCATGATGGCACGGTTGTACGTGTCGATGATATAGGTATGCCGGAGCTTCACGGGCAGGTCATGTCCACTGCCGAAGATGAATTCGGCCATGCGCCGCACTACCCCGACTTTCAAGGGCAGGTGCAGCGGCGCTTCGCGCTTGGCCACTGCGATGTACTCTTTGGGGTCGTAGGTATCGAAGAACACGAGCACGGGAACCTCTTCACCGGCTTTCACCAGTTGTTGTGCGATCTCATAGGCGAGGATGCCCCCGAAGGAGTAGCCGCTCAGTTGGTATGGACCGTGCGGCTGCACCATCCGGATCTCTCGGATGAAGTGTTCGGCCATCTCTTCCACGGCGGTCAATCGGATGGGTTTGCCGTCCTCCCCTTGGTGTGAGATGGCATAGAACGGCTGGTCCTCGCCCAGGTATTTCGGCAGGAAGTTGTTCGCCTCGTCGCCATGCACACAGAAGATCGGCAGGCGGGACCCGTTCGGTTGAACGGGCACCAGATGCGTGAACGAGGGAAGGGTTTTCTTCTCCTGGATCAGCTCCGCCATCAGTGCCACCGTAGGGGCGATGAAGAGGTTCTTGAGCGGGATCACTTTGCCGAAATGCTGTTCCACGCGGGTGAGCAATTGTATGCCCGTGAGCGAATGTCCGCCGATATCGAAGAAGTTGTCGTGCGCACCTACATCCTCGATCCCGAGTACCGAGCTCCAGATACCGGCGAGCTGCTTCTCGAGATCCGTGCGCGGCGCGACATGCTTCGCGCGCAGGGTCGGTGTGCTGTGGTTCGGCTTCGGCAACGCTTTGCGGTCCACTTTCCCGCTCTGGTTCAGGGGGAATGCGGGGAGAACCACGAACGCGGCGGGCACCATGTGTGCCGGTAACGTCAGGCGCAAGTGCTCACGTACGTCGCTGATCAGCTCATCCTGCGGTAACATGTTGTCCTTCCCCACAAGGTAGGCCACAAGCTGTTTGTCGCCGGGGCGGTCTTCACGGCAAACCACCACGCGGTCCTTCAAACGCCGTGTGTTGTCCATGGCGCTCTCGATCTCGCCCAGCTCGATGCGGAAGCCGCGCAGTTTCACTTGGGTGTCCGCGCGCCCGATGAACTCGACAGTGCCGTCCGTTCGCCAACGTGCAAGATCGCCCGTTCGGTAAAGACGAGCGTCGGGTCTGCCACTGAACGGATCGGGAACGAATTTCTCTGCTGTAAGGTCCGGGCGTTGCCAGTAGCCGAGCGCGACTCCATCGCCACCGGCATAGAGTTCTCCAGCGGTGCCGATGGGCACCGGTCGCATCGCATCATCCAGGATGTAGGCCTCGGTGTTCGCGATAGGTCTACCGATCGGAACGGTAGTGCTCAGTTGCGCTTCACTGTCCACATTGTGACAGGTCACGATCACGCTGTTCTCAGTAGGTCCGTAGGCGTTCACAAGAATACCGGAACCCAGGGCTTTAAGGGCTTTCCGGGCGTGCGTCGGGCTCATCACATCGCCACCGGTCACCAGATGCTTCAAGCCGCGCAGGTCGTCGAGTTGCTCGTCCACCAGCATGTTGAACAAGCCTGTGGGGAAGAGCACGCTGGTGACCTTGTGCTTACGCAGGACCTCCGCTACTTCGCGCAAGGTCGGTTTCTGCTGCGGTTGCACGACGAGTTTCGCGCCGTTCAGCAGCGCGCCCCAGATCTCGAAGGTGCTGGCATCGAAGCAGAGGTTGCCCATCTGCAGGAACACCAGGTCGGAGGTGAAGCGCATGTAGTTCTGGTCGCGCACGAGACGCACCACACCGCGGTGCGGTACTACCACGCCTTTCGGGTTCCCGGTGCTGCCGCTGGTGTACAGGATGTAGGCGGGGTTCTCCGCATCATGCTTGCGTGCGGGAGCGGGCCGTGGGCTGAAGCTGCCTTTTTCGGCCGCGCCGACCGGGTCCAACAGGATCGCGCGATCCTCGGATCCGGGTAGTTGGGGCAGGAGATGCCGGTGGGTGAGCATGTACCGGGGCTTGGCATCCTCAAGCATGTACCGCACGCGCTCTTCCGGGTAGCTCAGGTCGAACGGCACATAGCAACCGCCGGCTTTCAGAATGGCCAGCATGGCCGTTTGCGTGGCGATCGATCGGTCCAAGCATACGCCAACGGGATCCCCTTGATCAAGGCCCCGATATGCCAGCTCAGCGGCAAGCGTATCAACGAGCTTGCGCAACTCCGAATAGGTGACGCGTTTCTCGTTGATCTCTACAGCGATGTGGTCCGGGTAACGGTCGCACATGCGGTCGAACAGTGCGTCCATCGCTTCATGCGGATAAAGCGAAGGGCCTCCGCTCCACGAGATAGGAGGAAGTGGTGCGTCCTTGTCCACTTGCGGCGGTGCCACCAGTGTTGCGATACGTTGGGTGGGTGCCGCATGCGCCCTTTCGATGATGCCTCGCAGTTCGCTCATCCAGCCACGCACGGTCTCTTCCTTGAAGAGGTCCGTGTTGTAGCTCCATTCCAGCGTCAAGTGCTTGTCGGAACCGGTCGCGTTGAGGAACAGTTCGAAATTCTCGTAGCGGCGCGCGTTGCTGATGAAACGGTGGGTGAGTCCTGCGAAGGCGACACCATCATCCATGTTCATGTCCACGTTGAACACGGCGGGTATCAAAGGCACACGACCTGCTTCGCGCGGCACGTTCAATTTCCGGATCAGCGTTCCGAACGTGTATTTCTGATGGTCGCTCGCATCGAGAACGGCACTGCGGCGCTCTTTCAGATGCTCCACGAAAGGTCGATCCTCGTCGATGCGGCTGCGCAGGGCGAGAAGGTTCACGCAATGCCCCACGAGCTGCTTCATGCCGAAGTCGTTCTGCCCGGCCGCGGGAAGCCCTACCACCAGGTCGGTCTGCCCGGTGATGTGATGGAGGAGCATTTCGAAGCACGTCAGCAATGTGGTCACCAGGCTGGCACCGCTGCGCGTGGCGAGTTCCTTCAGCTTGCGCGTGAGTTCGCCATCCAGCACGATGTCGAGGCGGTTTCCGCTGTACGTTTTCAAGCGCGGACGCGGCATGTCGGTGGGCAGGTCCAGCCGTGGGGTCGTTCCGCTGAATTGTTCGAGCCAGAAGCGCTCCGTGCGCGCGTGATCGTCGCTTTTGGCATGATCGATCACGGCGAGGGCAAAGTCGCTGAACGGTGTAACCTCCTCCAGCGGTGAACCGCTGTACAGCTTGCTGATGTCGGCCATGATGATGCCGAGGCTCCAGCCGTCCACCAACACGTGGTGACCGGTCAAGCGCAAGTGGTGCTCTTCCGGGGCGAGCTTGACCAGCGCAGCACGGAACACCGGACCGTTCAACAGGTCGAAAGGCGTGGTCATGTCGTTCTCGGCCATGCGGTCCAACTCCTGCTGCCGTTGCTGAGGGGAACGGGCAGATAGGTCGGTTTGCTGCAGGCGGATGTCCGATCGATCATGCACGATCACCCTCGTACCGTCGGAGCTCATGCAGCCGCGCAACGCTTCATGGCGCTGCACCGATCGGTCGACCGCCGCTGACAATGCCGGTACGTCCAGCTTTCCGGTGAGTACGAGCGAGACGGATTCATTGTACGCGCACGAAGCTTCCGCGCCCATCTGCGAGGCGATGAACACTTCGCGTTGTGCCTCGGTGCTGGGAACCGTGCGTTCGATGGCCTCGCCCGCGAACGGATCGAAGTCCACGGGCGTGTACTTTATCTCGGGAATGAACTTCTCCATGCTATCGGATCGGGAAAGGGATCTGACCGGAAATTGATGTGGTTCGTGACGAGCGGATCAGTCTTCGTCCTCGTTCGTCAGCATAAGGTACTTGCCCTGTCGCTTCGGGTCCGGTACGAACCAGGCGGGATCGCCTTTCCGGGTCCGTCCGAGCCGTGCGTGGGGTACCGGAGGTTCGTTGGCCTTGATCACCCGCTCGCGCAGCTTGCGGACCTGTCCGTTCAGCACCCGGTTCACACGTTCGATCGGGTAGGTGCGTTCGGGCATGAAGCCGGAAGAGCGCAGTTCTATACACGTCTTTTCAACGGCGTCGATGATCCTCTCCACATCCTCCTTGGTATGGGCGGTGGTGAGGAAGTGCGGGAAGTCGAGCACATGCACCCCGTGGTAACGCATGAGCATGAAGAACAGCTCCGTATAGTTGACGCTCTCGTCGTACTTGGTCTTGAAGGCGCTACCGAAGGTGACCCAACGGTAGGGGAGCACGTACTTGTCGAACAGGCCGTTCACGCGGTCCACCATGTTCTCGGTGAGGTCGTTCAGGCGCTCTTGCAATGCGGGGCCTTCCTCCTTCATGTGCATCAGTACAGCCTTCATGGCGGCCATCGTGAGCGGGTGGCGAACGAACGTTCCGGCGAAGTAGGTCACGCCGGCCGGAGGAACGCTGTCATCCCCGAACTGCCAGTAGCCGCCGTCAAGGGCGTCCATCCATTCGCGCTTGCCGATCATCGCACCGATGGGCATGCCGCCGCCGATCACCTTGCCGTATGTGCCGATATCCGCTTGTATGCCGAACAGGCCTTGCGCACCGTTCGGGTGCATGCGGAAGCCGGTGATCACCTCATCGAAGATCAAAGCGGTACCGTTCTCTTGTGTGATGCGGCGCACCTCGCGCAGGAAATCCACCGGGCGGAATTCCATGCGACGACTTTGCACCGGCTCGACCAATACCGCGGCCGCTTCGTGGCAACGCTGCTTGATGATCTCGAGACTCTCCGGCGTGCCATAGTCGAGCACGAGCATGTTCTCCACAGCCTGCGGCATGATGCCGGGGGCGCCGGGATAGCTCTTTTTGCTCTTGCTGCCCCGGATGATCACCTCGTCGTTGATGCCGTGGTAGCTGCCGCTGAAGGCGATGATCAGGCTGCGACCGGTCACGGTGCGGGCCATGCGCATGGCGCCGAGCACCGCTTCTGAACCCGTGTTGCAGACGGCCGCACGCTCATGCCCGGTCAGTTCGCAGAGCAGTCGGGAGACCTCCGCGGCGAGCGGGTGCATCGGACCGATCTCGATGCCCTGGTCCAGCTGCTTGTGGCACGCCTCCTTGATGAAGTCGGGCATGTAGCCGAACATCGAGGAACCGAAGCCGCTGAGGATGTCGATGTATTCGTTGCCGTCGATGTCCCACAGATGGCAACCCACGCTCTTGTCCACCACCACCTGGTAGACGAGCTCCTTGGTCTGCGGCTTGAAGCCGGTGACCACGCGCGGATCGGCCATCGGCTTGCGGTTCTCCTGCGTGAAGGCCTTGCTCTTCGCGGTCTTGGCGACGTAGCGTTTCACGAAGGCGTCGAACCACGCGCG
>Ga0075152_10002936_pt1 | contig 12063 bp, 10 predicted proteins | sample JI61114C2DNA_FD_70964 | JGI IMG/M metagenome (GOLD analysis project Ga0075152, IMG submission 70964) | Wastewater effluent complex algal communities from Wisconsin, to seasonally profile nutrient transformation and Carbon sequestration -... | ecosystem: Engineered > WWTP > Effluent > Algae...
TAACACGTTGTGCGAATTCTACTTTTTCACTTAAGAAGCCATAACCTGGATGAATAGCATTTGCACCAGTTTGTTTCGCTGCATCAATAATCTTATCTATAACTAAATAAGATTCATTCGGTTGCTTGCCACCAATACGAACAGCTTCGTCAGCATATTTTACAAACAGCGCCTGTTCGTCAGCATCAGAAAATACGGCTACGGTGGCGATGCCCATTTCTCTGCATGTTTTAAAAATGCGTATTGCTATTTCACCACGATTTGCTACTAAGAGTTTTGTTATTTTATTTTGAGTTGACATGATATTATTTTTTTACACACCCCTTAATCCCCTCTCAAGAGGGGAAATTTGGATATTGCTATTTTTGAGTTTGATACATTTATTTTTTTTGCAGTTATAATCACATTCGATAAATACCATAACTATTTGTTCCTTTAACTTCGTTCATGTATGTTAACGCTAATACCAAACCAAATACATGTCGCGTGTCTCTTGGATCGATGATGCCGTCGTCCCATAATTGGCCGGTTGCGAAAAATGCATTACTTTGTTTTTCAATTTCGCCTTTCATAAATTCTTTCATTTGTGCAGCTTGTGTTTCGTCAAATTGTTGTCCTGATTTTATTGCTGCTTCTCGACTGACCATTTGCATTACACCAGCTAATTGTTCAGAACCCATAACAGCAATCATGCTATTTGGATATGAAAATAGAAACCGTGGATTGTAGGCTCGACCGCACATCGCATAATTTCCTGCACCAAAACTCGCACCCATCATTAACGTAAACATCGGTACTTCAGAATTGGAAACCGCATTAATCATTTTTGCACCATCTTTGATCATACCGTTTTGTTCGTATTCTTTTCCTACCATAAAACCGGTGATATTTTGCAAGAACAAAATAGGTGTGTGGTTCATATTGCACAACTGAATAAAGTGCGCGCCTTTGTTGGCTGAATCATTGAATAGAACACCGTTGTTACCAATGATAGCTATTGGATAGCCGTGCATTTTTGCATAACCACAAATCAAGGTAGAACCGTATTCTTTTTTGAATTCATGAAATTCTGAACCATCCACAATGCGTGCAATTACTTCGCGACAATCGAATGGAACTTTAGTGTCAACTGAAACAATGCCTAGTAGTTCATCGATTGGATAGTTTGGTTCTTTATAAGAAATTTCAGATTTCAGTTCCGAAGTTTCGGAAGTGATTTCAGAATTTAAATTAAGATTAGACAATAACTCACGTGCAATTCTGATTCCGTCTAATTCATCTTGTGCTAAATAATCAGAAACGCCTGAAATTTTGGAATGCATTTCTGCGCCACCTAAAGTTTCATCATCTACTACTTCATTCGTTGCCATTTTAACTAATGGTGGTCCAGCCAAAAATACTTTTGCTTTATTTTTGATCATAATCACATAATCGCTCATACCAGGAATGTATGCGCCACCAGCGGTTGAGTTTCCAAAGACAATAGAAATGGTTGGAATTCCTTTTTTAGAACGACGCGTAATTTCTTTAAAATTATTTCCACCCAAATTAAATACTTGAGCTTGATCAGGCAAATTTGCGCCTGCACTTTCTACTAAGTTTATGGCTGGTAAATTATTTTCTACACCAATTTCATTGATGCGCAATGCTTTTTTCAGCGTGGCAATATCAATTGCGCCACCTTTATTGGTACCAACGTTTGCTGTAATTAAACACATTTTACCTGAAACAAAACCGATGCCTGAAACCATGGTACCACCAGTTCCGAAACCACCTTTTACACCAAGTCCTGCTAATGGCAACAACTCTAAAAAAGGTGAATCTTGGTCGAGCAGTAGTTCGATGCGTTCGCGTGCTAAAAATTTGCCTTGCGATTTTGCTTTTGCCAAATGTTTTTCTTCACCTTGAAAAAGTGATTGTTTCAGATGCTTATTCAACTCTTCAATTTTCGCCAACATCTTTTGATAGTTGTCTTTGTATGCTGCTGAGTTGGTGTTTATTTTAGATTTTATGACGCTCATTATTGTCTGAATTTGGATGAACAGATTTATGGATTAATAAGATTAACAAGTTTACAAAAAAGTTTCTATTTGAACGAACGTTTGGTAAAATATTTAGTGTAAATTTTTCGTTAAATATTTTTATTTTATTGACAATCAATATTTTGTAAAATATTAACAAACGAACGTTTGGTATAAATTTGTTTAATTGAAAATACTTTTTTACATTTGTTTATTAAATTAATTCAAAACAATAAAAATTTATAAAAAATGACAGCAAGAGAAATCGTATTAGCATTGCCAAGCAGATTAAAAGCAGAAGAAGCTGCTGGACAAAGTGGCAATTTTCAATTTGTTTTAGAAGGCGAAACTGGTGGCGAATTTACAGCAATTGTAGCTGATGGAGTTTGCACGGTGCAAGAAGGATTGCATGGTGAAGCTGATTGTGTAATTTCATCATTAGCAACAGATTTTGAAGATGCAGAATTAGGAAGAGTGAACAGACAAATGGCAGTGATGATGGGAAAAATTAAAATCACAAATTTAGGTGCGATGCTTAAGTTTATTGGTATGTTCAGCGATTTAGAAGCTGCATAATTGATGATTGATTTTCTATTGATGAATAACAATTCACAATTGACTTTATAAGAAAACAGTTCGAAAGAACTGTTTTTTTATTTCATTTTTACCGAATACTCATTAAAAATTACCGGTTACTCATTCGATTTTTTGTTGATTAAAATTTAGTTTAATATTGAATTACAAATACCATAAAAGAAAACTTTGAAAAAACTTAAAACTATGAAAACAAAGGATAGCATCAGTGCTATCCTTTTTTTGTTTAATTTCATTCAGTAATATCAAGTAATGAAAGGAAAAACAGTAGTAATAACAGGTGGAAATTCAGGAATCGGTCGAGTAACAGCAACTGAAATTGCAAAAATGGGTGCACAAGTTGTATTGGTTTGCAGAAATGAAACAAAAGCAAAAGCAGTGCAAGAAGATATTAATGCATTGACTGGTTTAAATAATTGCGATTTATTTATTTGTGATTTTTCATCACATGCTTCTATTAAAAAATTTGCCAAAGAATTTAGAATGAAGTACAATCACATTGATGTGCTAATAAATAATGCTGGTGCAATTATTGGTGAACGGCAAACTAATGATGAAGGTTTAGAAATGATGTTTGCCACCAATCATCTTGGTTATTTTTTAGTAACGCATTATTTGTTGGATTTATTGAAAGCTGCAGATAAAGCACGTATCATCAATGTGGCATCGTTAGCGCATCGGTTTGGTGGAATGCGTTGGAACGATTTGCAAGCAGAACAATTTTTTAATTCATGGTTGCAATACGGACATACGAAACTGATGAATATTTTGTTCAATAAAAAATTATCCAAAAATTTAAAAAACAATACAAACATTACTGTAAATTGTCTGCATCCTGGAAATATAAATTCCAATTTTGGTAGAAGTGGAAATCCATTGATGAAAGTATTGATGAATAATTTTGGGTTTGTGTTGACTTCACCAGAAAAAGGAGCGCAAACCTCGATATATCTGGCAACTTCGCCTGAAGTACAAAACAAAACTGGTTTGTATTGGTACAGAAAAAATCCTACTATTCCATCTATGGAAGCTATCAGTTCAGACAATGCAGATCGACTTTGGGAAATTAGTTTTCAGTTAACAGGCATCAAAGAGTTTGGTGTAGTGAATTTTGAATAAAAGTTGGTGAAAGTGATAGTGTAAAAATGCATTCCAATAATGATATAATTTTTATAGAAGCAACATTAAATGACGCTGATGCTATTCTTTCATTGGTTCATCAGCTCGAACATTTTATTTCAAAAGAAACGCTGTTAAACAATCTTAAAAAAAATACAGAACATCCTGAATATTGCATCTTTGTAGCAAAAGAAGATGAAACAGTGATGGCATTTGCAGAACTCCATTTTACGCAGTTTATTCATGAGCCAAAACCAAGAGCACGATTGACTGCTTTTTGTGTAGATGAAAAGCACAGAAATAAAAATATTGGATCTGAGTTCCTGAAGTTTTTAGAAGATATCTGCAAACAACATCACGTTTCAAGGTTAGAGTTAACCAGCAATAACAAGCGTTTAGATGCACATCGCTTTTATGAAAAGAATGGTTATTTGTTTATGTCTAAGAGATTTTATAAAAATTTGTAATGCAATATATTCACACGTTTCTTGATTTTTTTACAGATAATTTTCCATCGATAAAACTAATTAGCTGGTTTTTTCCAATTGCTATTTTGTTTTCTTTTTTAAGTTTATTTATAGCAGGATTTTGTAAGCAAACATTGAAATGGCGAACTGGTTTTTCACGCAAACTTTTTCATTTTTTTATTTTTATTGCAGCATTTGGTTGTCAACAAAAAATGGGTTTGCCAGCCGTTTTTATTTTAGGTTGGTCAGTTACGTTGGTGTTGATTTACGCAATCATAAAAGGCGATGGCAACTTGTTTTATGAAGCACTTGCACGTGAAAAAGATACACCATTCAGAACAAAATATATTGTGTATTCGTATTTAGCAACTTTTTTTGGTGGTGTATTTTCTAATTTATTATTTGGACCATTTGCCATTTTTGGCTATGCAATTACAGGCATTGGCGATGCGATTGCTGAACCAATCGGAACCTATTTTGGCAAACATACTTATCGTGTTTTTAGTTTTGACAAAACGAAAATTTCTTATAGAAGTATTGAAGGTAGTGCTGCTGTTTTTGTTGCGTCTTTAATTGTACCATTGTTTATATTGTATCCTTTTCATGGTATGTTTTCAATTAGTTTTTTATGGCTATTGTTAATAGCTGTAATCTGTACATTAACTGAAGCTTTTTCGCCAAGTGGTTTTGATAATATGTTGTTACAGATTGTTGCTAGTTTTTTATTTAGCATATTTATCGCGTATAATCATTAAAAAAAATGGCATCATTACGACGCCATTTTTTTATAGTAAGTTGGAAATAACTTTTTACTTTTCTTCTTTCTTTGTTATCAAACCATCTTGAAATTTAATAAAATCTACCAGATTTTCTAAAGGAATATTTTTTGCTAAAATTTTATAATCTGGTGTAATTAAAAACAATCTTGGTGTTACAATCAAATCATATTCTTTTCTAAACGCACTCATTCCACGCATATCAGCGCAAGTAATCCAATCTGGACTGCAATTTTTTGCGACAAAAGTACGGAATGAGGAATCAGTTTGTTCAGTTGAACAAGTGAATAAGCGAACACCTAATTGTTTCAATGAATCACTATATAATTGTTTTAACGCAGGAATTTCTTTTTGGCAATGACCACAATCTGAATTCCAGAAAACTAACAACGTGTATTTATTTTTTGGAACAAAATCATGAAAAGTATAATTTTTACCAAGTGTATCTTGTGCTGTAAAGTTTGGTGCAATTTTTCCTAATAAAGTTGGTTTTACAGCTTCCACTCTGTCGCGCAATTCCATTAAACCTTTCGCTTCGGCCCAAGGTGCTTCGCCACTTAGGTAATATTTTTCAGCCATATAAACATAAATAGCATCGTAACCCATGATTTCGCTTCGTGCATATTTTGAAAATAATTCATTCAAAACCAACTGATACATTTCACGGCTAGCTTTAGCTTTATTGATAACAACGTCAACATATTTAATGATTGAATCAGGACTTGGGAAAACATATTGTTCAAAATATTTCATCAATTTTCCATGCAATACTGGACTTCGAACTAAAGCAGAATCAGCAAAATCGACATTGTCAAAATAATGTTGCTGACTGTAATGAAATGCAAAAAATGAATCAACTAATGCACCTTTTTCATTCCTTAAATCATTTTTTGGTATATCAAGATCTTGCATCACTTTAATTAATTTACTGTATAAAGTAGTTGGATATTTTTTTGCAATTGTTTTTCTGTGTTCAGTAATTTGTTTTCCAATTGCTTCGATTGCACGTTGATTTTTTACATATGCTGAATCAGTTTTTTTAAATTTTGAAGATAATTTCTGAAGAGAATCTGTTTGAATTCCTAATGGATACATGTAATTCATATCTTCAAATAATTGTTTATTTTCTATTGAATTTTTCACCACAGATTTTGTGATAAAATTTGCTGTATCGGTAACAATAGAAAAATCAGTTTCTTTAATAATGACATCAAACGAATTGTAACGGAAACTTGGAAACGCTACTAAATACACACCAGCAGGAATGTTTTTTTTGCCTTTGATAATTGCGATTCCGTTTATATCAAATTTCAGTGTGTCTTTAATCATGCGTTTGTCTGCATAATAATTTGCTAAAATTCCAATTTGGTTTTCCATACCTTTTACCGTAATTGAAATATTAAAATTTCGTTCTTGTGAAAAGGAAATAGTAGTAAAAATTGTAACGATAAAAAGCGTAAAAATATTCTTCATAAATTTGTGTTCAAGTATGATTTACAAAATTCGTTCCGAAATTAATGATTCAGCCATAAATTATTGTCAAAATCTTTGTTAATTGTTATTTCTAATAATTAAAAAACGTCCGAAAATAATTTCGGACGCTTCATGAATAGTTTTTTGATAGCTAATTAATTAAACTCGAAATCAGCGTCTGTTAAGGTTACACCTAATTTCAATTCTTTAAATTCATAAATTTCATAGATTCCTTTTTCATCTTCCATTTTATGGTAAATAGGTAAACTAGTAGATTTATCTATATAAAACGTAGATTTTTTAGCATAAGCAGATGGTATTTTTATTACTTGACCTGGTTTTACTTCATCATCGATATTATTTAATTCTTTGATTTTGTATTCAGAAATTGCTAATTTTTTACCAATTTGCCAAACTGTTGTTTCGCCAGCAGCAACTGTATAATTTACGATTTTATAATCAGGATCTAATAACTCAACTTTCCAGCAATCTTTATTATCGTAACTTACAGTACCAATTAATTTTACAAAATCAGCGTAATTTTCACCTTTGCGAGCATTCATACTCGTTTCTAATATTTTTTTAACAGTTCCAAAACCAGCTCTTGAAACTGGATTGTGAACGCCTTTCATTAATAAACTACTTGTTGGTGCTAAACTTAATTTCAATCCTTTTTTCACATCTACCTTAGCAGATTTTGCTGGCTCAAAACGTAATTGAGCAGCTTGTGGTAATTTTGCATTTGCATAAACTTTTAAAGGTGATGCAATTACTTTAAATTCCACATCACTTTTGCTGTATTTTCCATCATGCATACGTTCTTGCGCATAAAAATGATAAGTCATACTTTTTGCATTTCCCATTGCGGTCAAAGATTTTTGCATAATATCTACAGCACTTTGTGCCTGTACATTTGCCATACATAAAATGGCTACGAAGAATAATCCTGTTAATTTTTTCATTCTGTTTTTTATTGTTGTAAGATTAAAAATACAATTTTTGTTGGTAAATCAAAAACTTTGCCAAATTTTATTCTAGACCTAAATGTTTTTAAAACCTTCAAGGTTTAAATTATTTAACCAGTTTTTGTATCTTTTCTTCAATTTCAAAAATTGGAAATTGTTGCACAATTTTCTTCATATTATTTTTGATTTCTTGATTACATAAATTGCCAATGCTGCCTTCGTGTGTGTGATTTATTTTTTTTGGTTTTTTGTAAGAACCATTTTCTACTTCATTTCCTACTTTAATATATGCATCTCTGAAAGGCATACCTTTGTTTACTAAATCATTCACACTTTCAACTGTAAATAGCAGTTTGTATTTGTCGTCTTCTAAAATTTTATCTTTTATAATGATGTTTTCCAGCATCAAATTTGTCATTTGCAAACACGATTTTAGTTCATCAAAACAAGGTAAAAAATCTTGTTTAATAATTTGAAAATCTCGATGATATCCACTTGGCAAATTGGTTAAAATGGAATTTATTTGTTGTGGTAAGTTTTGAAGTTTATTGCATTTCGCACGAATCAATTCAAAAACATCTGGATTTTTTTTGTGAGGCATAATCGATGAGCCAGTAGTTAACACATCTGGAAATGAAATAAATCCAAAGTTTTGATTCATATACAAACAGCAATCCATCGCAAATTTTGAAAGTGTTGCAGCAATAGTTGACAAAGCAAATGCTACATTTTTTTCCATTTTTCCACGATTCATTTGCGCATAAACAACGTTGTAATTTAAGTCATCAAAACCCAATAATTCTGTTGTTTTTTTTCTGTTTAATGGAAAAGAACCACCATAGCCAGCACCTGAACCTAATGGATTTTTGTTTGCAATTTTGAATGCAGAAAATAGCATGTCAATATCATCCACTAAACTTTCCGCATATGCACCAAACCATAAACCAAAACTGCTTGGCATCGCCAATTGCAAATGCGTGTAACCAGGCATTAGCTTGTTTTTATGTTTTTCGCTGAGTTCAATGAATGTATTAAAAACAGTAACAGTTTCTAAAACGATTTCAATAATTTTTTCGCGAGTGTATAGTTTTAAATCCAACAAAACCTGATCATTTCGACTTCTTCCACTGTGAATTTTTTTTCCAGAATCACCAAGTTTTTCAGTTAAACGAAATTCAATTTCTGAATGTATATCTTCATTGTCATCAGCAATTGAAAAATTATTTTGTAAGATTTCTTTGTAAATATTTTTTAATTCTTTTTGAATCGGTGCGAGTTCTTCTTTGGTTAATAAACCAACTTGCGCCAACATTTTTGTGTGCGCCAATGAACCTATTACATCGTGTTTAGCTAATAACAAATCTAAATTTCTGTCGTTGCCAACTGTAAATTGCTCGACAATTTTTGCGAGTTCATTTTTAGGTAAATTGTTTTTTTGCCAAAGTTTTGCCATTAGTTATTTGGTTTATTTTTATCATCTAAATAATGATTTGCTAATTCTATTGCTTTGTCTAGTTTTTCTTTTAATAAATTTTTATCAGGTAATTGTGTTGTAAATTCAGCAACTTTTATATGTTCATTTTTATCTAGTAATAAATACTGAATTTGTTGTGGTGATTTTTCGCTGCATAAAATAAGACCAATCGGTTTGTTTTCACCTTTCTTTTGTTCGTTTTGTTCAAGCCATCTTAAATACAATTCCATTTGCGATTTATAAGCAGCTTTAAATTTGCCTAATTTTAAATCAATCACTACTAAACAACGTAATGTTCTATGATAAAATAAAAGGTCAATATAATAATCTTCATTATCAATTATAATTCGTTTTTGTCGTGCTAAAAATGCAAAATCACTTCCAAGTTCTGTTAAAAAATATTGCAAACGTGCCAGAATATTGTTCTCTAAATCTTTTTCACTGAAAGTATCTGTTAATTCTAAAAAATCTAATAAATATGGATCTCGAAATACTAAATCTGGCGATAGCTGATTATTGTTTTTTAGATTTTGTAAATCTTGAATAATTGTTTTTTCTGGTTTTTTGCTTATCGCTGTTCGTTCAAACAACATGCTATCTATGCGTTCTTGAAGCGTACGTACACTCCATCTTTCGTGCTTACAAATTTGAATGTAAAATTCTCTTTTTATTTCGTTTTCAATGTATAATAAAATATTTATGTGCGACCAAGTTAATTGTGCAGACACTGTCTGCACAATTTCAATATCTTGAAATAACTCATTGTATTTTATAAAATTATGTAAATTTCTTTTTGAAAAACCTTTGCCATAAAGTTTAGTTAATTCAATACTTAAATCTTCAACAATATTTTTGCCATAAATTGCACGTTTATTATGTAGGATTTCTGATCGAATGGTTTTGCCAATATTCCAATAAAGTAAAGATAGTTCTTGATTAATAACAACAGCTACTCGTTTTCGAGCGTCGTTAATCATATTAACTAACGTATCTAATAAAATAGATTTTTCTTTATTATTTGAAGGTTTCATTAAGAAGCATAGGATGATTATTTCACATTCGTTACCAATTTTGGATATTCCAATTTCATGGCTTTTAACGTGTCACGTACTTTTTGTGCAATTAAATATTCTTTATACCAGTTTTGGTCAGTTGGAATGATGTTCCATTCTACTTTGCTGCAATTATTGAATACATCTTCATACGCAGTCATATACTCTTTCCAAAGTTCGCGTTCTTTCCAATCTTGATCCTTGTGTTTCCACATTTTTTTTGGATTTACTTTGCGTTCTTCCAAGTTGGCTAATTGACCTTCTGGTGAAATATGCATGTAAAATTTTAAAATTTTCGTACCATTTTGTTCCAGTAATTTTTCAAAATTATTAATGGCATCAAAGCGATGTTTTACGGTTGCTTCATCAATCCATTTATGTACACGTTGTATCAATACATCTTCGTAGTGTGAACGATTGAAAATTTTAATTTGTCCCTTTTCTGGAACCACATGATGCACGCGCCACAAAAAATCATGTGCAAATTCTTCGTCGCTTGGTTTTTTAAAAGCGTGCACAGATATGCCTGCAGGATTGATGCCACTAAAAATATTTCTGCATGCACCATCTTTTCCGCTGGCATCCATACCTTGTATAATTACCAGCAAACTTTTTTTTGCCGAAGCCATTAATACATTTTGAAGTTCTTTGATTTCTTCAATTAATGCAATTGTTTTTGTTTTAGTTGCTTCTTTATCTATATTTTTTGGAGCAACCGTTGGGATTTTTGAAAGTTTTATTTCTGCCATGATTTCTGTTTAATTTGAAAATTATTTCTTGATACTTACTACTCACTACTCTATTTAAACATACCTTTCAACACACCTAACAAACCGCGTGTTACTTCACGCGTCGCGGTGCGTGCTAATTGACGTGTTACCGTATTATTCAGCATTTTATCTAAAGTTGATTTTCCTGCTTTAGTAGTCTTTTCAGCTTTTGCTTGTTCTTTCTCTAATTTTGCCTGTTCTTTTTCTTGCAATTCCTGAGCAATTTGTTCCGCTTGTTGTTGTTGCGCCTGCTCAATTTTTGCTCCTAAAATTTCATACGCACTTTCCGGATCAATTGTCTCTTTATATTTTCTGTATAGAGCAGATTTTTGAATCAACGTTTGCATTTCGCTGTCGTTCAAAATATCCATGCGCGATTGTGGTGGCGTCATCAATGTATGTACCAATGGCGTTGGAATTCCTTTCTCATTTAACGCAGTTACAAATGCTTCACCAATACCTAATTGTGTAATTAAATCTTCTACTTTATAATAGGCAGTTTCCGGATAATTTTGTGCCACCAATTTGATAGCTTGTCTGTCTTTTGCTGTAAACGCACGCAAAGCATGTTGTATTTTTAAACCTAATTGTGCCAAAATGCTTTCCGGAATATCGTTTGGATTTTGTGTGCAGAAAAATATACCAACACCTTTAGAACGAATCAATTTTATAATCGATTCTAATTGATCTTTTAAGGCATCTGTTGCACTATCAAAAATTAAATGTGCTTCATCTAAGAATATAATTAATTCTGGTTGATCCATGTCGCCACGTTCCGGAAATTTTTGATAAACTTCAGCTAATAAACTCAACATAAACGTTGAGAATAATTTTGGTTTATCCTGAATATCGGTTAATCGAACTATGTAGATATAACCATTTCCATTTTCATCTTTTCGCAATAAATCATTTACATCAAATGAAGTTTCACCAAAAAATAAATCAGCACCTTGTTGTTCTAATTCTACAACTTTTCGTAAAATAGTACCAACGGTTGCTGGCGAAACGGCACCGTATTCTTTTTCAAAAATTTCTTTACCATCATTGGTTAAAAATTGCAATACTTTTTTAAAATCCGGTAAATCAACCAACCCTAATTGCTGATCATCACAAAACTTGAAAACCATAGCCACCACGCCTTGTTGTGTATCATTTAAATCTAATATTTTTGACATTAAAACCGGTCCAAATTCAGTAACCGTTGCACGCATACGCACACCATCTTGTTGCGAAATCGTCATCAATTCTACTGGAAATGCTTTTGGATTCCACATGGTTCCAATAGCTGTTGTTCTGTCAATAATTTTTTGGTTAGAAACTCCTGGTTCTGCCACGCCTGAAAAATCGCCTTT
>Ga0075152_10002937_pt1 | contig 12063 bp, 15 predicted proteins | sample JI61114C2DNA_FD_70964 | JGI IMG/M metagenome (GOLD analysis project Ga0075152, IMG submission 70964) | Wastewater effluent complex algal communities from Wisconsin, to seasonally profile nutrient transformation and Carbon sequestration -... | ecosystem: Engineered > WWTP > Effluent > Algae...
ACGGCCCGGACGATGTTGGCAAGAGCTATCGTGGAAAGGTCAAACAAGAATTCGCGCGTCGCTTCGCCTCCATTTTAATGTCAAAAGTCAAAAACTCATTTGATTTAATCGTGGAAAGAAGTTTAGCTAATGCGATTCCTTCGGTTGAACGGACCGTACTCAGCCGGCTCGTTGCAACCCTCAAAAACTACGAGATTCGGGTGCTTCACTTTCAATGTAACAGCCAACCTTCTCAAATCGAATCTTTCTAACTTCCGAAGGAGGCTGCCAGATTGTTCTTATCTAACCTGAAAAGCCGGGTCGGAAGGTCGTCTTCGACTGCAAGAGTGGATTCTCAACGAAAAGGAGCAACAGTCATGCTGATGACTCTTCAAAGAAAATTGGTGGGCATACGATTGGTTGCGCTAGAACTCCTGAAAACCTACACCAGAAACACCATCATAAGTAAGAAAGCAAGCCTGGAAAGACCCGAGGATATCCATGCCCGAATCCTTGCAGCTAGCATCAATCGAGTAATTAAAGATCGGTGCAAACGTCCAATATTCCTCAAATTGAAGGAACATCGACTGAGCATCACAACCCAACAGCAACACTTAGAGGGGTTGCTCTTAGCTCAGGGAGTTCGGCAACTCCACTTGTTTGCCAACGATAAAAAAAGACGGTTCGTCAGTCTCGCATGGTCAATCCTCAAGAAAGCGGCTGCGTAGCCGAAGGAAGATATGCAGTTCGTCGAGGTCTCCCTTGAAGGCATCAAAACGATCGTACTCAATGTGTCATTTAGGGAACACTATTCGCCAAGCGGATCGAACAATTTGGAGGTCCAAAGATGACTCCAAACCGTCATCTCTGTGCAAGGCTGATGGGCACAACTCTTTGCATGCTGGTGTCTCGTCGATTGTCGCTTGCGATTGACCGCCTCCAAGCTCACTCGACCATCGACATATCATCTTACGAGGAGTTTGAAAACGGTCTGGAAGTCGTTCAGAAGGAAATAGTAAGGCGATAACGTAATGCAGGAAGTACTTCAGCGGGGGCTGTGATTTATCATCGTTCTCTTTCCAAATAAGACTCTATTTATCAGTCGGCATAAAACCAGAAAGATATCAATTCTCCTATAAATCTTAAATGGAAGACAATTCAGGCCGTCCCTGGTGGGAGTCGTCACCTTAAGTCAGCAACATGTCCTATGATGAACCTGGAGTGTTCCTCAATCTCGGGCCTCAGGTTTATCAGGAACCCGACTCTGGTCAGATCCCCTCTCCAACCAAGACAATCAAGCCAAAGAAGACGGAGAAGCAGGAGGAAAACCAAGCCTCCATCGACAACCTCATCCAAAAGAGCTTCGAAGCTATGAAAAACGTCGCCGCGGAGTGCAACATATAATTCGACCCGACCAAGCCAGTTGAGAAGATTCAACACGTCTACAAGTGCAAGTACTGCGATCGGACATTCGCTAGTCCATGCTCAGTCGGCGGCCACGTGAGCCAGTGCCACAGCAAGTTCAAGGCTGGCACCAGCAAATTGAAAAAGCAGCCACCTCCCCCGTGACACATTCCTCTCGTTATTATCTTATGAAAAAGTAAAAGGAAACTTTCGTTCGGATCGACTAGCCCACCGAATTGGACAGGCTGTTCACGGATAACGAACGATTCGTCGTGGTGCTGTTCTACGCTGAGTGGTGCTAACCGAGCCAACTCATAAAATAAGCATTAGTCAATGAGCATCGAAAGCAACCAAGTTTTGTGCTGGCCCTCGTGAATGTTGACGATAGCGATCCAGCACTTTCCAACCAATTCGGAGTTGACGTGATTCCTCGAACATTTCTCTTGCAGCAAACTCCACAGAACATCATAGGGTCGTTCATTGGAGCGGACGAACTTGAGCTTGGCAACTTGCTATCAGAAACAACCCGGCACTATTGACTACCCTCCATATAAATACGCACACGCAAATCATAAGAAACTGTAAAGGTAGGAGTCAGTGCTAAGGAGAGTCAGTCCTTCGGCCAGCAGCGGCTAGTAGTTCTGGGCGGGCTGCAGTACTCGCGAACAGTCATTCAGCCTCTTCTGATAGTCGGCTGCGAATGGAACTCCGTGGCTCACATCCTTCTCGAGCTCTGCCACCTGTGGTTGGCATGGCCTGCCGAAGTACAGTTGAATGGCCAGCTTCTTGATTCGTTGTGGATAGGTTGCTTCCGGAAGAAGGCTCAGTTGCTGAAAGATGTTCTTGTACTTGTTTCCCCATACTCGGATCATATCGGCCATCTTCATGCCCACCTCCCACACATAGCGACCCTCATAGTTGAGTAAGAGAGCCAAGATGTGATGAAAGTAGTGTTCATCCATCAATCGTATACTGTTGTTGTTGAGCAACCTCATGAAGAAGAGTATCCGGCAGTCCTTGAGCTCTACGCTGAGGAGGTAGCTGAGAATGAATGGAAACAGGTGGTTGAAGTTGACTGGAGGAAGTTCGGGTAGACGGTCCTATTGCAGTTCTTGGAAGACCCGGTTCAACAACTCTTGCTCTTCGTGAGACAATAGCTTGAGGGGTTGGTCGTTGATGACGTTAAACTTTTCAGTGGAACGTTAAGCTTGCTCGCTGAGACCGCTAACATGGATGTTAGCGGCAGTGCGAGGTACCTTACTATTGAGATATATCCATCTCCCGTTGACAACTTGTGGTTGTGCCAATGCCAAACATTTGAGCTCCTCTTCAAGGAATCGTTGCGGATCGGTATACATGGGGTCTCCAGTACCTTCAGCAGATTCACAGCCTCCACTATAGGTCAAACCGATGTCCGAGAGTGCAAGGTACTTGAGTGCAGCCTCGAGGTCTTCAAAGCACAACTCCTCACGCTTGGCTCCACGCATAAACTTCATCGCGCACTCGATCATACGTCTCGCTTCGGTCTCTACGAGCGACTGCCGAAGGCGGCTAAACTCGTCTTGTTCAGTGGGTTTCGGCTGGAGCTTGCGCACCGGTATCCCACTAACAAAATTATGATTTTTAAATTACATTAATTAAATACAGTAGGTGAGCTAGGCCTGTCTGCCATGGTGCTGTTGCCGAAGCCCCTCGGTCAGATGAGCGCTAGCGCCCTGAAGCAATAAATATTACGGTTTGGAAGTTAAAAGGGGCGGAAAAGCGACTCTCAACAACGAAATCATTCGATCAAAAATCATTAGCAAGGCCAGCGGGTACCTGAGAAAGCTGCGAGAAGCTGGCCTCAAGTACTAAGTCTTTTCAGCACCTGCACCTTTTATTTGATTTTTTAAATGTATCCCCACCCGCCATTTTTGATGATTGCACGAGTGTTCTACAACCGTTCGCGGGCGTCATCAATTGCCTCTTCCAGGTGGGCGCTCGTTGTATTAGCCAATCCAGAAGCTGAAGTGTTACCTTGCGCAAGCAGAGCAGCGCGAAGTTCGAGATTGGTGGTCAGAAGATTGAATATTGACAGTCTCTCCGAATCTACTTCCAGATCCTTCAGACCTTGAGTTCGCAGTTGGGCGGCTTTCGTGGACAGAGTATTCAGTCGGGCAGCTATTTCCTACAGCAGTTCAAACTGTTTAAATTTCAGGCCAAGTAGCCGAAAAGCCGACTACATCGGGTATCCATGTGCGGAGAGTTGGGCCAGCTGCTACTTCAGAGATGCAATGAATCGTTTGAGTTCTATGCTGGTTGGCTCCTATTCAACCATTCCCTCATATTGCCGACTTCGGAGAGCAGCTAACAGCGTTCTGTTGGACTATTCCTTGGGGTTCGATTCAAGGTATCGCTCGAACAGCTTGAGCAGAATCTTGAGCTGTAGGAAACGTTGCATTTCCTTCAATCGATTGCTCTGAGCTTCCGGCAATTTCTTCTTTATGGGAATCAGCCCCTTGGTCGTGAATTATTCTTCGTTGCCAAGTTCGTGCTTATCCGATGCTGTAAGGCCTTCCGTCAGGAGCTCCTTGGGTAGGTAGAAGGTCATCCAGCAATTAAAAATATAGCTGTCAGTTAGTATGCTCACAGTCCGCAGGAAAGCTAATCAACGCCCGGCACCAAGCAACGTTACTCAGAACAAGGCGTGGGATACACAACATCTGACTGAGTCAATCCTCTCAGGAAGACTTTCGGAAGAGGCACGAAGACCAATAAAAACCAGCAACTAGGGAGGCCATGCCTGCATCAGCATAGCCCGAGTACTTCAGTCACATACAGCGAACTACCTGCAGTTAGCTGCTAATCGGGAACCGAACGGCAAGTCGGCATAATACTCCAGTTCAAATGTAATGCAGTGCCTGAACCACTCAAAACCTGCGACCCATCGATTGGGTCGAGAGTAGCCACAATTCTTTTGCGGGAGATGTGCGATCGGCCTGGTTGCAGAAGGCCATCGTTTGGAACGCCTCGATTTAGAGCTTGATACTCTGCGAATCAAACTGGAGGAGCATATGCACAAAGAACTTGATAAGGCACAGCAACACTTCCAACGAATGTTGCAAATTCTTACCGAGGAACTCAAAAAGCTTCAAGGGTCCATAAAACAACGCTATGAACAGCAGATGGATGCTGCCTATTTATTCCACCAGAATCCTTCAGAGGAGGTTTGGTTGGTGAGCTTCAAACCTCCACTCCTCAACCAATCCACTCTGCAGAAGTTCAGAGACTATTTAGGGAAAACAGAATGGAAGCAACAGCCTTTTCAAATGCTTTTGTAGCCAGCCACAGAGCAGGCGATCAGTCGCACGACCACCAGCCGATCCCGTCTAAACTCCACCCGCCAACGTGAACCCTCGAGTAATAAGAAAGCAGCAGAGATATTCATAGAATTGTGCTAAGACGAAGTCACCCTCGTCGACCGTAAGACTTTTGATGCTTCCGACGACCCAAAACGGCAAGCTTGGCCCTGTCTTAAATGACTGTATTGTGTTCTCTGTATTGATGCTGTTCATTTCTTATAATTACCAAATAGTAATAATGAGCGAGGCAGCACACTAAAAATGTGGTGTGAAGGAGATGGACGATGACGATCTTGAAAGGGATTTGATGCGATTCGACAGTGACTAAAAGAAAGACATGGAATACCCTTCTCTAGGAAGATCTAACGATGGTACCCCAGCACTGTAAGAATTCAACGACGACGATACCTAAAAGCAGAACCAGATTTGCAGCCAGCGTATCAGCTTCGAAGGGAGCTTCTGTGGCAAGACGGGTCTGGTAAGTTCCAATATGCTGAGCTCAAAAGATTCATCTAAAGGTCACAGAGTGCATACGATGAGCTTCGGTGCAGCGGAGGACTTGGAGGGATACTAACCCCAACCAGCATATCAAAGAGGCACCTTTGGACAAATCAACGAGGAACCTGCATCTACGATGCAAAGCGGGTTAAGAACTATTCAGCAAGGCAGTGCGGAATCGCCTGCTTCCGGTGAAGCATTGACTCTCGAAAGAATTGAAGACTATTCTGAGATCCAATTGGATACTCCCAATACCGACACGAGAGATGCCTACAAAGACGAAGAATAAGAAGACGATGGTAGGGATGCCCCTTCGTTCGGAACTTCATCGGGCGAGGCAAAACAGTCGAACGAGAGGAACCTTTTGGAATGGTCGTCTTAAGTAGTTAAGATGAGTGCCGAGTTTGCAAATAGCACAACCGAAAGGAATCTTCAGCCCAAGAAACAGTCAAACAAATCTAACAGTTCTTCCAATCTAAACGCCTCGCTGATTTCAATGAACATTCCACCACCTGTTCGACCTCCAGTTTAATTCTACGGTTCTGCAAATGCTCACCCCGAACATGAACTGCTTCTGTCCAGTGAAGTCGGCAATGAGGCTCTCGGGTAACAACCCCACTTCGGTCAATACGGCGATAGGAACCCACCATACCCAAACGAGCATTACCATGCACAGCTATAGAAGGAGGAGACAATCACTTTCGAAGAAGAAGACGATGAACGAATAACGAGCGTCACAGTTGAAGATATAAACTCCAAGTTATAACTTCAAGTGACAACAAGCACTCGCGAGACCTACACTCGAGTTCTGAATGAACCCTTCGTCAGCTACTTCGAGGAATACTTCCGAGATGAGTCTCGAATTGGTTTGCCGTTGACAGGTAAAGTCATCTTCGAGCGACCTGCGATAGTCTGTCGAGAGTATTTTCTCATTTACTTTGAGTTCGTCAATCGAAGCTTCACGCAGGATCTTCTGACGTTCATGAAGATAAAGACGGAGAATTTACCAACCACCACATCAATAAAGAAATAGGAGTAGAACTGGATAACCAAAGGATTCAAAGGAATCTCCCAAATCTCCCAAATGTGGCACTATTCCTCCAAAGTCATTGAAAGGTCACCGATGCAAAATAAGCTCTACCGCATATTGGAGATCCTATTTGCTGCATGTGAGAAGACTGATACAGCTCGCAGGGGTATTTAAAAGACAGTTGATGTCGAACTCAATCAGTGTCCTTTCTAACGAGCCAATGGAGAGCTACGCGCGAAGGCCTTTGCGCTGCTTGAATGGTTGGATTCCCTCGAGAGGGGCGAGAAGAACCTCATAAAGCTGAAATAGGACCTTCATTCGGGAACAAAAAACCAGCCAAAGCTCGACTTGTACACCACCATTGTGCACAACTACCGTTTGCTGAAGAGCGTCGAGATGACCCGGAGCAGAAAGGAGCTGACTCTTTTAATTCCAAGACTTTTCAGCGCTGGCTACTGAACTGCAGCCACCCACGTACTAAGGTCACTTCAAGCACGCTGATGTATATTAATATGCAGCAATTTTAAAACTTGGCACCGCCGCTGCTGATGCCTCCTCAGATGATGCGCATGTCCGAGGAGGTCCCAGACTACGAGACGACCCTAACCAAGAAAGACTTCTTCCCCAAGATCTTCTTAATTCCTTCGGAGGTACGGCTTGACAAGTGTACAAAAACGGTATTATGCAGAGAAGGGACTGGTGGTCATTAAACGAACCGAAGAGCATCCAGACAAGTTCGAAGAGTAGGATGTATTGGACATCATGATTGATCACGAGGAGACCTTCTCTCAGCGACCTTCCAGTATTGTCCGTGAAGGTGCTCACACCAACCCCGCAGGTCACGGTTTGCTATCCCTATTCAAGAAGTCAAGTCGCCGTAAGATCAAGCTAGCCATCTGCGTCTGCGTTTACAGCTAATCGAAGTCCATGCTGAAGACTACCATCAAGGGAATCCAGTAGAGCTACAAACATTTCTACCAGAAGGCAGGCATCATGTCCCACGAAATCGTGCTGGTAGTGGTGTTTGACGGTATCGAGATGGTCAATAACAGTAAGGATCAAACTGAGAATATGATCAGCTACTTCAATGAGTTCGATTTGAAGAATGGCTTTCGTCACAAGCCCTATGGCAAGAGTGTTGAGGAGTTCTTTAAGGAGTTCGGACAGTCACTCGAAAACTACGACGATATCAGTATCTTTACGGAGAAGGAACTCACCGACCTCAAAAGCAAATTGTTTGAAACACAGCACAAAGAGTACACACGAATCAAGAGCCTCCAGGAGGAGATTCAGCAGTTGAAGAAGAACAAGGAGATTCGAGTGGATCAGTTGCCGATCGACGTTATGAAGAAGTACGAGGAGCTATGTCTCAATTACTGCGTGGAAAATAACGTCGCTTGTGCCGAGAGCCGAGATGAAATTCAGGAGTATCTCTCCACAAAGAAGGAGGTGAGGTACAAGATCATCATCGAAGCTATTCGGGAAACTGAATTGCTGTGCTACCGCTATTTGGAATCTCGGCAAGACAAGGCCATTCTGTATCCAGTGAGGATAGAAAGTGGGGATCTCGAATAACCCAGAAAACAGCAGGCGAAGAAGGATGCTGCTCCAATAAACAACAACAACCAAAAAACCGAATAGAAGGAAAAGGACTATCAGTACATGTTCTTCTGCGTCAAACACAAAAATGGCGGTAAACTCTCCTCCCATCTGCTCTTCTTCGAAGGCTTTTGCAAGATATTTGATCCAGAGTTCTGCATACTGCTGGATGTCGGGCTGAAACCCAAGAAGGATGCCCTCTATAAGATGTGGGCCTATATGGAAAAGAATCCCAAATGCGGTGGAGTGTGCGGCTACATGGGTCTCAAAATTGAGAATCCTGCTGATGATCTTGGCTATCGCGCTGATGGCTTTGACCCTACTGAACTTGACTGGTTGACACGCTTTTGCGACGTTTTTGTGAATATTCAACGCGCCCAACAATTCGAGTACCACTTCGCTCACATGCTCGATAAGCCATTCGAGGCGTTCTTCAACTATATCCATGTGCTGCCGGGTGCCTTCAGTGGTTACCGGTGGAAGGCTCTTCAAAGTATCAGCTACGACGAAAAGCGTTCGAATAAACCGGAAGATAGAGCAGCAATTACGGAGGTTCGGCAGATATATACTGGAGCTTCTGACGAAAATTTCGATGGTAAGCTACTCAATGAGAGATCGGAGGAGAATACTCTCATGAAAAAGTACTTGAAGACAGCAATGAGCGACAAACTCGACTTATCACTCGAAGAATCTAACATGTATCTGGCCGAGGATCGTATCATGTGCTTGGGTATTCATGCACTGGGCTATGACCTTGCTTACCTACCCGATGCTGAGTCTTTAGTCGATCCCGTTACCTCTTTGACAAAGATGATGGGGCAGCGTCGTCGGTGGACCAATGGCAGTTGGTTTGCCTTTGAGTATGTCTTCCGCAACCGCAGCCGAAGAACAAGCTGTCTATTCCTTCTACAGCTCATCTACTACTGGTTGGTGCAGCGCCTGACTTACATCACTATAGGCCTGTTCTACATTACAATGTCAATGACAATCGGATCGGCCGCAAGGGAGTACATAACACCAGCAATCTAACGTTTTTTCCGTACCAAAGAACAGTGGGAACTCTCGCAGTATACCATCCTGATCTTCGATGTCAAGTCTCTAGCATATTCCCTACCGGACACACTCTGCTTCATCTTCATCATGCTCATTGGCTCGGTGTTCTTTCTCAGCCTCAGCCTAAACCAAAACAATAAACGGTTCGCACGGGTTTACTACTTAACAAGTTCGATGCTAGGGATTTACGGTTTCTTCATCTTCGCCCTTATGATATTCAACACCGTCAACATCTTCAAGGATATCCTGAACAAAGACACGGTGGGGGATTTCATCGTACCCGCCATTTACCTCAAGGTACTCATCCTCGTTATTATTGTGGGGCATGCCCTGCCTGTCATCTGGACTTTCAGCTTCAGCAAATGGATTGAAATGCTAATTTCGCTGCCTTCCTATATCTTCTTCGTCCCGAGCTACGCGAATATTCTGCTGATTTACGCCTTCTGCCGTATTGACGATCTATCCTGGGGAACTAAGGGGCGGGATGAAGATACTTAAAGAAAAAAATCGGAAGAATGGAGAAAAGAGAAGTTTCTGTTCGTTTGCAAGTTCATGTTCGCTAACATCTTACTCGCCTATATCATCTGCCAGATACTCGACCTCCCTAAGGTCAAGGCATCAATAATCTTCGGACTCACTTGCCTCGTGGTATTTCTATTAGTGTTTCGATTGGTGTTCGCCCTCCTGTACCTTGTGAAGTACCAATTCAAGAAGTGCTATATGAAGTTTTCTAGTGAGACGATCAACCAGAACCTGCAGAACGGGCAGCAAGTGCTCCGTGCGCTGAAGAATATTTAATATCGAATCAAGGAGATCGAGAAGCACTAGACACGGCTGAAGAAAGAACAGCAGTTCAAAGAACTGAAGAACTCAAAGATATTCGAGAGCCGTACGCTGTCGAGCATCGGTGCCAAGCTGCGCAACCGCATAACCCAGCACATTATTGACAACAATGTCATCCCCAAGAAAGAGATCACTGCTGAGAGAAAGCGCTACCGCTCCAAGCGTAAGATCCTTCTCAAGAAGAAGTTGAATGTCATCGAAGAGCTGAGTAACTAAAGCGAGGAAACCCGCAACCTGGATTCATCTCAGTTCAGCGAGAGGGGTGACGGTGGGAAGTTCGCAGTCGTCCGTCCTGGGCGTCAGGACAAGCAGTCAAGCAGCAACACCGAAATTAAGGATCGGCTGGAAAAGCTGCGACGCGGACGTTCTCAGAAGGTGCAATGACAGTGGATGCAGTCTGCTGCTGCTAAATTTTAAACAAAATATAATGGATAGTGGCCGGGCAGTTCGGTCAGCAAGGTGCCGAGTCCACCTGCAGATGTTGGTAGGACATTACGATTAAGGAGCCACATGTCTGCGGAATTATTTGGTCGGGTCCATTGATTCCGTTCTTTGAGCTACTGGAGGGTGATTGCTGCAACCGCAAGAGGACCCTCCCAAGAAGTGAGTGGTCTTTGATTGACCCTCTTGAGAAAAAAATGAGTGCGGTGCTTTAAGAGGACGGATCTTGCAATAAATATTATTTCAAACTCATTTCAACTACATGGATAGGAAGTCCAAGATCGAGAACCTCAACCGCAAGTACCTGGGCGGTGGCGTCGGCGCTACAGCTGTCCGCAGCGAAAGTTATCTGCAGCCAGGAGTCGTTACTGGTGGCATCCGTAACGTCTCAACCCTTGGAGGCATCGGCGGAGGTGTTAGTACCCTTGGAGGCTTCTCCGGTGGAGCCACTCATCTTGGCGGAGTCACACATCTTGGTGGTGTGCAGACCGGTGTCTCAACTCTCGGAGGAGGAGTCACAACAATCGGAGGCATCGGAGGAGGAGTAACTCATCTCGGCGGTGTGCAAACCGGTGTCTCAACCATCGGAGGAGGAGTCACTCGACTGAGTCCAGTCAGCCACGCGAACGTCGTCAGGGTATCCAGACTGTCCCCTCAGCCAATTTCTGTTTCACCTCCTGCAGTCTTCAGGGCCTCTGCTGTCAGGGCCGTACCTGGTCCAATGACATATGTCAAGCCTGCAACTGCAGTTCTGAACCAGCAACAGTTCAGACCCTCAGTTGTTCAAACACCAATCACTACTTATCAGCCTGTGACGACCACGTACCCTGTCACGACTTACACTAACGTCCCTGTGCAAGTTCAGCAGCCAATCCACGTTTCTACTGTCGCCACCCCGCAACCACAAACAGTCACAACAGTCACCCGAGATGTTCGTACAGAAACTACCACCCCCCCAGCTCCTGAAGTTTCTACAGTTATAACGAAGCCTATCGTTCCTTAAACTGAATTCGAGCCACGCAGACCGCTTTATACTCCCGGACCAGTTCGAAGGGTTGGCTGCTGCGATCGGTGCAACGCCATGTGCCCACCATGTTGTGGATGCCCATGGTGGCTTGCTTTGCTTCTGGGACTGCTGCTTTTATCAGCAATTCTCGGTGCTCTTGGATTCCTTCTAAAAGGTTTTGGAGGGAAGACTGATATTAAGCCTGTGGTAAACCCAGTAACCCCAACCACCCCCGAACAACCTGAAAAACCCGCTCCTGAACCCGAAAAACCAGCTCCGGAACCTGAGAAACCCGCTCCCGAACCTGAGAAACCCGCCCCTGAACCTGAGAAACCCGCTGTTGATGGAGGAGATGCCGCCAATGCTAACAGTGGAACTACTGATAGTAAAGACACTTCTGCAAAGACCGACACAAACGTTAAGACTGAGATTAGTTGCAGTCCAGGATACTTTATGCACAATGGTGAGTGTCTGTCATGCCCAACTGGCAGCAACTGGAACGGAACAAACTGTGTCAAGAAGGTGACTGTTACTGAGCCTTCCACTGAAGACAATACTGGAGGTTCAAGCAGCACCAGTTCTACTACCACATCAACTGAAGGAGGAGAGACAGGATCTACAACAACTGATAGCAAGTCTACTGAATCTAAGAGTACTGAGTCTTCTCAAGAAAACGGATCTAGTTCTAGTTCAAGCACTTCTGGATCAACGACCACCGAGCCAGCAGCTGAAGACAACGCTGGAGGTGCAAGCACCACCACCGAGACTAAGACTGATACTAAGACTGAGACCAAGACCGAGGGAGGCGAAGCTAAGACTACTGAAGGAGGTGATGCCAAGGCTGCTGGAGGTGAAGCTAAGGTCGCTGA
>Ga0075152_10002939_pt1 | contig 12056 bp, 15 predicted proteins | sample JI61114C2DNA_FD_70964 | JGI IMG/M metagenome (GOLD analysis project Ga0075152, IMG submission 70964) | Wastewater effluent complex algal communities from Wisconsin, to seasonally profile nutrient transformation and Carbon sequestration -... | ecosystem: Engineered > WWTP > Effluent > Algae...
TTCTCGTGGATGGCCACGATGAACTCCGTGAAGTCTATCTTTCCTGAGCCGTTAGAATCAATATTGGCGATAATCTACCGGATGGTTTACTCGCTGTAAGTCGAGCCATAGACATGCCGGAAACACTCCAGCAGTTCATCGTACTCGATGACCCCACTGTTATCCTTATCGATTTCCTGGAATTTATCAGCAAGTGCCCGTCGGTCCTCCTGAGAGACCGTGTTTACAGCCAAGTAGGTTTCGACCACTGCTAGGAACTTATTTCGGAACTGAATGGCATAACCAGTACATAGAAGCGTTAGAGATTGGACAGGACGGTCTGGTCGATCGGAACTAGTGACCCGCAGTCAGCGATCCATTTATGCTCAAGAGCCTGCTCAGCCGATATCCGTTTGGTTGGGTTTCGCTGCAGAAGCTTGTTCAGAAGATCCCTAGCCTCAGGGGACACCTTCGGCCATACCCGCTCTGTATTGAATAAATACTTTACCTTCGTAGGATGGCGTCGCTCTTCGAATATTATCGAAAATTTCCTGTTGAGTGTGTCCCTTAAACGGTGGGGAGCCACTGAGCAGGGTATACAGAATAACCCCACAGGACCACAAGTCACATTTTTAGTTGTACTTAAGCTCGAGCACTTAAGGAGCAACGTAGTAGGGACTACCGACTTTCTGCACAAGAAATTTTCCAGGTTCAAGTTCCACAGCCGTACCAAAGTCTATTATTTTGATAGGCGGGATATCGCCTTTGCTGCCTGACATGTGTGCACTGCTCGATACGCTTGCTCTGCGGGCGCTGTTACGGTACTCCATCACAATGTTCTCCGGCTTCAGGTCTCGATGTACGATGTGCTTCTGATGCATGTACTTCACTCCACTGAGGATCTGCTTCATGATAGTTGCAATTGTCCGTTCCGTCATGCGGTTGTTGCTCCTAACATACTCGAATAGCTCGCCGCCGCTGCAATACTCTGTAACCACGTAGAAGAACTAGTTATATTCGAAGATTTCGAAGAGCTTTACAATGTTTGGATGGTCCATGGTCCGGAGTATTTCTAGCTCTGCAAACAAGTTGGCAGTGTTCTTGACTGCCTTCTTTCTGATTACCTTAATAGCGCGCTCCTGTTTGGTATCCTTCGCGATGCATCGAAACACACAACCGTAGGTACCCTCTCCCAGCTTCGTGACGAATGTGTACTTCGTGTTGACGTTCTCATGCAGCAGTCTCACAAAGCTGTCACGCCGGAACTTCAACCGATCCCCGCTTACTGATTTTGCAGTGCGCAACTTTTGCACCTCTAAGTTGCTTTCGTTGAGGTTGGGAGAGGAGCTGTTCTCGCTGGACTGCGTGGTAGGCTTGCGATTGACTGCGTTGTCATACATATTGTTCAGATAGTTCTAGATGAGCGTAAGAGAAGTATGTGTTCCTTGGTTGTCTACGGTCTAGGATTTCGCAAGCTGCGACTGCAGGTCGGGTTCTTTGGGTCTGGTAGTGGTCGTGGGCTGCCTCTCGCACTCCATATTCGAAGTCTTCTACCGCGAGGGAAGTTTCGCTAGGGTCGCTTGCCGTTCCTACTCAACGGTGGGGCATCCAAGTGTCTGCGGTGCTATGATTTCTTTATGGTATCGGACGGTTACCTGTGGTGTTTGTGGTCGTGGCTTGGCAATGCGAACAAGCAGTTCCCATCTATTTCAGAATATTATTCCACGAAGAAACGGAAAGTAGTTCCCTTAGATAGCACCACGAACGATCAATTGGGGGAGCTCAATGTCGGCGTCCGTTGCATCTCATGACCGAATTCTTAATGCTGAAACGGCTGCTGAAATCGTCGTCCTCGTCGGTATAGCGGATGATACTGACGTTGGGCGATTTGTTTCTCTCTGGTGCCGGCTGGTTGCAGATGCTCGCAACAATGTTCTTGATCTCCTTCTCCAGAAGGTTCTTCTTGCTGGGTTTGGGCAGGTCACTGCTGATGACGTACATCACTTGCTGGGTCACTGGCTTCGATTTCTTGCCTGTTTACAGTTTCTGGAGAAGGTTTAGCTGCGATTCTATCTGTTTTTTCTGTCTCAACAGCTCAAGTTTGTTTTACTGCTCGTCGTCATCCTCTTAGGTTTGGCTGCTCTACCCATTGCAGTTTTATAGGTGCTCTGGGAACTGGTTTACTGGGAACACTTCATTGCACACTTCGCACAGTAAGTCTGTGGCAATGTTGGGGTTGTTTCTGGCGCTGAAATACTGTTCGTCCAGTGCTGTTCGTTTCTGTGGCTGGTTAGTGAAGGGCATGTAATTGCCAGGATGTGGGGTACCAGGGATCAAAGTACTCTTATGAAGTTGCACTGATCCTGATCGAGATTGTTCGTCCGACTCGGTTCTTAATCTTTCTAGTTCACGGTGAAGACGGTCCACTTCGCCGTACAGTCTTTCTAACTCATTCTTCAGCTTCTGGCACTCTTCATAGTGAACCTGCTTCAGCTCTCGTTATGACTTGTCCTTTTCAAGAGCCAATGTTCGTCGCAGGGATGCTTATTGCTCCTTGGACTTCCCACTATAACGCTCCTCCAACTCTTTTTCCACGCGGGAACGGATAGCCGCCTATTTTTATTTGAACTCTTGTTCAAGCTTTGACCGTATAGAACTCTCCAATGCAGTCTTTTCCTCGGTTAGGTTCTTCCTCTACTCTTTGAGAGCCGCTTCGGCATTGTTGCTCATTGCAGTATGGCTCTTCAATGATTCAATGAGTCCTCTGAACTCACTGAGTTCTTTGCCGTCACTAGACACCTTACTCAGAGCTAATGTCAGTGAGTCGTTGACCTTCTTGAGATTGGCCTCACGATGCCGAAGTTCAAGCATTTCCATATTGACTAGTTCCGTCTTTTGCATGAGCATCATCTTCTCCCGCTTCCACTCGTTCTCCTTGGCACTCAGCTCCTTTCTCGCCCTCAGAAGCTCATCTTGGAGAGTGAACATACCCACGGACGACGCGCTACTGTTCAGGTCGGCTAGCATTATATGGCACTAACGAATATTAATATTAAACTGCCGTGGAGGTTGCCACAACAATACTCACAACGAATTCACAAAGCAAGCCAGTCATAGTTCCTGTCGCATTTCCAACGTTGTTCTGCTGATAATCTTCTTTTTGAGGTTATGGTGCGTAACTTTGCTATTTGTCTTCACCTTTCGTTTGGATTTCAGAGTTTCAGCCTACTTCTTTTTGCCCTTCGTTAAGCGCTTTCGCTGGCGGTTGATGTTTTCCTTCTCTCTATTATGGCGCTTTCTGAATCAGATAATGCGATACTTCTCCAAATACACCTTAAAGTCTGGCTCGTTATCGGCTCGAAGGAACCCGTACAAGTCGTAGAGAGTGCGCCGTACCTCCTCATTCTCCAGTTCTTTTGCTTTTTCGATAACCTTCGTCTTGAGTCCTTCCAAGTCTTCAGGCTAGAACAGCTTCTTGGCAGGCTCATAGACGTGCTGAACAATAAACTCCCGATATTCCTTGTTGTTGGATTGCAAGAGCATCTCAAACAACCAGTTGATGTGTTCGTGGGTCACAGTTATTCCCACCTCCTGAAGCACTTCGATGTAGATACCCAGCACGTGAAAGGCTACTCCACTAACTGAATAAGCAGCCATTGTACATTTGCTGGTGTCCTTCAACACGATGGTTTGGAGCAACTGTTCCAACTCGCCAAGTGGCAGGGAGTGATGTTGCAGGTAGTTAATAGCCTCCCGGAGGAAGTACCGCATGAGCTTCATGTACTTCCCAATACGGTGGTGGTCTACTCGCTCCCAGTACTTCTCTAGCCTTTCAAGACCGTGCCTGATGAATGGTAGTGCTTTGTCGGTAGGTAATAGATGCACTAAATGAGCGATCTCTTCGCAGAGATAGTGCTGGTTCATGAGCTTATCGAAGTTCCATAGGCCTGCATCACCAACGATGGGTACCGAAGAATATCGCCTTCCATAGCCTATTGTAGAACTTTTCAGTGTAGGGGTGCTTCTTCAGCAGGGAGCTACACTCGCCAATCACGCTGTTCATGTTCTCAGGAACTTCGTAGCTGCAAAACGGTACCGATGTTGACGACCTATTCATACAGTTTGCGATTGAGCACTCCTTCTGTCATGGTACACCAAACGATTAAATTATATTCACGAACAAGATCAGGGAAAATCAGGATGTAGGTCTGCAGTGCTACTGTTGCTGCGAACAGGGAGGCTGCCGAGCCTTCTTTCGGAGTTAGTTGAGGTTTTCCACATTCTATTCGGTGGGCTACATGAGAGTAAAAGATCCCTTCCTCCCTACTCGCTCGGAGGGTTCCGATCTCTCTCCCGTGGAGGGATGACCGACGGGAAGATCAATAAGCTCGGAGAACTTATTGCCGTTGAAGTATTTGCGATACTGCTTTCTGCATCAATCATGAGACTACAGGAGCTTGAGGAAGAATGATTCGTCCTTGCTGGTATCCTCGTATAAATGGCTGTAGACTCCGAGGAAATTCGTGAGGCTTTTGATTTGGCTGCACTTCTTTTCCATCTTAACTAGCTCCTATTGGTGCTTGTCCAGCTCTGTGCTGCTCATTCTCGCGATAATATTTTCCTCCATGGCTTTGCTTTCGGTATGCAGGCTCTCTAGCATGTTTGTAAGTCGGATCTTTTCTATATTCGATGCATAAGTACTGTTTGGATCTCTACCTCGCTCTGATTCCTTGCGAATCAGTGTTAGCAGAGGGTCCGGCATCCCAGTACCAGAATCTTCCTGTTTGGAGTCTAGATCTATCGCGGGCAGTACCTGCTGATTCCTCTGGTTTGGGCTTCGATGGGCTCTGCTTATGCTGCTTTTTGTTCTCCGTTCGCTCTAAACGGTTGAAGAACTTTTGGGCATGCGAGCGTATCTGAGCACCGGTGCGGCTTTCCACAACTTCTTCCACCTTCCGCCAATTCTTGCCATAGAGAGTGATACCTAATGATTAGTTCAAGAGTACCCTTGATGAAGCGTTAATGCTCTTCTTTGGTCCAGCGACCCGCCTGCTTGCAATCTCCTTCTTTGTTGTCCTCTGGGTTAGGCTACATGACGCAATTCCCGAGCACGGTCTTTGGATATAATAAATGTTCGTGGGTTAATTCCAACAGAACGGTAATGGAAGAATTCAGCTATAAGCGGATTCCGCCGCTTTCTTCTATCATTTGATTTAAAGCCGATGAGCAGCGCAGCGCAGCAATAGAAGCCAATCGACAGTGAGATGGTCCGGCAGGAGGAGCTGCTTCGGTAGAAGGGTTTAGACAAGAAGAAGCAGCCCTTAGTAAAGAAGGAACAAGTACTGTGTTCGCTTACGTTAGAAACCTGTGGTGTTCGATTCGGCCAACCACGAACTATAGAAACTGCACCGGAAACCGTGACGATACTACTTCATATATTGCAGTCAATAGTCATCAGTCGAAGATTTTGATGCCCACCTTCTCCAGACTGCGAATTATGAGGTTCTCGTAGTCCTCCAGTGTTACCTTGCCGTCACCGTCGAGGTCTGTCATCTTCATCCAGCTCTTCACGTCTTCAGTCGAAGGGTTGAATGTCATTCCCATCTGCCGATAGGTCTACCGAAGCAAGTTTGGGATCTACGGTTCCGTGAGGAAACCACTCCGGTCGGTATCGAACTGTTCGAACAGCCTTCGTGCTACATCAAGTTTCTTCTTGACACTCGGTGCGTAGCTCCTACATCGTCGTTAGCCTATACTTCTTTAAGACGGGTCTGTCGCCCACAAGGAATTTAATTGCTAGGGTTTCCATGTCTTCTAAGGTAACCCGCCCATCCGAATTCTTATCGAGCACGTCGGAGTAGAGGTTCAGGTCATCGACTGAAGGTGCAAACTCCTTATTCTACGGCTAGCGAAGATGCATTACCATAACCTTGTAGGTATCCACGAGCATACGCTACATTGCCTTCCTCTCCATTGCTTCTCCCTGCGAGTATGTTTGGAATAGCTTGCGTGCAATCCCCTTAGCTGTGTTAATATCGGTGATGCCACCGTACTCCACCCGCGGAACCTCCATGTCAATTTAAAAAATGCGTTGGCTAGAAAAGAGTGCAACATCACCTGGTTCAAACACTGGTGTCGAGCGGTTCGCGGCGCAGCGAGGGTAATACCACACGCTTATTACGAATCATGTTGCGCTTCAACCTCTCGTACTACTGAATTTCGCGGTTGACTTTGTTGACGTTGAACTACGATTGTTTGGAGATCAGTCGTTCGGCTAGCTGTTCGTTCTAGTCGTGGATGCGCTGCATCAATCTACGTTGTGGTGGGTGGGTACTTCTTGCGATACGGGTTTATTGTTACCGAGGTCGGCGTATACTCAAGCTTGTTGCTGAAGCTGATGCTCTTGCGTTGTGAGATGTCCAGCAGCCGGGACAGCAACTTTTAGTTTTACAGTTCGATCTGGTCGTGCTGGCGTTTCAGCGATACATGTGCTGATTTCATCTTTGGGCGGCCTATTTCACGCATTGACTTGGCCTCGCGACGTTTGTTATTGCGCAAAATCTCGTCGATGCGACGCAGGTGCTTCTCGTACTCCAGCTCTTTCTCGGCTACGGCGAGTGGACTCTAGTGGGTATGCTTCATCGTTCCGGGATAATTTTATTGCTTATATATAACCAAACATTGCAGCGAAGTATTGTCAGGAGGTGGCGGTATGTGGCATCTGCTGCGGCTTGCCCTTCTTCTTTAGCTGCGGGAGGTCCTCGATAACTACGATAAGCACTATTCGTACAGCGTTTGTTGGATTAAGGGTTGGTCTAGAAGTTACCGAACTTGTCTGTAACTACATGGAAGCCCTACTTGCGTAGGCTATCCAGTTGTTGAAGTTTGTCGGTGGCCAGTTCCCCACCGTGCTTCTCCACGAGGTCGAACAAGTAGTCTTCCTTCTACTCTCGAGTTTGCTCCAACTTCACCTTCTGATAGGTCTCGTTGATGAGGTTCTGAAGGTAGTCACTGCGGAAAGCCTTGACCAAGTCGAACTCAAATTTGAAGGTGACTAGCCCAAAGAAGACTGGCTTGCCCTTCTGGCGATATTCACCGACATCAACATTGCGCACTTTGCCTAACAATCGAAACACGCGTTTAACTTATGTTGGGTCTAGCGGACCATCGAAGTTGATGACTTGCAGCATTCTCTGGTGACACTCCTTGGCTTCTGGTTGCTCTTTGAAGGCTGGTTTGTTATGTTCGAGCACTTCGTAGAGAGTGTTACGTTCACGCTCCTCACCCACCGGGCGGTACCTGCGAAAGTACAGGAGGCGCTTGCCGCCGCCCACCTTGGGCACCTCCACCGTCGAGTACTCGTAGTGATTTTGTCGGATGTAGTTCTTCTTACGCAGCATCTAGTCGATTATTATTAATTGAAGCAGGTCATGGAGGGAACAACGAGTTCGAGAAGATCTTCTTACGTCGCAACTATTTCTATCGCGAGGCGGCCAACCGCTAAATTTATCGGCTGACCATGGATTCGACTTTCTTTTCGATGCGCCGCCCCTGTACATATTCCTTCTCCTTCGATTTACTACGTTCCACAAAAGATTTCTCACGCTCTCTCTCAAAGTTTTTCCACAGCCGCTCCTCTCGCTACTACTGCCGATTTTGTTTTTATTGCAATCGCCTGCACTCTCTCAGCTCCACCACAGTATTACTGCATAAGTCTTTCTTTGCGGGCGTTGTAGCTCGCTCAGCCTGGTATGGCTTATAATGGGTCATTGAGGACTCAACTGATGGTTTGGGGACTTTCAGCTGCATAATTCTCTCCAATCTGGTGGGCTTGTTGCTGAGTGGTTGATTCTATTTGTTGCGGCTGGTTGCGACTGAACTGAAGCTCGTGTCGAGCTAAATAGAACACTGGTGTACCCTAAATCGCGAGGAGCTGATACTCCGCTGGGGAGTTTGCTTGACCTGTGGGGCGACCTTCAACCGCATTATTCTGTCGAGTCGCGTTTAGCGGTTATAAGGACTCACAAAACTGTCATTTCTTGAGGATTTTTTGCTGGACTGTTTGGATTGATTGAGATGCTGCTTTGATTGTTTTGATTGTTTCGAGAGTTTGGAGAGGTTGGAAGATTTCGACATCAGGCTAGTGCTATCCTCTTTGTTCACTTTCCTGCGATTGCCGCCAAAGAACATGGTTGTTGTTCCTCTTGGGCTTTTCCGACGGGGCTTGAAACTAATTGCAGAGTCATCGATAGACCCCTTACCACTTTCACTTGACTTCCTCATCGGTTGGACACAGTAGGGCCTTGGTAACAGATCATCGAAGAGGTTGAGAATACGTTCACACTTCTTGATTGTCTCCTGCTCGTGGACTACTTGCCTATTCATAACGATAATTTAATAATACATCCTGGCATCAGCAGTACTCAGATGATGGTCTCGTAGCGCAGGAAGTCCAAGTAGATTGGTGCATTGAGCAGCAACTTCTTGTGGTCAGGCGGTAAGTTGTCTGGAAGTTACAAACCAAAGCGGTCCTGCTTGGTGAAGAGTTCCTTCAAGCAACCATTGTGAATATTTACGATCCGCCCCACACCCTTCCCGTTGGCATCGTAGATAGTGTATTCTATCATCTTACCAACGCAGCATCGCAGGCAGCAGCATACTGTACCCACCTGGCAAAAGTTACTTTCTATCGTGTACACCAACTTTTCGTGGCCATCGAACACCTTTAGGGATATGCCTGCACACTTGTTGTAGGTGCCACATCCGAAGAACGGTGGCAGTCTGAGGCTGCCCAATTTGATTTTGTTTTTGGTAACTATTAGCTCTTGGTTCCAGCAGCAACAGAACTCAAAGCAGTTCCTAAGGATGGTTGTTGGGAGTACTTTAGTGGGCGGTAGGCTGTGCCATAATCCTCACCCATCAAAGTGCATCGAATGCGAAACTATCGAAACTCGCATAGAAAGAAGGCCTGGCAGAGAGAGGTGTCTTATTAGAATTCGCCGATCCAATCTTCAGTACCTTCCAGGGTGAAGCTTGGATTGGACTCGGCTATGAGATAGCGGTGAGCAAGCTTACAGCAATCCCTTTGTTCGATCAGGTAATATTCCATCAATATATTTAATTGGCAGGTTGAGCGGAGGCAGCACGACCTGGCTACCTCATCAGCCCTCCGAAAGAAACTTGTGAGAAAGAATCGACTTTGGTCGAGCACGTTGTTCTGAGTCGAGCTGCAACATCTGCTCCAACAGATCTACCAAGCTATGCAGCTCTGTGCGGGTGTAACCCTTGGTGCCGAAGCCAATCGCCTACTGAATGTTCTTTCGAAGCCACTTAATCTTGGCGACTATCTTGTCGTAGTGCTTTCCCTTCACAGCCAGGAGCCCAGTGCTGATGGTATTGACACCGTCACGCTCCAGCCAGCACTTGTAGCACATCCTGCATAACCTAGATAAGTACCAGATGGGTATGCCATGCAGCAGCTCCACAACAATGATGCCGAGCGACCATACATCGATGAGTTAGCTGTCGAATCCAAGCAGCACTTCAGGAGGCATATACTCTGGCGTGATCATGTTCTTAGCTTAGCTGCGCTTAAGCAAGCTCATTGATCCATAGTCGCAGATCTTGATCTTCCCGTCTTGACCGATGAGTAGATTTTAAGGCTTGAGGTCATTGTGAGAGAATTAGTGCTACATTAGCTGTGCAATGCTACTGGTCATCTCCCTCAGAAATCGTTTGAGGCTGGCCGGCTTCACGAAGTTCCAGTAGAAGTCGGTGAGGTTGATTTTGTATACTCGCTAGCCGTTGTAGAATTCGCCCTTCATTTCATACAGGGCTTTTCCCAAACTTCTCTCAGCGAGTTCGTAGACCATGAAGTCAGTATTGCCAACCCTGCAGCCGTAGTAGTACTTGATGAAGTGCTCCGTGTCCATTGTGTCCAGTGCACGCACAAAACGGCGCTACCGCTCAAAACTTTCCCGACAATCTTTGAGAAATTGCTTGACTGCCACCTTCTTCTGAAGGTTGTCATCTCGTGCCAGCCATATCACCGAAACCGCGCCCCTAAACTTTCTTACCAAGCGTACTTGCCAAGAAGTTCCAACCGTTCAAGGTGCTTTGGAAAGACAGCACTGAGGCGTGACTTTTCCTACTCGGTAATCAGCACTTTCTTGCTGCTGAGCTTATTCACTGGCTTGGAAGAGCAAGTCTTATTGAGTGTTGTAAGTGCCAGTAGTGGTTCAGGAGTCACATCTTGCCTCAATCGGCTGAGGAAGCGTGGTACGATGTTATTAGGTAGGCTTGGCGGGCTCCCCGGTCGATAGGCATCGACATTGAGATAGCTGAGGAGCAACTCTTCATGACGCCGCTGAGACTTCTTCTTGCTGATCCGCCATTACAATTTCTCGCGGATGCGACTACTGTTTTACATTAAGAAATTGCAATAAAAGCCCACAGGTAGAATGCTCTATGAACGATGAAGCCAAGCGACGAATATGAATGCCGACTAGAGAGTTGCACCAATAGCTTCGACCGAGGCGTTTCAACTATAATTACCTGTGGGCGGTTCCTTGCTGGTATTTGGGCATTGCACTTGACGCTACAACTGAACTCTGGCATAACGCTGCAATACATTTGAGGGCGAGCCTATATAATTATTAATTCAAATGTAGCCGGAACGCAAGGCTACGGACTACTACGGCGGCAACGCACAGCACTTCATGGAACTACAATCCACTCCGCCTATGCTCTTCAACAATATGTTTGCAGTGCCACTGCCCAGCCACATCGGATGCTACCAGCAGGCTGCCTGCAGCCATAGTCCCACAGCGACCCTATAATCGCCAGAATATAACAAAAATAAATAGCTCAGCCACAGAATTAGGGAGCTCAGGCACAGTCTCGAGCACCAAAGCGCATCCGAGGGGTGGATGACTGGTGGTATGCCTAGCCAGCTCAGCTACAACCCAGCCATCAACTATATCAAGTAGTGCTACAACGCTCAACTTGCCATTCCAAAAATTTCGAACGATGTCGAAAGACTAAGTAGATTGACGATTTCAGCGTAAGCCTAGTACCAGCAGCTGGAAAGGATGGTGATGGAGCAGGAAAGGCGGTTCAATGCCTCGAATCCTTCGGGCCAAAAGAAGCCACTATAGCAAAATATTCCAATGAGTAGGTTTAATACTCTAAAACAATAGACCAACGTGAAGCTCGAAAGTTAGCTGCTTGCACCACCATACGAAGTTCCGTCGAATAGTGAGTTCAGTAAGGTAAATGCATCCTACCGCTGTCAGTATTAAAACTGTTCCAAGGTTTATGCGTCGCCCAATGGACTTACGCTACATATTATGAAGGTGCACCAGCCGAGGGAGGAGCAATAGGGAGAGACAAGTAGGCAGCAGCGCCGAGCAGTACCTCACGGTTTATTCAGAAAAATAAGGCGAAGGAACATATGGCTTCCATCAATCGCGCACAGGAGTTTGTCGAAAAGGAGGAGGAGCAACAGCTTCGGGAAAAACTGCATAAAAACTTTCTGTATGAGCAGTATATGCTCAAGAATCCTCGGAACCGCCTGAATGTGGAACAAAGTATAAGGGAATCCGAGAGCAGCGACTACTACGGCAGGGAACTACGAAATAGAGAGACACTCAAGCAATAATAGCTACCATAAATAGGCGAGCCACCGCTCCCACCAGCTCCAGAACCTACTCTCCTTCACAACCCGTTACACAACTCCCCGTTTCTACCGTAGGAGGTGTTCGTTGTGAGTGAGTCCACTGTATCGGTACAGGTTCCGTAGAACTTTCTGCCACCAAGCATAGTCCCAACTGAGTTCATTGAGTAACTCGTTCCCTCCAATAACTTCAAATACGGAAAATTTCGGATTTCCTCTGAACTGTTCCACGAACTCCCGATATTCGATGTCCCATGTGGCCGATTCGGTTTACAAGTCGACGAGCAGGAGCACAAAAATAATGGAGTGTAGTGCTCCCGCTCCGAGACCACGGGATTACGTAAGAGTCACTTCCCACAACCCTACTCCAGCTGACCCTAGCTAACTTTCAGTGATTTAAATA
>Ga0075152_10002943_pt1 | contig 12050 bp, 11 predicted proteins | sample JI61114C2DNA_FD_70964 | JGI IMG/M metagenome (GOLD analysis project Ga0075152, IMG submission 70964) | Wastewater effluent complex algal communities from Wisconsin, to seasonally profile nutrient transformation and Carbon sequestration -... | ecosystem: Engineered > WWTP > Effluent > Algae...
CGCCATCAACGCGAGCGGCACCGTCGCGGCCGCCGGCGCCGTCACGGTCGGCACGACCCTCGCCGTCACCGGCACCACCACCGCTGCCGCCATCAACGCGAGCGGCACCGTCGCGGCCGCTGGCGCCGTCACGGTCGGCACGACCCTCGGGGTGACCGGGGCCTCGACTCTGGCGGCGGTCTCCTGCACCACCATGACTGCCACGGCCGGGCTCGAGCTGACCGCTGGTCTCGCAAAGCTGCCGCTGACCGACTACGCCGACAACGCGGCCGCGCTCGCGGGTGGTCTGATCGCGGGCAACCTGTACCGCACCGGCGGCGCGGTGATGGTCGTCACCTGATCATCTCGTCTTGCCGGCCGACTGGCCGGCCTTGCGGATCAGCCGCTCCATGGCGATCCCGACCTGCTCCTGCGTGCCGCCCAGGACCTGCATGCCGGGGAAGTTGTAGTTGATGACGTTCCCGCCGACCGGCTCCCGGCTGGTCTGCATGTTGCGCTTCTGGTAGTTGGCCGCCTCGACGTAGCTCGTGGGGACGCCGTCGTCGTCGCCTCCGCCGTTCCCCGAGCTCGGCGGCTTGCCGGCCCCACCGCTATGGCTTCCGCCCGGCTTGCTGGCGGGGCCGTAGCCGTGCTCTTCCTTCCACTGCGCTTTCGCCTCTTTCTCTTCCTGTTGCTTCGCCCATTTATCCTCGCGGCTGCCGTGCCCTTGTGATGTGGCGAGCTTGCCGAAGCCGACAGCCGCGCCTCCGGCTGCCACCGCTGCCGCCGCGGCAAGCGCCGCCGCCGCAAAGTGCGGCGGTGCGAGACCGGCGGTCACGATACCCGCGAGCGCGGCGACGCCGAGCGCCGTCTCCTCGAGGGCCTTGAGGGCCATCTTCTGGGAGACGCCCTTGGCGTACGCGGCGACCGATGCGGCGACGGCCCCCTTCTCGCCCTCGGCCTGCGCCCACACGGCCGTCACCAGCGCGTCGCCCAGGCCGGTGATGTGGCTGTTCACGCGCTCAAACATCTTCGCGCGCTGCGTCTGTTCTGCGACCTCCGCGGCGTGGGCTTTTTGCGCAGCGGCCAGCCGCCTCTTGTGCTCGACCTGCTCGACCCGGGTCTGCGCCTCCTCGCGTTGCTTGTCGGTCTTGGCGTTCGCCAGCTGCCAGGCGGCGAACTGCTTCTCACGGCGCAGTCGCTCGTCGAGCATCGCCTGGCGCGCCCGCTCCGCTTCGCTCTCGATCTCGATGGTGTAAAACACCGCGTCGACGGACTGGCGCTCGGCGATGCCACGCACCTCCAGGAGTTCCATCTCCTCGTCGATGCGCTGCAGCTTCTGGCCGTGCAGCTTTTCGGCGTGCTCCGCCGCCTCGTCGTCGCGCTTTTGCTGCGCGAGACTGTCGGCCTCGAACATCTCGTTGACGAGATCGCTTTCGTCGTGGATGAACTCGGTGCTCTTGACGATGTCGAGCGCGGTTTTCTGCTTCTTCCCGCTCGCCTTCTTCTTTTCCGCCTTGGGCGGAGGGGCCGGGCCGTACACGACCGACGCGGCCGCTTGCGCCTCCAGGTGGGACTCCATGTCCTTGTTGATCTTTTCCAGCGCCTTGGCCTGCAGCTCGGCGAAGTGTGCCTCTTGGGACATGAGGTCCCGCTTCTCGCGCTCGAGCCCCAGACTCGCCGCAAGCTTCTCGTCTCGCTGGGGATCGTTGATCACGTTTTGGAAGTGCGTGAGCACATCCGAAAACCCGCCGAGCTCCACCGCGGCGAGCCCTACCGCAGCCGCGGTGTCCTTGAACCCCTGCGACCAGTCGCCGCTGCGCATCATCTCGCGGGCCGCAGCGTCGGCCGCGGCCTGCAGGCGTGGCAGTTCGTCGTCGATCGACATGATCGCCTGGACCACTGACCCCGCGCCGTTCACCGCCCCGCGCTCCATCGCGTCCCATGCGTCGCCGACGCCGATCTTCATGCGGGCCAGCGCCGCCGCGTTGCTGTCGTAGGCCACCTTCGTCTGATCGGCCGACTCGCGGATCGCCTTCATCGCCGCGGTCTGGAACGCGAGCTTCTTCTCGGCCTCGTCGAGCTGCTCCACGGTCTTGCCGACCGACCGGGCGTAGGCCTCGTTCGCGTCGCTGACCTTGAGGATGATGCCGGCGTTGTCGAGGATCATCGCCGACCCACGGCCGAGCGCCGTCGTCAGGTCGCCGAGCATCTTGTCGGTGCTCGTGCCCAGCTTCAGGGCGATCTTGGCAGCGTCCGACGCCAGCTGGTTGAACTCGCCCTCCGTCTTCACCACACCGAGGGCCATCGCCTGCGAAGCCGACACCGCGAGCGCCGTCTCGGACATGAGCCCATGCGTCGCCGCGCGGGCGCCGTCGAGGGCAAAGGGCAGGTTGGCGATCGCCGTCTCGTACTGTAGCGTCGCCGCGCTCGCCTCGCCGAGCCAGGACGCCAACCCGATCAGCGTCCCACCAAGGGCCGCCGGCCCGAGGACACTCATCAGCTTCCCGCCGGCGAGGCCCATCAGGTCGAAGCCCCTGCCCGTCTTGTAGCTCGAGGCGTCGACCTTGCTCATCGCCCCGGCCGCCTTGCCGGCTCCGAGGCCCGTGACCGAGAACCCGTAGCTGGTCTTTTGGCTCTGGGCGTCCAGCTTGCGCATCTCCTGGGCCGTCTTGTCGGCCTGGCCGCCCATCGCCTGCAGCTCCTTGGCAAGCCGCTGCGTCGCCGGCGAGAGGTTCTCACCCTCAGCTTTCGCGGCCTCGACCGCTCGGGCCGCGGTCTTCTCAAGCGCCTTGGCAGCGACCTCGGCGGCGCGGGCGGCCTCGCGGTTCGCCGCACTCAGCGCGTCGGCGCTGGCTTTCGCCTGGGCGCTCTTGGGCCCGAACGCCTGGACCGTCAGATTGTGCTCCTCCTGGGCCGCCTTCACTCGACGGATCGCCTCGGTGGCCTCCATCTGGCGAGACTTCGTCTCTGCGACCTCCTGGCCGAGCTTCTTTTGGGCTTTTCCCGCGGCCTCCCCGGCCTCGGTGAATTTCCGCGTCTCCGCGCCCAGGTCGCCGAGCGCCGCCTTCGCGGCGGCGGTGCTCGCCTGTACGTCGATGCCGATCTTCGTCTCGTTGCCCATGGCTCACTCCCGGCTGCGGATGTAGTCGAGGTGCTTGGCGGCCAGCTCGGCCCGCCATGCGTCCTCGTAGTGCTCGAGCTCCTGGACCGCCTCGTGCACGAGGGGATCGTCACAGCGGTCGAGCGCCGGCGAGGCCACGCGGTTGCCGTGGTCGTCTCGGCGCCGGTGGTAGCGCATCAGCGACTCGACGAACGGCGTGCGGTACCAGGCGCCCGGGCAGCCCTCGCGCTCGAGGTCCTCCCGGGGATCGCTCCATCCGCCGACGCTCGGGTCGTCGGGCTTGCCCTCCCGGCTGTAGTCCGGCGGCGCGCCCATGTAGGCGCCGTAGTGCAGCCGGTCGCCTGTCCAAAGGGACAGCCGGAAGCCCGGGAGGATGCAGTTGCGCGACGCCTGTTGCTCGAGCGAGTAGCCCCGGCTGCCGGTCTTACGGCACAGGACCTGACAGGCGAATAGCTCCTCAGCGCCGTCGCGGCAGGTTGCGACTGTGGGGCGGCCGTACCGATACCCCCACAGCCTCAGCGCTTTCCCTCGGCTGCATCCAGCGGGCGGTTGAACCGGAGCACGGCCGTGCCGATCTCGCTGATGAGACCGTGGCCGGCGTCGTGCAGGGCCTGCAGCACGGCCTCGGGCACGCGCGTCGCGTCCTTCTCGGCCTTCCACTGCAGGCCGCCGGCGGGACTCCGGATCTCCTGGAGGCCCAGGGTCGTCATCTCGAGCAGCGCCTTGTGGGCCACCGTGATCGTGCTGGCCTCGCGGAAGTCGCGGAAGTTCAGACGCCGCAGGACGAACTCGGTGGGCGTCCCGGCCAGGTACTGCCGGACGGTGCACGGCTCGCCGCTGGCGTTCCAGTCCTCGGCGTCGAGCTGGTAGCGGGTCTTGCCGGCGTAGTACCTGGCGAACGGTGACGCCGCGAGGACGGCCGTCTCCTCGTCGTCCGTCAGCGCCACGCCGTCCCTCGCCGCCTGCTCGGTCTCGGCGGACTGCGGCCCCTCGAGTGCGGCGACGACGGCCTCTTGCTTCTCGCGCAGCGCTTTTGCCAGGGCGGCCTGGTGCTCGCCGCTCAGCTCGCTGTGGTCCCAGCAGTCGCTGGCGCTGATGAAGACGCCCGGGGCGTCGATGAGGTGGGTCGGTGGGCGGAGCAGCATGGGATCCTCAGGCGCGGCTGATCAGGAAGACGGCCTTCTCGAGCTCTTCGTTGGCGTCGGTGTCGATGTTGTCGGGCTCCATCGCCTCGAAGACGAGGGTCACGCCGTGGACCTCGTTCACGTCGCTGCGCCCCGGGGTCTCGACGAGCTGCGCCCGCGGGATGATGAGCGACCAGCTTTTGCCGGCCCCGCTGCCGTCGCCGGGCTGGGAGAACTGGATGCAGTATTCCTGCCCCGCCTCGAGCGCGGCGTACCAGGCGTTCGCGTAGGGCACGATCGTGCAGGTGAAGCGGGTGTTGCCCGGCTTCATGCTGTAGGTCGCGGTCCCCTCGAAGCGGTCGATCACCTCGGTCGTGGTCGCTACGCGCTCGCGCTCGTAGCCGACGTCGAACGACGCGGCGTTCACGTCGTACTCCACCAGCGCCGTGTTGTTGTACGGCGTGATCGTGCAGTAGACGTCGATGCCCATCGAGAGCTGGGCGTTGCCCACAGGGCTGGCCATGTCGACGAACGCCAGGCCATCGGCGGCGCCGTGGCGGAAGTTCGCGGCCTGCACCTTCAGGTCGATGCCCGGCAGCTGGCCGCGGCCGAGGTTGGTGAGGCTGAAGCTGGCGACGCTGCCCTCGACCTGCCACAGCAGGTCCGTCCCCGTCTTCGCGCGCTGGATGTACCATTGCCAGGTCCCGCCCGAGCCTGAGCCAACCGCGTCCTCGAGGACGTTCTCGTCGGTGTAGTTGAGCTCGGTCGCGTGGGCTGGGTCGGTGGCCACCGGGGTGAAGGGCAGCGCGACCGCGAGCGTGACCGCCCCGGTGCCCCCGTCGATGCTCTTGATCTGGCGGTGGAAGAGCTTGCCCCTGTTCTTGCCCGTCGGGCTGGTGATGTCCTCGAACGCCAGCGTCTGTCCGACCACCAGGTTCGACACGTCGTCGAGGATCGGGATCGCCGCCGTGCTCCCGACGATGCAGGTGGTCGAGTAGCCGAGCACCCGCCCGCCCATGCAATGCTCGAGGATGTCGCCCAGGTAGGTGGCGACCGCCTGGGCATCAGCGGCGACGGTCGTCCCGGTGCCGTGCAGCTTCAGGCTCGCCGTGAACTCGCAGTTGCGAATGCCCCGGATTTTCTTGCGCTTGTTGACGCTCTGGATGCGCCGCTCGAGCGTGGGGTTGTCGAGGATCCCCTGCTTGATGCCGCCGGTGTCCAGCCCCGTGAACTCGATCGCCACGCCGCTGGCGGCCCAGTCTGCAGGCGCGACGCACGGCGTCACCTCGGGGAAGTAGGCCAGGTAGTTCCGGTGGATGCTCTTGTGAGACATGGTCGCTCCCGCTCAGTAAGTGTTCGTGTCCTGGTGCCAGTGGACGCGGAACACGTGTTCGACGTAGGCGTTCGCCTCGCTGTCGACGGCCTCGTTTTGGATACCGGCCGCGACAACGTTGGACAGGCCGGGCACGGTGGGGTCGCGGAGCATCGAGAGCACGCGCCGCAGATCGACGGCGTCGGCCGTCAACATGTGGTCGAGCATCTGGGGCTCGACCTGGGCGTAGCTCGTCGCCACGGCGAGCCGGCAGACGTAGGCCTCGCCTGTGCCGAACCACTCATAATCCGGCGTGCCTGCCCCAAAGAGCAGGTCAAACGACCGCGTCGCCTTGCCGGCGAGCAGGGCCTTGCCGCCCCTGCGCGCGACCGGGCTGTAGCTCCAGCGGACGGCCCGCAGCGGTTCGAAGCTCGGGACCATCGCCTGGATGGCCAACTGGAACGCGGTCGCGAGCTGCAGCGTCGTGACGGTCTGCATCAGGTGCCGAAGGCCTTGAAGAGCGCGGCCGGGTTGACGGGGACCGCGCTTGCGTCCTCGTGGTCGAGCACCGTCACCTGGGGCTTTTTGGCGCCGACCTGCAGGGCGGCCCGCAGTTCCTGGTAGCGCTCGCCGTAGCCCTCGGCCTTGCCGCGGTCGGCGTCGCTCTCGCTGTGATGCAGGCAGAGCTGGGCAGCGCGGTACACGACGGCGTCCCGGCCGATCGGGCCCGCCAGCAGATCGGACTCGCTCACACCGGCGAGCAGGAGGTCCGTCCGGAAATCCCGATGCGCCCGATCGAGGGCGATCGCCGGGTCGATGCGGTCGGCGCCCTGGATCGACAGCATGGGGTCGAGCCTCAGCAGATCGGCGAGCGTCGCCAGCTGGGCCTCCTCGCCGCGCTCGAGGTGGATCGACTCGCGGATCGGCGGGAAGCCGGTGAACTGCCAGACGAGCAGCCACGGCATCCCGTCGAGCTTGTCGGCGTCGTTCGCCGGATCCGCCGGGAAGGTCGCCGATACCTCGATGCCGCGCAGGGTGGACGCGGTGGGATAGTCGCCCCGGATCTCGGCGTGCGCGAGGGCGATCGTGCCGCTCGGGACCGCGACGATCTTGACGATCTCGGCCTCGCCCGTCGGCGCTTGCAGCAGGTAGCTGTGGCCCTCGACCATGCCGGCCGTCGAGGTCAGGGCGAGGCGCCGCCTGGTCTCCGCGGTCCGTCCGGCCTTGGCTGTGAGGGTCGTGCTCACGGCGTCGATCGCGGCCGCCGTGCCGGCCGCGACGACGACGTAGTCCGGCGACGCCTCGCCGTGGCGCAGGTCGCAGATCGCGTAAGTCGCCGCGTCGAGGCGCACGGGCCGACCGTCCCGGTGGGGGACGGTGGCGACCGCCTGGGCGCCCTTGCCGAAGTAGACCCGGTGCGTGGTCACGCGCGCGTCTCGTTGTGCTGGTTGATGATCCGCTCGGTGTAGCGCTGCGCCTCACGCAAGGCGAAGTCGTCGATCTGCCGGTCGGTCATCCTCGTCGGGTCCATCTCTTTGGCGCTGTGCGTGGTCTGGTAGCGCGTGACCCCCGTCGCCCGCGCCTCGCGGAGCGCCGTGGCGATCTTGCGCTGGTGCTCTTCGTAGGGGCGCCCGAAGTTCATGACGCCGCCGCTGCCCTGGTGACCTTGCCCGTCGCCGGCGGCGTGCGCCTGGCGTCCTCGAGCGCCTGGCGCTCGTCGGTCTCGCCGCAGGCCTGGCGGCGGAGGACCTCGCGGGGGAGCTTGTCCTTGGGGAAGGGCCTCACGCGCCGGCCGGCCTGGCCGTCGGCGACATACTTTGCATAGGCCTTCGCGCCCTCCTCGTTGCGCTCGGCGGCGTAGAGCTCCATCAGCATCGCGTAGCCCCGCGCTCGATATGCGGCGCGCAGCGTCCACTCGCTTTCGCCGATGCGCTCGAGCGACTCGTGCGACACGGTGGGAGCGCAGTGATGGTTGACGATGTGCCCGCTTGTGGCGGGGTCGTCGGTCTCGGGCATGACGACAGAGACGATGACGTAAGGGGCTTCGGGCTTCTGCATGACGTTCCTATGCGGCGAAGATGCTGGCGCGCCGCCGCCGTAAGCGGCGCGCCCGGTTGGTTACTTCAGCGCGGTCAGCTTGCGGACGTTGGTCTGCAGCGTGATCGCCACGCAGTAGCGCGCGGAGACGGTGAGCACGGTCTTCGTGCCCCGCTCTTCGCGCTGCTGCGCCGCCCGCGGCTTCCACCAGAACGCGGCACCGATGCCGCTGCCCGGCTGCCACTCGCCGTCGATCATCGACCCGAAGTCGGCGGCGGAGACGAACATGCCGATCGCGTCGGCGCCGTCGATCGGCACCGCGCCCCGGTAGATCTCCGTCCCCATGAACGGTGCGACGAAGCCGGTGGTCTTGCTCGCCTGCACGAGCGCCTCGGCGAAGTTGCCCGCTCCGAAGCCGCCGCCCAGGTTGACGGCGGCCTTCGCCAGCGCGCTCACCTGGCCCGAGCTGCCGACGAAGCAGATGCGGGGGTTGGTGGGATCCTGCGCGCCGAAGAGGCCGATCGCGTCGATGTACTTGTCGGTGTCGAGCGCGGCGCCGGCGTAGTTGCTGTGCGCGGTGCAGGACGTGGCCAGGGCCAGGGCGTCCTTGTTGATCTTCACCCGCAGCCGGCGGTCGATCCGCACGAGCGTCTGCTGGATGGAGACCTTCGCGCCCGACACGACGATCTCGTCGGCGAAGTCGGTCGAGTCGCCGACCGTGGCCGGCGTCCCCTCGCTCTTGCCCGTCGTGTAGACGGTGTTCTGGAAGTCGGCGTTCTCCGACTTGGACGCCGCGGTGTCGCCCGCGTCCTCGCTGATCCAGCGGTAGAGGTGCCCCGTCGTCTCGGGCACGACCCAGCTGACCGCCTCCCATACGCTGGGGCTCTGCGGCTCCGGGATCACGAGGCCGCTGATCTGCTCGCTGGGGATCGTCTCGGTGAGAGACGTGGTCGTCGTTCCTGCCATGCTGCCGCTCTTTTCTTGCGCGTATTACTGCGAGAGAGGCCCGCGATAGGCCTGCTTCCCGTCCGCTGCGCGCACCAGCGAAGAACCGCCTGCCCCGGTCGCGGGGCGGGTGAGGCCCGGGGCCTCTTTCTTGATGATGTCGAGGATCTTGGCCGCCTCGTCTTCGGCCTTCTCTGGGTACCGCTGCGCGCGCCCCTGCTCGGCCAGAGTGGCCAGGGTCCCGCGGATCACCAGCGGGTCCGCGCCCGGCAGCTGCGCGCGCAGCTTCTCGACGAGCGCCGCCTCGCGCGACGCGTTCGTCAGGCCCTCGAGCCTGACCTTCAGCTCGTCGGCCTGCTTGGCCCGCGGCTCGAGCTCGCCGATGCTGGCCTTCAGCGCGTCGCGCTCGCGGATCACCTGGGCGAGCGCGGCCTGGCTCTCGCCGTTCTGCTTGGCCAGCGAGGCGTTGTCGGCCTGCAGGGCCGTGAGCTGCGCGTGGGTGGTGTCGACGGGGGCATCCGGCGGCGCGGTGGTGGTTTCGGCGGGGTCGGTCAAGGGGTCGTCTCCTGCGCCTTTGCGGCGCGTGTCTGGCCGCCCTCGCGGCCCTGGATTTGAGCAAGGGTGTTGCCGGCATGGGATGCGTCGACGGGGGCGTTACGCGAGGCGAGCGCCTCGTTGCGGTCGGCGTAGCTCTTGAGCCGCTCGGCGATCCTTTCCTCGATGTCCTCGGTCGTCTCCTCCGGCGTCGCCTGCCGCAAGAACTCGGTCGCGGACGAGATGCCGTGCGGGAGGCCGGCCTCGAGCGCCTGGAGCCGCAGGATGACGTCGGCCGGCGGCGCGAGCTCGGGGAAGGTCACGCGCAGCATTTCCCGAACCTCATCCCCGGGCGGGAGGACGCTCGCATGGCGGTGCTGTCCGCCGCGGATGAGGTCGCAGACGAGCGGCCATAGCTCGAGTTCGGAGGCCTTCAGCCACGGCACCTGTCGGTCGCGCAGCACGCCCAGTCGCTCGCCGCGGACCGTGACCGTCATGGCGCCCCAGTCCTGCGTGACGGCGCCGCTGAGTTCGTTCGGCGGCAGGCCGTAGACGGACACCGCGAGGGCGATGATCGCTGCGATCTCTGACAGGTGCTCGGCCGCGGGGATGATGCGGTTCAGCACCTTGACGTCGACCTCCCCCGGGTGCGCCCGGGTGAAGATCGGCAGCGCCGAGTGCCCGAGGCTCTGACCCGGCGGGATGCCCTTCAGCTCGCCCTGGATCACCGTCAGCATGTTCGCGCTGACCTGGCGGTTATAGAGGCCGAACGCCATCTTGTAGGAGCAATCGAGGCTTGCGTCGCAGAGACCCGAGTGCTCGTCTGACAGCCAGAAATCTCCGGTGTTGTCGATGCCGACGAACGGCACCGCCGGGCAGACGCCGACCGCGTGATAGACGACCTGCTGGAGTTGGCCCGCCAGCGACCACACGCGCCACGCCTCCCGGTCGACCTCGATCCACGCCGTGCCCTTCTCCAGCCACAGCGCCGCCTCGACGTATTCCCCATCCGTCTTGAGCTCGATGCGGTCGGGGGTGATGACGTCGAACGCCAGCTTGTTGCGCGTGTCCAGGTGTGGCGACACCAGCGTCGGCCCGAGGAACCAGGCGCGCGCGGCGATGCCGTTGCCCTTCTTCACGATGCCGCTCTCGGCGACGACCTCGGCGAAGGCCTTGGCGACGGGCTGCTTCGCCCCCTTGAGCTCGCGCGTACAGCCGCGCGAATACGGGATTGTCACGGCCTCGACGACGGCCTTCACCAGGTTCGGGTTCTTGGTGGCGAACAGGCTGATGTCGGCGCTCAGCTCGGGATTCTGGAACCTGGCCCTGATCCGGTCTTTCACCAGGTCCAGGTGCTTCTCCTTGAACATGAGCAGCTTGCGCAGCGCCAGTGCGCGACGGACGGCGCCGTCGCCCCATCTCGGCCAGCGCGCGGCGAGGTCCCCCTTGGGGGCGGTCTCCTGGATGCTCACGCCGATGGATACCGGCGGTCAGCCTGCCGGGCGTGCGAACTCCAGCGGCTTGCTCGCGTGCACCAGCGCCCAGAGCAGGTAGCGCAGGCCGTCGATCGACGACGACAGGTTGTCGTTCTTCACAGGCTCCCAGCCGTTGCCGGCGTCCTGGTGCCCCACCAGCGCCTCCAGCAGCGGGCTCGCGCGGTTGCTGATGTGCAGCCGCCCCTCCCGCATCACGCGCTGCATGAGCATGTAGTTGTCCATCCTCGCCGGCGGGACGGGGACCTTGCCCTTCTTTTCGACGTTGATGTACCTCGGCGCGCGCACGTCGAACCCGCGGCGCCCGAAGAGCTGGGCGATGCCCTCCGGGTCGCCACCGAAGCGGTGCGCCGTCGGGTCGCGGCCGAGGGCCTTCGCGTCGATGATCACGCCGGCTCCGGCGAGCGGGCTCTGCTTGGAGCCCGGCGACATGATGCGGCCGAAGAACGCAGAGCTCAGCTCCTCGACGTGGGCGAAGCTGTTGCCGTGGACGGTGCGGACGACGTCCCACACCCAGAAGTGCCAGCGGTCCCGATCGTCGGGGGCGTCGGCCGGCGCCGTCACCGACACGGCGCAACTGCTCATCGGGTGGCAGTTGACGTCGGTGCCCAGGATGTAGCGGCGGTTCGTCGCGCGGACGCCCTTGTAGTGCGGCGACGTGTGGCCGAACACGAGGGACACGCACTCGCTCGTGATGTCCCTGTGGTCCGCCGCCTTCGCCTCCGCACGGTAGGCGATGCCCAGCTCGTCGAAGTGGCGCGCCTCGTGGGCAACGATATGTTTCGCCGGGTCGTACATCGTCCACAGCGGCCCGGTGCTGGTTACCCACTCGCCGTAGTAGTTGCGCAGGACGGATGGGTCGTGCGGGTTGAGCGTCGCCAGCTCGCGCTCGATGTTCTCGCGGTTGATCCACGGGTTGCCCAGAAGCGGGAACTTGGCGAACAGCCAGCGCGAGCCCGGGTGCTTGTCGGTCTTGTCGGCGTCGCCGGCGGCGAGCCGCTCGAACGCCAGCGCCGGCTGCACAACCTCCTCGCGGAGGAAGCTGTCCGGCGTCGCCGTCGTCGCCAGGAACAGCCGGCCGCCGGCGGGCTCGTCCATGCACCGCCCGCGCAGCACGTTGAGCGGCTCGACGTTGCTCAGGTGCGCGGCCTCATCGACGAGCGCCGCGACGATCGCGTCGCTCTTCAGCCGCTCGCCGTCGGGATCGCCGTCGTAGCTCTTGAGGTCGATGATCGATCCGTCGATCATCCGCGTCGCCTGGTTGCCGCTCCGGTGCGTCGCCGGCATGTATGCCGTCAGCTTCGGCGGCAGCACGCGCGGGCTCTGCCCGGTGCCGCGGAAGATCTTCATCAGGTTCTTGTGCGCGGCGAGGCCCGTGCTCGCGCACAGCCAGAACCGCTTCTCGCGTCCGCCGCGCTTCAGCCACTGGATCGCCAACCAGACGAAGCCGGCGGTTGTCTTGCTCGACCGATTGCCGCCCGAGGCGAACAGGTGCCTGGGCG
>Ga0075152_10002944_pt1 | contig 12049 bp, 21 predicted proteins | sample JI61114C2DNA_FD_70964 | JGI IMG/M metagenome (GOLD analysis project Ga0075152, IMG submission 70964) | Wastewater effluent complex algal communities from Wisconsin, to seasonally profile nutrient transformation and Carbon sequestration -... | ecosystem: Engineered > WWTP > Effluent > Algae...
CCGTTGATCGGCATTTATGTCACTAATGCTCTTACTGCTGTTGCTGTAACTTCAAGCAGTGCGGTCAACAGTGTGGAAGCAAGCGGCAAATCGACTATTTGCGCAGCAGGTGATGAACTCACATCCTTGCCCATGTCTTTAAAGGGTATATGGCCTCAATTACAATCCCAGCACCTTAATGCCTGGTTGAAAGCGAACGGAGGTTACATGAGCGATGACTACCTCGTGGTTGCTTCTTTGGCTCAACTCGGATTCGTATACGTTGGTACTCGCAGGGTCAATACAGAGGCCGAGTGGCAAATTACAGCATCATAGATATGATGATTTCCGGTCGTGTGGTACTGTGCAAGGTGCAAGATGGAGGCGTTTATGTGGTCGTGGTGATTTTCGCAGGCGAGTATATCTATGTTAACAACCCTCTCTCTCAGACAATAGTAGACGCTGCAGGTCAGTTCGTTGACAAGCAGAACATCATGTTTATCCCACCCAATGGAACCTCTGAACAAGTAAACTGACGGAAGGTTCAATTGATCCCATGATATAGTACCAACTCTTTCAAGTCTGTTTAAAACCCAAGCTCACAAGCTAGTTGCCTTCTAACATTGTTGGTTCACTTTATACGTTCGACACTCTTTGGCCATTATAATTCCTACATTAATGAAGATCTTCCTCTTGGCTCTGCTCGTCGCTGTGACCTTAGCACGCACCTACCCACTCTACAAGCAGTGCGACAGCCGTTGGGCCAACGATCAGCTTGGCACCAGCAGCAACACCATCTGCAAGGCTGGATGCGCTATGTCTTCGGTCGCCATGGCTCTTGCTGGTACTGGCAAAAACTACAACCCCGGAAGCCTCAACACATGGCTCAAGAGCAATGGAGGCTACGTCAGCGGAGATCTCCTTGTTTGGGGTGCTGTTTCAAAGATTGGTTTGAGCTTCGTCGGTACTTTATCATCATTATCTTAGGCAAGGTCGCTAACTCTGCCATCAAGTCTAACCTTGATGCTAACAACGTTGTCGTTTGTAACGTCCACAATGGTGCTCATTGGGTCCTCGCTACCGGCTATAGTGGAAACAATATCCTCGTCAATGATCCCGGATTTAGCACCACCAGCTATGCTCTCACTGAAATCGTTGATGGACAGAACGCTGTCTACAAAGTTATTGCTGCTGAAGAACCAGTGAACAAGTTGCGCGAAATCAAGAACACTGCTCGCGGCATCTTCTCTAACCTAATTTCGGCTTTGGAGGACTGATCATCGATAGGATAAAACGATTTGGATATCGAGAGGTTGGTTGCAGTTATCACATTCTGCCGCCTTGAGCCTGGTGACTGTCCGGATAGATGTAGCCTTGTGGGTAGTAGTAGTACATGTCCGGTGAGTAGTAGTAGGGCTGGTGCATGTGCGGATGGATGTACTCGTTGGCTCCCTCCCACATATAGTTGGGGTTCGTTTGAGCTGTGTAGCTGGCATTACTGTTGTTGTTGCTTTTGATGAAGCCCTTGCCGATACCGTAGATGACATTCAAGTAGGCTGAGTTTTTGAGTGACTGCTCAGTCTACTTACGCTCGCGAAGCTTGAAGTAGCAGCAGAGTGTGAGCAGACTGTCACTGCCAGCCTGGTGCTGTGGTCCGATGCGGCTGCACTACATAGTCGAAGGTAAATACCCCAATTTCTGCAGCAAGCTTGGTCAGTCCGACGTCCTTGAGGTTGGGGATGTCCTTAATGAAGTACTTGAGATCGTAGATGTTGGGATAGTACACCTTCATCAGCGCATAGAACTGCTCTACAGTTTCTGGTAGACCATCACCGTGCACCATTTTGAGCAGATAAGCAAAGTCGTAGCCTCCGTGGAACACTACCCATTTGACTCGAGGGTTCAGCACGATTCCTACATGACATTGGCAGTACCTGATGCCACGAGATATTCAGCGAAGTCCTTGACCTTGATGCCTTTTTCCTTGAGACGCTGGAAGCTGATACCAGCATTGGTCAGAAGGTCCCGTGAGTCGTTGTTGATGATGTCATACCTGTATCACCTTCTAATTACTCCAGCTGGAATTCGAAGTTGAACTGCCAGGTGCAGACGCCTTGAGGGACCCTGCCATGTTCGTCAGCGAGAGTCAAACCGATCTGGATGATGCGGCTGTTATCGACGTTCTGCTTAATCACGAGGTATTCGTGTTCCTGCTTTACAAATTGCATACAGCTTGGTCGGAGTTGACCCATCGGACATATTCATTGGCGTAGTTGATACCTGGGAACTCCGTATCCTACATGTAACCAGCATTACCATTGAAATGCAGTTGTAAGTCTCTGCCAGCTTCATCATAGTCTTCATCTCCTGCTCGAAGTTGTCACGGTATACATCCCTGATAGTAGTATCCCTGAGCGTAAGGAGCGGCTCCGAGTTGTTCTCGATCCGTTCTTCATCTTCCTCGCTGTCCGAAAGAAGTCCTGGCTGGTGCTGAGTCCGTGTGCTATCCTGCTGCATTGTGCGATTGTTTAAACAATTATAAACTGGAGCTAAGAGGGAGTTCTATAATGTCACTTGATGTTGTAGTTGCTAGGGACATGGGAAATACTGCCCAACAGCTATTATCACTCGGAGAAGCCAAGAAACGTCAGCAGAACTGCGGGTTTTGACGTCAAGTTTCGAAATGTTGTGGTTCGAATAAACCGTTTCAAGTATCCAATTGTACCCGGAGTCAGTTCCAATCTAGAGAGGGAGGTGTCCAGTGTCTCTGGCGGCATAGACCTGTAGGGAAGGATCGCGCCAACAGCCTCCAATACCTCGAGAAGGTTGGAGCACTAGCCTGCTGATAGCCGCGGTGCTATCGAGAATGCTTCGAGGTCCACGAGCATGATGTGTCCACTGGGCTCTACTTCAGGTTCACTTTAGGAAGCTACAAGACCATATATAAAAGGAGCGGGTACTTCGAGCAGCACTTCATCCGTGAGATTGTAGTTGAGGATATGAGGTATCTCCACATCAACGCCGTTCCTGATGAGGTAGATGAGCATGGCAATTTCGGAGTGATCATTTCCTCGCACCACCACCGACCTCTCTGCGAGAACTTCCAAGATTAAATGCTAGATGCTAAATGGGAGATGTGTCTGGAAATGAACGTAGAGCGATCTGAGGAACTGCTATTTTGATTGGTGTGTATGCTCCAGTGGTTACGCTATCCCGAAATTCGGCTTCTGCAACCGTTAGAAATGCTTGAGGTTCGGTTAGAAGTTGCTAAGGAAGCAATCAATTGACCGCCCGTTTGAACTTTCTTGCGGAAACAGACTAAGGTAGCATTTTTTCAACGGGTGGAAGCACTGCAGCTCGAGCAGGTATGGACCTTGCTGAGAGGAACTGTTGAGGCTGGTGAGCTGCTTGATGTAGTCGATATTGAATCCGATGTAGTCTTCTGGTAACTAGCTGAACTCGAATTCCCATGAGCAGCTGTCGCTAGGTCGGTAGGCCCTGCCTAGCTGCAACAACGACTTTTGCTGCTACTGATGGTGTTCCTCCATCCGAATCACAACCTTTCTGCACTTCTTCGAACTGGATACGGCCCCATTGACAATCTGAGCAAACTTTGTTACGTGGGAACGTGGCTTGATGGGGCTGTTGGCCACTTTGGCTTGATTTTACTTCATGGTGGATTGCTATGCGATGGATGCACGTTTCAATCTTCGCAGGGATTGTTCCAAATGTTCGACTTTTCTTTGCAGTAGCTAGCACTCGGCTTCGAGCAATCTGGTCCGGACACACTCCCTCTCATACAGCTATTGGTAGCTAACGAATAGTTCCGATGGCATTTATATTCATAAGGAAACAGCAAATTAAGTCAACGGCGGGGAGTTCGAATATCCACCAACTCGTACCGTATGCCATCGAGCGTCACCGATTCGGGAATCTATGGATGCTCTGGAGAAACCAGCTTTAGAGCTTGATCGAAAACTGCCAGCACCGTCTCGTCAACTGAGCGGTCTTCGAAATGCACTTGTGTTGGAAAGGCCTGATTATTGCCGAGGTTTGATTGTTTTGAGCCTCTGGAATCCCTTGACTAACGGTTGGCCAACTCTGGTCTTTGGTACTCTTCATTTTTGAAGTTTCCTGAAGGTTCATAAGTAGGATTGAACTGTGGGGGTCTCTTTGCTGCAGCGTCTCGATAGGGTTCATGCTGGTAAGAGTTCTGCTGGTCAGTTCGTGTTCCCTCGGTTGCTCGATCCAACAACTTTCCCATGAGGTTGTTCATAGCTGTGTAATCCGTCGGTGGGCTGTACAGACTTGGAACTGCTGGTCGCCTCGAACCCTGAAGATCAAGCTCTTCAAAATTTTTCATGGGTGAATCCTGTTAGTAGTCATCCAGTCGCAAAGCACCTGTCCGGTAGAAATTGGCAGGTCGTTGGTAGCTACTGAAGCTGGTAGCTCTACTGAATGGATCAATAGTGTTGGTTCTGCTGGTCAGCACGACGGGTTCATCTCTGGCTGCAAGATAAGGGTTGTTCAGCTTGAGAAAATCAAGCTTTGACCTGCTGGGTTCCTTGAGGCTCAAATCAATGAACTAGACTTCGCTAGTGCTGCTGTGGTTAATATGATGGCTTCCATTGGGTAGGAAGATGCCATGCTAACTTTTCCTCCTGGACATTCTACTCAGCAAGTCGTTAGGCTCCTGGTAAATGAGGTTGGTGGTGTGCTGCTTAGCTCTAAAGGGATTCGGTCGGTCGAAGGGATTGTTTAAGTGCATACACCGGCTGTTAGGCTAATATGTATAGTGAATCAGCAGCGAAGAAAGCATGGTGTTTCGTCGAGGTGTCTGGCATACTAATCGTTGGAGTATTCCCTGAAGACTGTGGGATTCTTTCTCATGCTCACATAGTTGTTGCTTGGGGTCCAACACTGCGAATACTTCTTGGCCGATTTGCCAGCTGACTGGGAGCATTCTAGCAGTCTATGTCTAAGCATTCTTTCTTGGAAGTTGTGGCTGAGCGATGGTAGTGTTAACTTCTCGGTCGACGGTGAGCGTATGGCCTTCTTATTGGGCTAGCTCCTCATAATCTTATTGACCTTGATATGAGTACTACTTATACGACTGGGCTCACGAGTGAGTAAGTTGCTTTAAGGCCATTGGCGAATTCGTAGAACTCTGTGATCTAGTGTGCTTAGGCTTGGCATCTCAGTTGCGTGGCGATTTGCATGCTAAGTCTCTACCCTTTTCGCCTTCCTTCGGTGTTGTTTGCGGTGCTGTCCCGTGCATCCGTTGGAGTTAGCTTAACTGTTCACTATGTTGCTGCACCAGAAGTTCTGCGTCACTTATGCTTGGCTGATATCATAGAGGTTGTTCTTAGCCTGTTCATCAGCCCAGTTGTCCACCATCTAACGAATAAATTAACTTTGGCTTGGGTATGTACAACATCACTGATCATCCTTGTCGTCCTGCATGAGCTTCATACCGATACCAGAGCACAGCACTACTCGCTACACGCAGTTGTTGAGAGCAGGACGATCAGACTCGTGAAGTCGTCGCATGCTACCACCAACTAACTGTTTGAGGCATCGTCGTGATGCTTAGTTGATAACGTGATGCTGCAGCCAATCACTCATGTTGGTGTGGGGTCGGTTGGGGTCTTCCGCTTCGGACATTTCAATTTTAAGTGTGAAATAGCGTCATGAGAGTTTTTTCCGCGGCGATGTCACTCGTAGGCTACCAACGCAGCCAACTTTGGGCAGTTCTCTTCGAGGTAGGCCTTGTGCTGCATCTTCAACTCGCGAACGACCTCTTCGCTTCCGTCAAGCATCATCGCTCGAAGGATGTGGAGAGGTAGTTTGAGTTTATCAATGCGGATCATTACTGCCGTGGTCATGTTGGCAACGGAGCTAATTTGACTGTACTTGTCAAGGACCTCCAATCCACGTCGGCTGAGTGGCAGCTCTTCCTGTCGTCCATAACTGAATTCTCATGAAAAGGTTACATGGAAAGGTAGCAAGTAAACTGGTCTTGATCGTTGGTGAATAGTGCAGAGATTTCCTGAAGGGATGATTTGGTGGTTGCCATCTCTTGCTCCTGAAGTCTACGGTTTAAATTAATTAATAGTTAGGTCGAGGACTCCCAGTGCGTTTATATAGGGCGGGTCTGTCGAATCATTGTGGCATCTGGGTAGTAGCCGGTCATTGCGGTCGATCCCTCATGCTGTCGAAACCAGTTTGCTTCGTTAATTAGGAGAAGTACCATTTGGAGAAAAAAATCTCGATATTTGGTGAGCTCGCGGTCCTTGTGTCGGCACTACTTTTCTAGATTCTTGACGTTATCTTCGAGGGACTGGGTGTTGGTACGTGCCTGAACCAACTCACTTTGCAGCCTAGCGATGGTTTAGTTGTAGGATTGTCGGACTCGAGTGATTTCCTATTCGAGTTTGTTGCGATGCAGCGTTCCGGCGGACTCAATATCCTCACTCTAAAGTTAGCAGCAGGAATACCTCCTTCTTGGCGACTCGTAGTCTCTCGTGCAACTCGGCAACCTTCTTTTTGAGGCGAGCATTTTATTGGTTTTTTGTTTCTTGATGCTCGCGCATCGCCTCAATCTTGACCTCAAGGCATTCGTTGATACCGACTATCTCGTCAATCTTGCGACTAAGCGATGCAAGTTTTTTGGGATAGTTTAGTGCTTATGGATTCTGATGAGTCACATGACGCGGTTATTATAGACTTTTGTTGTGGGTTTGGGGGAGCCGCGAAGTCACAACTGGCTGCCGAAGGTCCATTCTGGCTGTATTTACTCCGACTGACGAGCCAGCCTGGTTTGGATGGAGGGAATTAAAGTTGCTTTCGAAGTGGCTTGATTCAGGCAAACCGCTACCAGTACCTGGGTAGATATTGGCTGGTTGAGGTCTATTAATTTTCGGCGGGGATACCACCCTTTCATTTTTAAACTGCGGGGTGGATGTGTTAGATGCTGAGGGTCGTTACTGACTGTTGCTAGTACGTGTTTGCTGGTGAAGATACTGCAGTGACTTAGCCTCGGCTAACCGAATTGACTGTCCTACTGAAAGTTCATGTGCAGTTGGATCAGCAATGGGAGGATCCCTCGTGATTGCTCCTTATGAGCTCTTCAGAGTGTTTTGGCCAATGATAACTCGGTTATGCGGTTGCGGAAGCGACTGGTTCACCCCCGTTGCCTGCTTTATTTGCTGTTGCGGGAGACCATCTTGCAACCGACTCGCTGAATTTGGTCTTCCACCAATGATAACCGTCGGTCGTTCCTTATTGATTACTGGTGGGTATTGTGCAGGCTTGTCGTACGCCAACGGGACATTTAATCCATTTTGGAGCAATCGGTTGACTGCTGCTACCCGATTCTGATTGAGTTGCTGCTGCTGATGTGGCCTAATCCCCTGTGGCTATGGCGTTCTTGCTAAGACCTCACCAGAAACTCCCTGGTCAGGCTGCATAGGAGGCAGTTCCTTGACCACCGTGAGATTCATGCTTCAATAAAACAGCAAACAAACAGCTACATCATTTCAGTAGAAGGGTACACGGTCCTGTGGGCAATCCACTCCGAAGGTCGTGAGAATCTCACGGGGGGATATTCTACTCAACGGTTAGAGGTGCAACATTCTTTTCAAGACTCCCCGCATTTCCGGTGTCAGCTTGATTCCTGAGTGGTTGTCGTAGTCTAAGTGGTGATCCAATCGTTTGACAGCTTCTATCTGCTTGGCGATGATCTTTGGAAACAAACGGCCTTTCACGGCGAACAATCCAGCACTAGAAATCCCCTTATCTTCGATTTTCGTTTTGATGCTCATCCACAGCGGCACTCCACAGACGATTTCAAGCAGGATACACCCCACTGACCAGATATCGATGACCCAAGGATTCTTGTACTGCTCAATTTTCTTGAGCAGTTAGGCATCATACTCAAGGTCATTTTGGAAGAGGATGTAGTTGAGGATTTCCGGTGGCATATACTCTGGGGTTGCCATTGAGAACTGTTTGAGGTTGGTAAACAAAAAGCTGCTGCCGAAGTCTATAACCTTGACCCGTTTGATGTAGCTTGGCTCGAGTGCCGTGCGCTATTCCTTCCGACGAAAGTTCAGCAGAATGTTCTAAGTCTTCAAGTCCGAATGAACGATGTTGTGGGCGTTCAGCAGCATCAATGTCTTGCAAAGTTCGACGAGCAAATGTTTCAGTTCGGTTGGATCCTCTCGGAATCGAAAGAGTAAGGGTTTATAGAATACGGTGTAGCTACGATCCTCACCGCTGGAGTGGTCACTACGCAGTTCATACAGACTATTCCCCAGCGAATCTTCGCATAGCTCGTAGAATAGCCAGGTATCCACCGGTCGAATGTCGTAGGCCAGCAACCGACAGATATTGCGTACACCAATGTGGTCTGCAAATTCCTCACGAGGCTCACCGCCCGCAGTGAAGAAATAGTTACCAAACCAGATTTCCTTCAGATGGGTTTGATGCGGATTCTTCGTTAGAATCTGTTTTATGGCAAGTCGCTTTTTAGTCTTGCGTTGGATTCCCAGCCAAACCAGCGAAAAACCTCCACGTCCCAAGAGCGCAGCTTTTACAAAATTCACTGGAAACCGATCCCCAAAATTCTTGTATTCCTCCTCAGTGAGGTCATCGACACAGTTGTAAGCGGTTGTCACTTCCTTCTCTTCCTTCGGTGGGCGTATGCTTTCCACGTCGATCTACAGTGTGGGGTGCAGTTCCTTCGGTGGACTGCGCTGCTGTTAAAACTAAGTCTTGAATCGATGCTCTCTGGCTGCGAATTTGTTTTTGCTCTCAGCACCCTGCCGTGAGTCTGCCTACGCATCGAACAAGCTGTACCAGTCACCCTTGAAAATCCCTTAAAGTAGCGATTGCCTGCTGCCTTCGTGCTATGGAATGATCGTTCTGCATAGGTGAATGCATTTTAATAGGCCTTCGGACTTTGACTACTCTCCAGGTTGGTGATGTTGATGTCACGCTTCTCCAGTTTGCTCTTGGAATGAACCACTCGGTCGGCTTCGCTTGGTTTGCTATCTCGAACGAGCCAAGTGTGCCCACTTTTCGGTGTTTTACTGCCAGCACGCGGCTTGATATCCCCAACTAGTATCCTTTGCACGCTCTCCCTCGACTTCTCCTTGGATTGGTTGTTTCGGCTCAACGAGGTTTTCTCCTTGGGTTCATATCGGCTTGGACTACCTACAGTACCTTCAATACGCTTCTTGCTCTTGGAGTAGCTCTGGTAGAGTGCTGTCGCTAGCGTTCCTTTGCTGTTGAGCATCTTCCGTTTGTTGAGCTCTTTGAAATGAGGACTGACCTTCATCTAACAACCTCCGAGCGTTGTAATAATAACTTGTAAGTCGTATGCCTGATTTCATTGAAGGAAACTTTGTGCATCGTAAGGGTCCACGGCAATGACGAGGTAGGTATTCAACTGCCATCACAGCTAATTATTATTATCTAGTTTGGTCCGATCAATGTGGAAGCTAACAGAAATGGTGCTGATTGGGGTACTGGTGCTAACTGTAGCGACCGTAAACTTCCCTATGCAGACGTAGTCGGTGTTTATTGTCAACAATGGGGTTGGCAACTACACTTTCCAGCCAACATACAGTAGGCAGTTCATGAACTTCACTCAGCCAGTCATGGTTGTGTCCATGACTCTACTACGTATCAACACATCCTTCAACGGGTCGATTGTGCCGAGTCTCTCTCAAAATCTACTCGGGTGGATGCTCACACTCACTGTGCAGGGCGATTGGAATACCAACGTCGCTGCTATTAACCTTGCAGTCTCAGTGATGTAGAACAATAGCAACAGCTACCAGCCGTTACTTGTCAATCTTACAGCTGCAACAACGGTGATTGCCATTAACCCCCGCTATAACGCAACGAATTGCCAACTACAAATGTACTTGCTGGGCTGGCATAACATTGTATCAAGCAAATTCGCCAACTGTGCTGTCACTGCAGCGGGGCAACTCACTTGCACATTCATATACGACCCGACAAATGCTGTATTCCTCTACTACAGTATCATTATAGTGGATAATCAGTGGTATGAGCTACAGTGCCCAGGTTGCAGTCTTGGTTACGTCAACATCACCAACTACTACCAGTACTTCGCGAAGCCTCTGACGCCAATTTACCGATACTTCTATGGCTTTAGGTATATTGGAGCTGCTGATCAATGGGTCAGCATCCAGGATATCCCAACCATGATTTCACTCGGAGCTGATTCCTACAACTATTAGAGCTCAATTGCAATTCTTATGCTACCGCCTTTCGATACGGTGAATACACCATCCATCATAGATTATCCGGAAACACCGATACAAGGGCTTTCCGGAGGTGCCATCGCAGGTATTGTTGTAGGCTCTCTCGCTGCTGTCTCCCTCCTTGGTGTTGGTATTTATTGCTGGAAGAAGAAGAAGGATTAAGTCGAACAACTTGACCACGTCCCCGATCCAGACGAAAATATGTCGGCGAGAACTGATAGCGGTCAATGCTTGAACTGCATGATGGCACAGGCTGTCAAACTCAAGCCGTGTGGTCACCAAGTTCTCTGCAAAAGCTGTGTTGAAAACGTGATGATGATGGCCCATGAATGCCCTATGTGCGGAAGGTCAATCACTGGCTCCGATCCCGTTAACAACCTCCGAGAGGTCTGACCTGATCTTTCTGTATTCGATATGAGCAATAAAATAAATGAAGGTTGCAGCGTAGGTCCGGAATTCTCTTACGGAACGGAAGAAGTCTGGGTCGAAGGACAAGCCGGCTTTGAAGTAGCTCGATATGAGTATCATTGCATTGGAGAATCGACTGAAGTGTCTCAGATTGCAGAAACAAAGAAAAGAGGAGAAAATTGAAGTGACTCGCCGGAAGGCTCAAAGCATTCTTGAGAAAAAGGTTAACGCGGAATCTTTAGTGGAGCCTACTGTAAGACTGGAGCAATCATCGGCTGGTAGTCCGCGTGAGCAGCGGAAGGCACACGAGCGGGAGATGCGAAATATAAAACAGGCGATCTACCTGGTCAAGTTAGACTAAGCTCGCCAGCTCAAACAAGCAAACGAACAGCATCGCCACAGGATGCTCGAACTTGAGCGAGAAAGAAGTGAGTAAAACCGCAAGCGGCACGAAACAATACTCGATCAGACGAAGCAAAAGCGCAAGTACTATGAATTCATGGGGCGCAAGCTAGCAGACGCCAAGAAGCAGCATTTAGAAGAGTACGTGAGCGCCACAAAGGCGAAACAGTAGAAGCTGAAGTTGATTGAGGACATGGAGAGGGAGGAGAAGAGACTGAAGGAGGAAATACAAAAGGAAGATCTACGTGCCAGTCAGGCCAATAGGTAATACGTAGCAGCATATAATCTTCCCCGCCAGCAAGCAGTGCGGTACTTGGAAAGCGAGCTCAACAACAACAGTTCGCTTCGAGAATCTAAACTGGGGGCTTCCATCAATACACAGTCTCAAAAGTCGCAGAACAACGAGGAATAGGATGCACCCGACAAGATAAAAATGCCTGGAACGAACCTAAGAAATCAATTGAAGCTTCGCTTAGTGCTGAGCGAACTGAAACGCCGTTCACTTTCGACAATCGAATGAAAGTAGAAACAACGGTGATCCATCAACCTTTCTTCTTCTCTCACTTGAGCAACCCGCAGATCTTGAGGTACTGGCTATTGTCTGGGTAATTGTAAATCTTGGTCTGCACCTTTCCGCCTGTAGCCACTGTTACGATACGGCTGTTCAGCTTCTTCTTCTCGAACGGGTCTATGCTCTTATCGAATTTGAGGTTTGCTTCGCTGATAGCGAGGACGTTATTGTGCTGTTGCTGTGTCAGTTACCAGTGCATCTTGCCGCGTCGGGTGCTTTTGTTGGTGGAGTCCTTACTACGAGACTTCTTCGAAGCAATGGTTAGTTTGCTTGCTGAGAATAGACTGATGCTCACAGTTGGGGCCTTTGATGTGCTTTGGTTAGACTTATGACCAGTGCTACGTTCTGTTTTGGTGTCGGTCGATGGTTGTTGGTGTGATTGCTTCACTGCCGA
>Ga0075152_10002949_pt1 | contig 12036 bp, 15 predicted proteins | sample JI61114C2DNA_FD_70964 | JGI IMG/M metagenome (GOLD analysis project Ga0075152, IMG submission 70964) | Wastewater effluent complex algal communities from Wisconsin, to seasonally profile nutrient transformation and Carbon sequestration -... | ecosystem: Engineered > WWTP > Effluent > Algae...
CTCGCTGTAGAAGTCCGGCGGCTGCAGCGCGGCGAACTCCTCCAGCGACGGCGGCTGCGGCCCGGTGTCGACGATGGCCTCCGGATCGCGCCGCAGCAGCACCGCCAGCTCCGGCCGGCCGTTGGCGCGGGCGATCCCGCCGAGCTCGTCGAGCAACCGCTTGAGCTCGCCGCGGGCCCGCCGGCCGTCGCCGGCGCCGTCGACGTAGAGGTAGCGGTTCCAGGCGTCGACCAGGTCCAGGCCCTCAGCCCAGCTGCGCACGAAGGCCAGCCGTTGGGTGCCCAGGCGCCGGCCGGCGGCGGCGGAACGAGCGGGCTTGCGGTGCTTCGTGCGGTCGGTCATGCGGTCGTTCGTGTCGGGCGTGGCCGGTCAGTGCGGATGCGTGGGTAGCAGCTCGTCGCGTCGCCGTTCAGCGTTGAACTCTGCTGGCATCGCGCCAAGTGCTTGTCGCACAAGGATCTGGCGCGAAGTCTGCCACGAACGGGGTGGATTGTGGGGCTGTTTCGTGTGCCTTGATAATAAGGTTTATCAAGGTAATCAACGCCTGGGGGGCGGGCAGGGCGGTCAGACGGTACTCGTCTATACAAGTGAATTTGATGTTAGTTTTCAAGTGAATCTGATGTTAGCGACCGACGCCGCCACCCCAGATCTCACTGCTTTGCCCGGCGATTGAAACTACACCCATCCGCCTGCATAGCGCAAGCCTTGTGGATCCAATCTGAGCGCTGGCTTCCTGTGCCTCACGACGCAAAGTCAACGTCGACCGCCAAGATTGAAAGCTGGTCTCTCATGCGCAAGCCCCGCCCGGAGATCGGTCAAGCCGCCGATTTCCAGCGGCCAGAGCTAGCGCGCTGAGGGATGCCGTCGCTGCACGCCAACCGCGGGCGTTCCTTCTGGTTCTGATCGCCTGTCTGCTGGCAATCCTGTCCAGCGCAAGTCGGGCGACAGAGGTTTACGGCGGGCTCGGGACCGGCGGCGTCGAGATGGGCCTCGGCGATAGAGTCGGCGGACCGGTAAGCCTTCGTGTGAGCGGCGAGTTTCTCCGAGTCAGCCGCGAATTTGAGAGCGATGGCGCAACGTACGACACCAGGCTCAAGTTCTCCAACCTGGGCTTGTACGCCGATTACTTCGCGTTCGCAGGTGGGTTCAGACTTACGGCTGGTGCCGTCATCGGGACGCGCAGGGCAACTGGCAACGCTGTTGCGAGCAACGGCACTTTGTCGATCAATGGTTCGAGCTTTCCGGCCGCTGGCGAGAACGTCGGAGCGATCGCCCGGTTCCCGCGCACGGCCCCCTTCCTCGGCATCGGCTACGGACACCATCAGTCTTCCAAAGGGTCGGGCTTTTACGCGGACCTCGGCGTCGTGATCGGAAAGGCTCAGGCTCAGATACTTCCATCAGCAGGAATCGCAACCGCCGCCAGTCAGGCGAACATCGACGCGGAGCAACGGCGGCTCCAAGACAGCGTCAACAAGCTCAAGGCCTACCCGATCATCAAGATGGGATACAGCTTCAACTTCTAAAGGTGCGGCGCACTTGTCCGTCGCAAGCAGTCGAGTGCCGTGACGCGGTAGCAACCACGGGGTGCCGCGTGCTCAAGGATTCAGCTTCGATGACGTCAGACGGTTGCCACCATCAGCACTCGACAGACGTCCCCTTGCTCGAGCGCAGCGCGCGGCGTGCGACCGTCAAGTCCACCGTGCGGCGTCTCCAGGAACCACAGGACTTGCCAGCCGTTGGTCGCGCCGAGGGCTTCGCAAACCGGGCCGATCCACGGCAGCAGATCAACGTCGAACTGCCAGTACGGCAGGCGCCAGACTCGACCTCGCGTCGCCACTGCAAAGCAGTGCCTGTCCGAGATCCAACGCCGGATGGTCGTCACACTTTCCCCAACCAGTCCTGCAGCCTCGGCGACCGAGATCATGTCGTTGGCGCTGGCGCGCACCTCCATTGTTGGCCGTGCCTGCCGAAGCAGCATGCGAACGGCGTGGGCTGACGCATATCGGTCGGATCGGGATCTGGAACGCTGTTCCGGCATCGCTCTCAGGTGGCGTCGGGCTTGCTCAGTGAAACAGCCCCGCTGGGGTCGACCGAATGCTGCCGATCTGAGCGAACCAATTCGTCGACGTAGCGTTCGAACTCTTCCGACCCGATCGGTGGCGCCGGCGTGGGCAGATCGGGAAACACCTCCGACGTCGTCGCCACCGGGCCGAGCGGCAAATGCAGTTCGGCTTCGGGCCCGGCGGCCTCTTCTTCGAGGCTGACCAAGACTGCGAGAAGCCGCTGCACCAAAGCCTGGTCTTGCATCAAGTCCCAGCCGACCCTTCCGGTCTCTACAGCGCCAGCCTCCGTAGTCGGATCCAGTTCCACCCCTGCAACCTCACGCAACGCGGCAGCGAGTATCGCCGCATCGCGGCAATCGGTGAGATCCTCAGCCATCCGGTCAATCTAGCACCAGCCGGCCTGTCTCCGAGCTTTGCCCGAGCGGCCGAAACGGATCCCATGAATGGTCACCTCGCGGCAAACGCGGCGTCGAGCTGCCTCGCCCGCTTCACATCCTCGCTGTGCAGATAGGTCGAAGTGGTCGACAGCGACGCATGCCTCAGGTTGTCGCGCACGGTGGTCAGCTCGGCCCCGCGGCCGAGGGCGTGCGTGGCGTGCGTGTGGCGCATCCAGTGGGGGCTGGCGCGACGCAGCTTTGCAGACAGCGCTTGGTTCTTCTCTGCGATGAGGTTGGCCACCAGATCAAAGAACCGCTTCATGACCGCCCATAGCCGGTTCGCGCTGATGCCTTGACCATGGTCCGCCAGGCCGCCCACCAGCGGCGTGTCAGGCGCCCAGCGTGAGGCAGTGGTGGGCAGTCCTCGCTGCGCCAGATAGCGGTCCAGCGCGGCGCGGGCCAATGCGGGCAAGGCCACCTTCCCCGTCTTCCCGCCCTTCCCGCTTACCGTCAGCCAATGATCCCCGTGGTGGTCCACTTCGATCTTGCCGAGCGTTGCACCCACCAGTTCGCTGGCCCGCAGACCGGTCGCATAGGCGAAGTCCAGGACAAATCGCAGCCTCTGTGCAGCGTCTTCATGCCAGCCGTACGACCATTCCAGACCCTCCGCGATGGTCTGGATGATCGCCCACTCACCCTCCGCAAAGACACGCTCGATCGCCGCGGGCGACCGTGTGGCCCCTCGCACCTTGATACCGGCGAAGGGGTTGACGAGCACGTAGCGCTGCTGGATTAGCCAGCGGTACAGAGCGCCGAGCACCGACATCGCGTACGACACCGATCTGGCCGAGAGGTCGCCGGCGAAAGGCCGCCACTCGGAAGAGTCTCTCGGTCGTGGTGGGCCGACCCACCGTGAGCGGGGCGCCGGCCGCCTCAGAAACGCGCGATAGGCGACGGCGTCCTCTGTGGTCAAGGACGACAGCGCCCTGCCCCGCTCCACGATTGCCCAGAGGATCAGCCGCTCGGCTTCCTTGCGGTACGCGCGCTTCGTCGCCGACGACTCCTGGAGCTCGAGCCACGCCTGCACCGCCTCGTAGTCATTTCGCGCGCGCAGGGCGCAGCTCTCACGCGGGGCACGGAAGGCGCCTTGCGATCCGTCGACTTCGTGCGGGACAGCCAGACGCTCCCACGGGACCACGTCTTCCGGTGCGTCGGTGGCGATCAAGGCCCGGGCGCGCTCGGTGAGTTCCGGGTGTTCGGCGAAGAACGCTTCGATTCGGCGGGCGCCGGTCGCTCCGAGCCCGGGAATGGCCACCCACCATCGGCGGCGGCGAGGGATGCGGACCGTCAGGGCGGCGAGCGTCTTGATTCCGTGATCCTTCAGGGCGCGTGCCGCCCGGGGTTCGAACCAGGCGTCGATGTCGTCGCCGATCAGCGGTTCGGGCACCGGAAGGGACGGCAGCAACTCCATAGCGCGCAGCGCGGCGCGCGCCCTCCTCGATCGCTCGATCGCCGCATGGGTGAACAGCTCGGCCAGATCGGTGCGGCGACGTCTTCGCGCGAACTCCGCCAGGCGGCGCCGGATGACGCCCAGCATGCCGCGCGACGACTGGCCGTCGGCCTTCGCATGCCCTAGATAGCGAACCACGGCGTCGCGCGATGGCAAGCCTTCGTACCAGGCGCGCAGGGCTGCCAGTTCGGCCGCGTCTGGCAATCCATCCGAATTGACCGGGCCGGGCGCGAGCAACTGGCCTGTTTTCATGGTGACCAGTTTATGTCTGCAGCACGGCTATGGCGATAAGAAAGGTTATCGCAATGGCCGTTTACTGAACTCCGATCTGGAGGGGCAGAGCATCCCAACATCCCCCCCTTCCAGGTGCCACCGAGACTGGGACTACCTCAGGGTGATGGGCGAGACCTTCGGCAAGCGGGATGATCTCGGCATGGACACGCTGCCAAGGCAACCAAATTCGGGTCAGACGGTGACGAAGATGCGTGTGATCAAGAAGCTCGATCCCGCAGATCGAGGAGCCATCAAGCTGCGCCAACAGTTCGGCGATGCGCTGGTTTGCGTACGGCATCGAGTCGACTCCGCAGCCAGGATCCGATACACCACCGTTGAATTGCTTGTCGATCGAGCCGAGATCCAGCCTAGAGCGCCAGAACTGGTGGCCGTACGGATCCATCCCGGAGAATACGGCCTGCGCACGGTCGTCCGAGCTGCAGGCGCTCTGTAGGACTCTAGGCTTGGACTGTGGCGAATGCCGAAGCGCGTCGCCACCGTCTTACGTCTCTCGAGCCGCATCGTGAAACCGAAGTAGCTACCTGTGCAGGTCACGACTATCCACGCTGCAGCCATGTGGCAACATGTTGGCTCGGGTAGCCACTCAAAGCTGCTGTCGAAATCACGTTAGGCCGCAGAACAACCATGTCAGCAGACGAAGCGAGTTCCTCCAAAGGCGGAATTCATCTGTCGCGTGGTGTTGCCATTCGGATACCTGTGGGTGGTCTGACGATCGGATTCGATGAGCGAGGCCAGCTAGGAGCTCAGCTCAAGGAAGTTCACCTCCAGCTCAACACCTGCACCGACTGGCTTGAGGTCGCACTTGATCATCTCCGCGCGGCCCATTCCAGTCATGCCGAGCTACTGAAGCAGCACTCGGTCAGCGGCGACCTTGCCTCGGCCATGCAACAGGAGTTCAAGTCCTCCATGCAAGCTTGTGTGGCAGCCGCAACGTTCTTCGAGGCGTTGTACGCGCTTGTCCGCGACTGCATGCCGCCTGGCCGGCAAGCACCCAAATCGAAGGGCCGAGCGCCCTCGTCACGGGCAGATCACGTCACAGAACAGTTGAAGCGCGGCTTCGGTCTTCGGTAAGCGGTCATTTGACCGCGCCCTTGCGCCGATGTTGGTCGGCCGATCAGCGACCGGCCAGTGCGATGCGCCAAGGGAGCAAGGCCTCGTACTCGTCGACGGTGCTGGCCTTGGGCAATTCGACGAGCAACGTCTTGAGGTACTGGTAGCCATCGATCCCGTTGGCTAGGCAGGTCTGCAGAAGCGAGTACAGGTTCGCGCTGGCGTTGGCACCGGCCACCGTGTCGGCGAAGAGCCAGTTGCGGCGCCCGACCACGAACGGACGGATCGCGTTTTCACAGGCGTTGTTGTCGATCGGGTAGCGCCCGTCCTCGACGTAGCGTGCGAGTTTGGGCCACTGCGCCGTCACGTAGTGCAGCGCCTTGCCCAGCAGGCTGCCCGGCAGCACGCCGTGCAGGTGCTGCAGCGCGAGCGCTTCGATCTGCGCGAGCACCGGTTTGCTGTGTGCCTGCCGACGCTGGTGCATCCCCTGCACATCCAACCCCGCATCGCGCGCCTCGGCCTCGACCTTGTACAGCAGGCCGATCAACTCGATGAAGCGCGCCGGCAATTGCTCCGGCCCGCGCTTGTCCTTGGGCAGTGCCTGCAATGCCTCGTGGAAGTAGCGCCGACAGTGCGCCCAGCACCCCAGGTGGACGAGGCGGTGCTGCTCGGCAATGGCAGCGTACGGCTCGTAGCCGTCGCTCATCAGCACGCCGCCCGGATGCATGCCCTCGTACAGTGTCCTGGCCGCTTGCGTGCTGCGGCTCGGCGAGTAGCCGAACAGCCGGATCGGCGGGCCGGTGCCGTCGCGGCCGCTGGCCGATGTCATCTGCACCCACATGTAGCTCTTGGCCTGGGCCTTTCGGCCCGGCTCCTTGAGCACCTGCACCTCGGTCTCGTCGCCGTGCACGATGAACGAGTCCAGCAGCGCGTCGCGCATCAGGTTGATCACTGGCTGCGTCGCCCGGCCCACGCGCACGACGCTGGCCGCGAGCGTGTTGCGCGACAGGTCTGTGCCGCCGAAGCGGCCGAGCAGCGCGGCCTGGCGGTACAGCGGCAGGCCATCCAGGTACTTTGAGGTGATCACCCAGGCCAAGGCCGCTTCGCTGAGCAGTCCTTTGGGGATCACCTGCGGGGGCTTGCCCACCAGGCGCAGGCCAGCGTCGCAGCAGGGGCAGGCGTACTTGACCCGCTCGTGGCGGATCACGCGCACCTGCTGCGGAATGATGTCCAGTTGCTCACTCGCCTCCACGCCGATCTCGCGCAGCGCAGTGCCGTCGTGCGGGCACACGCGCTCGGCTTCGGGTAGCTCGTGACGCACGACTTCGCGCGGCAGTGCCGGGTCCAGCGGCTTACGCCCGCGCTTGGCGCGCTTGTGTGCCGGCACGTCGACCTTGTCGTCCTCGCCCGCGTCGACCTCTTCGGCCGCCGGCTGGGCCTGGGCGCCAACACCCTCGGCCTCGTTGAAGAACATGTCCTTCTGGTGCGTGGCGCTGGCCTCGCTCTTGGCGTCGAAGAGCTGGCGCTTGAAGCGATTGAGCTGCTCCTTGAGCAGGTCGCGTTCGGTGCGAACCACGCGCAGCTCGCCGGCCAGCGAGTCGTTGTTCCCAAGTGCTTCGGCCAGCGCTTGGCGCAAGGCGGCGATCTCTTCGGCGGTGGGCATGTGAACCATCGACGCGCATTGTCTTGGCGCAACGCGCCGGCGCGGACAGGCATCTTCGCATCACGAGGTAACGATGCGCTCCTGCGGCAACCAACTCATACAGTGGTGCGCCCCTCAGGCGACGCGCTCGTACAGCCGTTGCGGGTGCCGCTGAACGACGCCGATGTCGATGCCCTCGAGCAGCCAGTGCAGTTGCTCCACCGTCAGCGCCGGCACCGCCTCAGCGGTCGGCCAGACGAAGCGGTCTTGCTCTAGGCGTTTGAGCAACAGCCAGAAGCCGTTGCGATCCCAGCCGAGGATCTTCACGCGGTTGCGCCGCCGGTTGCTGAAGACGTACACGCACGCGGCGAACGGGTCCAGGCCGAGTGCCTTCTCGACCAGCAGCGCCAGGCCGTTGATGTTGAGGCGGAAGTCGATCGACTCGCGGTGCAGGTAGACCTTCAGATCTTCGTCGAGACGGAACACCGAACCCTCCCGAGCGCCTCGATGACGACGCCGACCTGCTGCACGTCGATCTCGCGAAGATCGAAGACCACGCCGTTGGGCAAACGTGCCTGCAGGTTCAGCGGCGCAGTCGGGTGGTTGTCGTCGGCCGCGGGCATCGTTGTGAGCGCCGGGGTAGGCCGCACAGGAACGGCCACGAACGACTCGCGTGCCGTGACTTGATCAGCCACGACTGAACGCTGACGTCGCTCGCCGTGCTCGCGTACCCAGCGGCTGAGCTGGTTGGCGTTGATGCCGCACTGGCGGGCCAGTCGCGACACGGACGCGCCGGGCTTGCCGCATGCCCCCACCAACTCGGCTTTGGCGCCCTCGTCGTACACGCCACGTCCGTCGCTCTTGCGACCGACCAGAAGTCGACGCGCCAAGTCTTCCATACCGTCTGACATCACGTTCCCACGTTCACCTACGTGGGAACGTAGGCTGTCAGACAGCGGCGCTTCGATCAAGGACGGGGTTCATTGCGCGCTTACGGTCTTCGGCAGAAGGGAACAAGTAACCTTCGTTCAGTCCTGGTCGACATCTACCGCTTTCGAGACGAAGCCGTCCACCCTGCCGCATCATTTGGACCACCAGCTCGTCACCCTGCACTCGGCCTCATTGTCGAGAGACGGTTTGCCATGTACACAGCAGCCAATGCTCATCTGTTGGTTCGTGCTGCACTGGCCTATTGCGAGATTCTTCCAACAATCGCCGGTAAGCAGGGGCCAAAGGAAGGCAAGAACTTGAGCAATTACCTTCTGAACAGTGGAGCGCCGCTCTTTGCTGCGTGGCGCGCTCAGTACGGCAAGCTGCGCGAGGACGAAGCTGCGGCCTAACCCTTCGCTGGAGCCGACTCGCACCGGCATGGCACTTGGCCCGCGAGCCCGTGGTTCTTATCATCGGCCCCGCGGGCCAAGCGCCATACCGGCGCTCTCGGCTCAGCTCAAACGTTAGGCCTCGCCTCTCGCATTGATACAGGATTACGTCAATGATCATTCGCGCCGCTGCAGTGCTATTGGCTTTCATGTCTCCTCTACTGGCGAGTGCCACCGAGCGTGACGGCAACTGGTGGAATCGGCAGGAACCCGCGCAGAAGTTGGGCTATATCGCCGGGTTCTTCGACGGAACAACCTATGCTGCCATCCTGACTACAAGCGCGGCAGTCAAGACAAGCGCTGATCCGAAGACAGGAAAATACGACTCTGCTCGCGGCGAGGTTGCCAAGCAGGTCAGCCTCGCAGCGATCGATCTGATCGACGCTGAGTTGAAGAAGCTCACGCCTGCTCAGTTGATTGATGGCTTGGACACCACGTATGCCGACTACCGAAATCTCAATGTCGGCATAACCGATGCAACCTACGCAGTTGTTCGAAGCATCAAAGGAACCAGCGAGGCTGACATTCAACGCTTTCTCGAAGCCAAGCGGCGCCAGAGCGGTAGGTAAGCACAGCGAGGCCTAACCCTTCTACAGGGACTTCCCGTTGAGTCAACGGTGTTGAGGTGTTCGCTTCGAGCATCTATACGGGAACAGACTGCACATCTACAGACGGCCTTGTTGCACCGAGTGGTGCGGGCCCAGATACCAACCGCTCAGCAGGGCTCCATTCGTTCGTCGTAGCGCGTTGCGCCACCGAAGGGTTATCGAGCTTGCCTGCTGCCGGTCTGACCTGTGTGATGCATCTACGCGAGCACGTCTGGCGTTGAGGTATTGGCTAGCCTGCAGCGATCAGCGTCGACGGCTTGGCTGACGGGTGGTTGGCGTCGAAGCGTTGACCGCGGCGGAGCACGGCCCACAGGATTCGAGCGTTCTTGTTCGCCAGCGCCACTACAGCCTTCTGCCACCCAACGCGTGCCGTGAGCTGTACGACCCACTGCGAGATCCGATCGCTGCGCTTGTGCGCGGTCATCACCGCAGACTTGCCGCCTGGATCAGCAAGGTACGCAGGTAGTCATCCCCACGCTTGGTGATCCGTCCGAGGCTCGCCTTGCCGCCGCTGGAGTTCTGGCTTGGCACCAGGCCGAGCCAGGCACCGAACTGGGCTGCGCTCTTGAACTGCCCGAAGTCGGCCACGCTGGCCACCAGCGCCGACGCCGTGATCGGCCCGACGCCGCATAGCTGCGTGGCGGTACGGGCCATCTCGTCGCTCTTGGCGTGCGCTTCGATCCGCTCGTCGCACCAGGCCATGTGGCACTCGAGTTCAACCCACTGGAGCTGGGCCTGCTGCAACGCCGTGCGCGCCAGCGATGGCAGCTCGTTGCTCGCGTCCTCCAGGACCTCGGGCAACTGGCGCCTCAGGACCTCAGGTGTCTGCGCCACGATCACACCAAACTCGGCGAGCAGGCCTCGGATCCGGTTGATGCAGGCCGTGCGCTCTTCCTTGTAGCCCTCGCGCAGCCGATGCACCGTCAGCACCGCTTGCTGCTGCGCGCTCTTGACCGGCACGAAGCGCATAGTGGGCCGAGCTGCCGCCTCGCACACCGCAGCAGCGTCGTTGGCGTCGTTCTTCCCTTGACGACCTTCCATCCGGTACGGGCTGACCAGATGAGCGGCGATCACTAGAGGCTGCAGGCCGAGCCTGCCCAGTCGCCGAGCCCAGTGGTGGGCGCCGCTACACGACTCCATGGCCACGATGCAGCCAGCCGGCAACTGCGCGCACCAGGCTTCGAAGCGATCTCGCTTGATCGCGCGCGCCACCACCACGCGCCCCAGTGCATCCACCGCGTGGACCTGGATCACCTGCTTGGCCAGGTCCACCCCTACGCGAACGATCGCGCCTCGTGTAATCTGCTCCACGGACTTCCCCTTTCAATGGCTTGAGATTGATGACTCGACACCACCAATCTTGGCGCTTCGACGCCGTGGCCCGAAGGTGGGAAGTCCCTTCGTATTCGCTCGAGCCAGGGACCTCCACCGGCATGGCGCTTGGCCCGCGAGGCGCTCACTGTCATCATCCGCCTCGCGGGCCAAGCACCACGCCGCCTCCGGCCCCTCAGCTCAAACGTTAGGCGTCACAGCCGTCACCGATGCAACCTGAAGTCGCGTCTCTTATTCAGACGGTGCTACTCGAGGCAATCAAGATCCTCGGGCCTGCCATCGTTGCCGCCTATGCTGCGTACAAAGCAGCTTCGGTGCAGCTAGAGGTGAAGCTACACGAGCTGTCCAAGGGCAACGAGTTCAAAGCTCGCGAGGCGGTCTTCGTACATCTGAAGGAGAGGCTTGCCCACATTGACGAGAAGACCGAGAAGCTCAACGAAGAGCTTGGCCGAATGCTGGGATTCGCTGTCGGCTACCAAGAAGGTTCAGGCACCGACCCAACCGAGTATGTCGACATCGTTAGCCGCGCAGTCCACTCTGCTGCCAGGCTGGCTCCCGTCGAGGTATCAGCCACGCTTAATGACATGCGAAGCTCTGGCCTGGCCTCTAGTGAGGAGTTCAAGGCTCTGAGTGCCCGACATGAGATCAAGTTGAACACGTCTCAACCTTACACATACGAGACGCTGAAGTTCAACGTACTGCAGCTCATCGAAACGTATGACTTGCTCGGTATGTGCAATCGACTGCTACTGCAGAAGCAAATGGAGCAGGCCTTCTCGCCATATCTGAGCGTACGCGAGTGACGCCTAACCCTTCGCTCGAGGCGACCCTCCACGGCTTGGCGCGTCGGCCGCGCGGCGCTATGGTTCATGTTGCACCGCGCGGCCGCCACGCCAATCCGTGGCGGCCGCCTCAGCTCAAACGTTAGGCGTCAGAAGGCGACAGAGGCTTGTATGACCCGCTACTTCAAGACCGGCATCCTCGTCACAACAGCCGTTCTCGTCCTGGCAAGTTGTGCAACCCAACCGCCGGTGACGGGCGCTGATCCTCCGGGATTCTTTTCCGGCTTCCTGCATGGGTTCTTGATCTTCTTCACGTTGATCGGCAGCATCTTCACTGACTACAGGATCTATGCTTTTCCAAACTCTGGCGGCTGGTATGACCTTGGATTCGTTCTTGGCGCCGCTGCCTCCCTCGGCGGCAGCGCGGCAGGATCCCGCTAGGCAGACTCCGTCTATCAACTCCAAGTAGCTTCCGGCCGCAATAGAGGCTCCTGACCGCGGCTACTTGCCATCACATGCAAAGCTCATCTCGTCCAACAACCGACGAAGTCGCCCTCTACGCCGCTGCGATGCGCTGCTCACTCACGAGCGCAGCGCAGGAGCTGTCCGCCGTCCCGCGCAATCAACTCACTCGGATTCTTCAGGCGATTGCAGTTCAGCATCCACAGCCTGGCGAGCTACTACGTGACCCAATCGAAGACGAAGCTGCAGTCAAGCAGGCCTTCGCCATAGCAGAACAAGAGGCCGAGGCATCACTGGGTGAGGTGCTCAAGGAGCAGATGGGCTACTGCCACCTCTTCTGGGCGGAGAAGGCCAGTATTCTCAAGGTTCGCTTCGGCATCGAGTGGTTTAGCCCGGCACAAATGAACCCTGGAGTGCTCTTCGACTAAGTGCGGACCGCGATTGCAGGCACGGCCGCTCCCAGGGTCAACACGCACTGACGCCTAACCCTTCGCTGGAGCGGGACCTCCACCGGCATGGCACTTGGCCCGCGAGGCG
>Ga0075152_10002951_pt1 | contig 12031 bp, 12 predicted proteins | sample JI61114C2DNA_FD_70964 | JGI IMG/M metagenome (GOLD analysis project Ga0075152, IMG submission 70964) | Wastewater effluent complex algal communities from Wisconsin, to seasonally profile nutrient transformation and Carbon sequestration -... | ecosystem: Engineered > WWTP > Effluent > Algae...
ATATTCGGAAACCATACTTTTAATTTAAGGCAAATTAAAGGATTTTTCTGCCAATTTTTCAATCATTTCGTCATTTCTTGCGTAATTTTGGGCTATGCAGGGATCTGAAAAATTACGCATTGACAAATATTTATGGGCTATCCGCGCCTTTAAAACCCGGAGCATTTCAACAGAGGCCTGTAAGGCAGGAAGAGTAAAGCTTGACGGAAATAATCTGAAAGCTTCCCATATCGTAAAAATTGGAGAGGTATATACCGTTCAGAAAGGTAGTGATAAGAAGATCATTGAAGTTATTGAACTCCTGGAAAGGAGGGTAGATGCAAAGACTGCAGTTAATTTTTACAAGGATCTTACCCCGATTGAAGATACCCAGGCTTATAAATCGATGTTTCATTCTGCTAACTTAAGCAGGGACAGAGGCACCGGCCGTCCAACGAAAAAAGACAGGCGGGAAATTGATGATTTGCAGGAGGGATGGTTTGATTGAGTTGACACCCGATAGCTATCGGGTTGATAGTTGATAGTTGATAGTTGACAGTTGAGAATGGAGACCCGATCATTATCGGGTGTAGAATTGCCTACATTTTAAACGTCATCCCAACGCATGAGCGATCTGCTTATTTAAAGCCCGATAGCAAATAATAATTAATTAAAATCCCTCCCGTAACGGGATGGCGCTTAGCTATTCGCATTGTCCCTTTGATTGTTCCTGGCTCTTGAATCAAATCAAATATCTTTTTTCCGGGCTCATGATTTGCTGATATCTATACCCTAAACCCTTCTCTCAAAATTAAACACCGTCACCTCTGCTCTGGAGCCCAGCCGGATTGGAATACCGCTTGTGCCAATTCCCCTCGAAACATATAGGTGAGGTAATTCTTCACGGTACCATCCGCTAACATACTTTCCGCTTCCATAAGGTCTGAAAGGAGCAAATCCAAACAGATTTAGCTGTCCGCCATGGGTATGACCTGAAAGGATAAGATCAATGGGGATATCTTTCATCTGGGTTTTAATGATATCCCGATGCTGCGGACAATGTGTCATTACCACATGATAATCTGATTTCTGATAAAATTCCATAGCCATATTGAAGTCGGCTTTCCCTGCAATCAGATCATCCATTCCTGAAACGGAAATTGTGGTTTTCCCGAAGGTATAAAGGAAAGAATGATTGACAATTAATTCGACTTTATGCTTGTTGTAAACGTCAAGTAGTTCGAGCGGATGGACCTTCCAACATTCCCAGTTACCCAGAATGGCTGTTTTTTTAATCTCCGGATCGAACATCGCCAGGTACTTATCCAGGTTTTTTAAGCTTTTATTCCGGTCAATCACATCCCCTGTAAATAGGATGAGTTCAGGTTTTATCCGGTTGACGAGGCTTGCAAGTTCGATGTGTTTTGGCTGGATTCTGCGAAGGTGGAGGTCAGATATTTGAAGGATTTTCAGGTTGCTGCCATCCGGACTTGCATTCCCGATATAAAATTCATTGAGTTCGATGAATACCTTTTCATACCAAAAGGCATCTATCGCAGTCACACTGGTAATCAGTCCGATACCGCCCCAGATAAATTTCCTTCTACTGATCTTCTTCATTCAATAGCTTGTTTTCATCGCTGAATGCACCCAGAGTTCAAAAGCCGATTTTGCTTCCCCGTTCAAAATCTGATGCATTGCTATTTTTCGCTTGTCATTGCTCAGTGCAATTTCATCATATATGAAAGAATCATTGAATCCGATATTTGCTGCATCCTTCTTTGTATTCGCATAATAAATTGAGTCGATATGAGCCCAATAGATAGCACTGAGACACATCGGGCAGGGTTCACAACTCGTATAGATTACACATCCGCTTAGATCAAATGTCTTTAATTTTCGGCAGGCAAGTCTGATTGCAGATACCTCAGCATGGGCCGTAGGGTCATTTTTAAGTGTTACTTTATTCGCGCTTTTGGCGATGATTTTCCCATCTTTTACGATCACTGCACCAAATGGACCGCCCAATGCTTTACTGACATTTTGTTCAGAAAGCCTGATGGCAATTCGCATAAATTTTTTGTGTAGGTCTGCCTCTGACATATTTATTCAATATCCTTAAAATCCTTACATCTTCAAATTATTCTGTAAAATAAAAACCCCGGTGATTGACCGGGGTTTTTAAAATATGAAGCCTTAAAATCAGCCTTATTTTTTTTCTTTTTTATAATCTGCATTTAAGCCATCAACAACAGCTTTGGTGACATCGAGACTCTCATCTGCATACAAAACCGCAGGGTTTGATTTTGAATAAGTAAGTACGATTTTATAGCCTTTAGACTTTGCATATACTTTCAGATAGTCAGATACTTTATTGTATAATTTGTCGTTTTCAGCCGCCTCTTCGTTTGCCAAAGCATTGCCGGCATTTTGATTATAAGTAGCAAGTTCCTGCTGCTTTCTTGCCAGACGTTCTTCAGTATTGGCCCTTTGTTCAGCACTTAAATTGGCTGCACCTTGCTGATAGGCAGCAACTTCACGCTGAAAAGCAGTTCCTTTTGCAGTAAGATCAGCCTGTGCTTTTTTTGATTTTTCCTGAAATTTATCCCTTACGGCTTTGTAATAGTCGTAATTGCTCAATAAAGAATCTGAATTGACGTAAACAATACCTTCTCCAGCACTGGCTGTACCTGAGGCTGAACTTCCTGTACTTTTATTTTGTTCTTTATTACTGCAGGATACTACTATTGCCGACAGTGTTAAAATGACCGCTATTTTACTAATGCTTGTTACTAATTTCTTCATAATTTTTAATAAAAATTTAAGCAAATATAAACTTTCGTACCATTTTCCCAACCATTTAATTTAGGAAGCAAAAGGGCAAAACAAAAGCCTTGTTAATTTATCCACAATGTAGCAATATCCAGCTAAAATGGTTATTTTTGATCTTTGTTGTTATAATCATATATGAGCGAAGAAACAGAAGACAAATCAAATTATTCAGCGGATAATATACAGGTATTAGAAGGACTGGAAGCGGTTAGGAAACGTCCGTCAATGTACATCGGTGATACCGGGTTTAAAGGCCTTCATCATTTGGTTTATGAAGTTGTCGATAATTCAATTGATGAGGCTCTCGCAGGTTATTGTACTGATATTCATGTAACCATACACAAGGGAAATTCGATTACAGTTGAAGATAATGGTCGTGGAATTCCTACCGCCATGCACACCAAGGAAAAGAAGTCGGCGCTGGAGGTAGTTATGACCGTGCTTCATGCCGGAGGTAAATTTGACAAGGATACTTATAAAGTCTCCGGTGGTTTACACGGTGTGGGTGTAAGTTGCGTAAATGCACTTTCAAATCCTTTAAAAGTGGTAGTACATCGGGAGGGTAAAATATTCACACAGGAATATGAGTTTGGAAAGCCTCTGTTCGATGTTAAAGTTATTGGTGAAAGCGATAGAACCGGTACTATTGTGAATTTTCAGCCGGATCCGGAGATATTTACATTAACAACTGAATATAAATTTGATACCCTCGCTGCCCGTTTGAGAGAACTGGCTTATCTGAATAAGGGAATTCGTTTATCGCTTACTGATGAACGTGAAACTACTGATACCGGAGCTTTTTTAAGGGAAGAATTCTATTCTGAAGGTGGATTGAAGGAATTTGTCAAATACCTTGACGGAATGCGTACTTCAATAATTCCTGAACCTATTTATGTAGAAGGAATTAAACAGGGAATTCCGGTAGAACTGGCCCTGCAGTACAACGATACTTATACCGAGAATGTTCATTCTTATGTAAACAATATTAATACCCATGAGGGCGGAACTCACGTAGCCGGATTTCGTCGTGGTTTGACCCGTACCCTGAAAGCTTATGCCGAGAAATCGGGTATGCTCAAAAACATGAAAGTTGAAATTACAGGAGATGATTTCCGCGAGGGATTAACAGCTGTAATTTCGGTAAAAGTTCAGGAGCCTCAGTTTGAGGGCCAAACCAAAACCAAATTAGGAAATAATGAGGTGATGGGTGCAGTAGATATTGCCGTAGGTGAAATTCTGGGTGATTACCTGGAAGAAAATCCACGCGAGGCGAAGATGATCGTCAATAAAGTAATTCTGGCTGCAACAGCCAGAGCTGCTGCCCGAAAAGCCCGTGAGATGGTTCAGCGTAAGACGGTTATGGGTGGTTCCGGTCTGCCGGGAAAACTGGCCGATTGTGCAAACAATGATCCGGCAGCCTGTGAGTTATACCTGGTGGAGGGAGACTCTGCAGGTGGAACAGCCAAGCAGGGAAGGGATCGGAATTTTCAGGCTATTCTTCCGTTAAAGGGTAAGATCCTCAACGTAGAGAAGGCAATGGAGCATAAGATCTATGAGAATGACGAGATTAAGAACATGTTCACCGCTATGGGCGTTAGTATTGGTACAGCCGATGATGCCAAGGCCCTGAATATGGAAAAACTTCGTTACCATCGCATTATTATTATGACCGATGCTGACGTGGATGGATCCCACATTACGACCTTGATCCTAACCTTCTTCTTCAGGTATATGAAGCCACTGATTGAATTCGGATATATTTACATAGCAGCCCCTCCACTTTACCTTGTTAAAAAGGGTAAGGAGTTTCAGTATGCCTGGAATGATGATCAGCGTGATGCGGCAGTACAGGCATTGAAGGGTGCAGGTAAAGAAGAGAGTGTCAATATTCAGCGTTACAAAGGTTTGGGAGAGATGAATGCCGAACAATTATGGGATACCACGCTAAATCCTGAAACGCGTACACTCAGAAAAGTTACGATTGAAAATGCGGCAGAATGTGATCATATATTCTCAATGCTGATGGGCGATGAGGTTGCACCACGTCGTGAGTTTATTGAGAAAAACTCCAAATACGCACGTATAGATATCTGATTTAATTCAGAAGCAGGAATATTAGAAAGCCCTTCATTATTGTGGAGGGCTTTTTGGTTCAGGAGCATATCGTAAATAGACCACTGCACTAACTTCCTTGGTCGAACGGATCAATACCTGATGTTCCTTAACCCCATCATAAATTCTCAGATTGGAAGTGTTAGGAGGAATCTTGCCAAGGTTTTCGGCATAAAGAATAATCTCATGCAGTTCCTGGTTCCTGTTTAAACGAAGAGTATGGTTTGTAGGCTTATTAACAATCAACTGATTCCTGATAAATGGTCTGCGGTTATGATAGACGGATATAATATCTCCGTCCTCCCGCAGATAGTCCTTGAGTTCAAGCCGTACTACATTTTCAGTTATTTCGATTACTATAGGTCTGGCGAGCTTAGTTTGAAGAAATACATTCGGATCCCGGGCATCCAGCAATATACTGGTCAGATAGTTTTGCGGGATGTTCTGCTTGTTTGCGTCTGTAAAGCGTTGCAGATACACATTCCCGGGATAGCAGGGCAATGAATTTTCACCGGCACCGGTAAAGGTACCGGTCAGATTATCAATGCCATCTTCCCTTGTCAGATTCAGTTTAAGGTCCTTGATGCAGAGAAACCGGGCAGTATCACTAGGGATTTTGGAGTGCAGTATTTTTAGTTCATTGATCCTCAAACTACCTTTATTGATCACACCGATAAAGTCCAGGATACCTTCAGCCCGAAGTGGATTGTCACGATAGATATAGGCTTTCCCGTTTACTATATTATTATCCTGCTCCTTAACATGTAAAATATAGTTCACATTCAGGGTTCTGATATGTTGAAGATCAGTGTCCATATAGCCTTGCCATACCCCTTTAAAATCCTGTGCAATGCCGGTAATTGAACTGAATAAAAGCAGAATTATGATGGAATATTTCATAAGCAATCTTTATTTACTGGTCTTTTTTCTGATTTCCTGAGGTTTATACCTTAAATATATGGCAGCAGTTTTTTGTTTATCAGATACGATCATCACCCGGTGTTTGGTTTCTCCATCAATTAAAATAAGTTCTGAGGTATTGGGTGGTATCAGGCCAAGATTCTCTGCATACAGGAGCAACTCATGGACTGTAATCCGCTTATCAATCCTGAATTTAATCAGAGCAGGTCTTTTTGAGATTTGAACGTCTTTTGCCAGTATTTTACGGTTGAGGTAAACCGATACAGTATCATTATCCGGTTTCAAATAGTCAAGTAACTGAATCTGCAGATCAGCATTATGTACATCGATTTCCGTTACTTTTTTTGGTTCAGTCTCCAGAAAATCTGAGTTGAAATCTACTAAAACAGGAACTTCAGGTTCCGGATTCTGTGTGATCGTATTGACAACCGAGTCTTTACGCTGCTCCAGGAATTTATTCAATCCTTCAATGGATCTGGATAATATTACTTTGCCCGGGATGCATTCTTCATTCGGATCATCTTTGCTGATCCCGTTCCAAGTTCCCTCAAGGTATTCATAAGTGGCATCAGTGCGATAGATAAGTTCATAAGTTTTGATGCAGGCAACCCAATCCCATGGGACAATATCTTCACGTACCCAAGCCAGGCTTTCAAATAACTTTACGCTATCACCTTTCATTTTGCCTGAGAAACCTATACGAATGCTTACAGCTTTACCCATCCAGGCATTGGAATCGCCCCAGATACTCTTCTTTTGAGTCAGATTCAATTCCAAGTCGTAAAGTTCACTATATCCCCCCGGACCTTGTGTGATCTTTCCAAACCATTTCCCGCTTAAATTCTGAGCCAGAAGATTCTGTGTAAGGAATGATAATAAAATGAGCAGGAAGCATTTCATACCAGTTAATTTGAATCAAGTTAATGATTTTTAACTGGTTTATCTACAGTCCATTAACGAAAAAGTTTCAAATGCAGTTTTTTGTAATTGATAATTGCTTTATAGCGCTGTAGAATATCCCCGCCTAAAACTCCAATAACAGGTGGTAGATTAAGGCTTGAATAAGCATGGCTAATCGTGCTGAGGTCGAGTACGGCAGCTTCGAAATTCTTTAATTTAAATTTTCCGATTTTCAGTACCGGGAGAACGATCGTATGGCTTTCCATGCTGTTTGTCCCCAAGCCGGTTGATAATAATTCTGAACTCATTAGTTCAGCATTTTTCATGTGCTTTTCGATTACAGTTTTATCAAAAACTGTTTTGGAAGCACCGGTGTCGAGTACCACATTAAAGGATTGCCCGAAAACAACAACTTCCACCAATAGGTGGAAGCCGTCGTTGTGTAAATTTACCAGTTCTAAAGGAACTCTTGTTTCGCGCATTAAGCGTTAGATAAGATTTGAATCTCTGAGCACCTGGTTCATATTCCGTACAGCATCTGCGCTCTTGTTAAATTCAGCCTGCTCAGCATCAGAAAGTTTAAAGTCAAGGATTTTTTCCCATCCATTTTTCCCAATGATAACAGGAACAACGAGGGAGATGTCTTTCTGACCATATTCACCATCAAGGGCAACACCACATGAAATTAATTTTTTCTCATCACGTACAATACTTTCAACCATTGCAGCAGTACCTGCACCCGGTGCATACCATGCAGAAGTACCGATCAGTTTTGTTAAGGTTGCCCCTCCAACCATAGTTGAAGAAACTACTCTTTCCTGCTGCTCTTTAGTTAATAGCTGAGTAACAGGGATACTGTTCCAGGTAGCATGGTTGATCAAAGGAATCATGGTAGTATCACCATGCCCACCAATAACCACTGCATTCAAATCTGCAGGCGAACAACCCAGCTCAACACTCAGGTAATATTTGAACCTGGCAGAATCCAGAGCACCACCCATTCCCAGAATCTTGTTTTTTGGGAGACCAGAAGTTTGAAGTGTCAGGTAATTCATGGTGTCCATTGGGTTAGAAACCACAATGATGATCGTATCCGGAGAATGTTTCAGGATGTTCTCTGTCACGCTCTTTACAATGTTTGCATTGGTGCCGATCAGCTCTTCACGGGTCATTCCAGGTTTACGTGGTAATCCTGAAGTTATTACCACTACTTCAGAACCTGCAGTAGCAGCATAATCATTGGTTACACCTTTGATTTTTGTATCAAAACCCAAAAGTGCGGAAGTCTGCATCATGTCAATCGCTTTACCTTCAGCAAAACCTTCTCTGATGTCTAATAAAATAAGTTCTTCTGCTAATTCTTTTCTGGCGATGTTATCAGCACAGGTTGCACCTACTGCACCGGCTCCTACAACTGTAATTTTCATTTTATGATTTGTTTTTAATTTGAGATCGGACCTGTTTGAGATTTTAATTAAAATCTGCCTTTTTCCTGTTCAAAAACGCCTTTACCGGCATATTTGAATTGACAAGCCGAAGATAGATAATTCAATCTTTTTTATGAAATTATTAGCGATTGTTATGTAAGTTTTTTGTTTCTAATTTAAAAAATATAATATATTTGTCCTGCAATTTCAACGCCAAAAAGATGATAGTAGTAGCCACCCTGCGTATACGCTAGGGTTCCCCTTCCACAAAAATTAATTACGCAGATTTTATCTGCTTATATCTTATTTAAATCATCATTCTTTTATCATGTCTGAAACCGTACAAAATTCCGGTAAGATTCCGGCTATATTATCTATTATAAAACAATCGCTCAAAGGAGAAGAGCGCGATTATACCGAGGGAAGCATTCGATTATCAGTTCTTTTGCTCGCCATTCCAATGGTGCTCGAAATGATTATGGAATCTGTCTTTGCTCTGGTTGATCTCTATTTCGTGGGTCACCTTGAAAACAGCAGCTATGCGATCCAGACTGTTGGCCTGACCGAATCGGTACTAACTATTATTTATTCGATCGCGATCGGCATCAGCATGGCTGCAACCGCTGTGGTCGCAAGGCGGATTGGAGAAAAAGATCCAAAAGCAGCTTCCAAAGCAGGGATGCAGGCAATTCTAATTGCAATTCTGATCAATACGATCATCAGTATCCCCGGATTTATCTATGCCACTGATATCCTGATGCTGATGGGTGCCTCTGCGGAATCGGCAGCGCATGGGACTGCCTTCACCCAAATCATGATGGGTAGCAGTATTTTTATTATGCTTTTGTTTCTGATCAATGGTATTTTCAGAGGGGCCGGAAATGCAGCCATTGCAATGAAAAGTCTCTGGCTGGCTAACCTGGCGAATATTATTTTATGTCCGATTTTCATTAATGGTTTCGGTCCGGTGCCAGCTTTCGGACTTACCGGAGCTGCCATGGCAACTACTATTGGGCGTGGTCTGGGAGTTTGTTATCAGCTTTATTATCTCTTTGACGGAAGTGGGTACCTGAAAATGAAACTGGCCTATCTGAAACCGCAATGGGAACAGATTGTTGCACTTCTGAAGATCTCCGGACCGGGAGTTCTGCAGTTTGTCATCGCATCCTGCAGCTGGATTTTTCTAGCACAATTAGTTGCAACAACAGGCGGGGATGAAGGTTCGGCAGGTTATCAGACCGCTTTGCGCTTGTTCATGTTCTTTATGCTTCCGGCCTGGGGTTTGAGTAATGCAGCCTCGACGCTTGTCGGACAGAATCTTGGGGCGAAACAGATCGAGCGTGCGGAACTTTCGGTAATCAAAACAGCCAAATATAATGTGATCTTCATGATTTTCATATCTGCTGTATCGATACCCGGGGCAAGGATTATGGTGTCATTTTTTACGAATGATCCTGGTGTACAGGACGTTGCTGTACAGGCTATGCGAATTATCGGTGCCGGCTATATGTTCTATGGCGTGGGTATGGTTCTGATTAATGCCTTTAACGGCGCAGGAGACACCTGGACCCCAACCTGGATCAACCTTTTCGGCTTCTGGTTTTTCCAGATCCCGCTGGCTTATCTGCTTGCTAAGTTTTTCCAAATGGGACCTCAGGGTGTTTTTATTGCAATTCCGGTTACAGAAATCGCGATTACTATTGCTGGTTATGTCCTGTTTAAGAGGGGGAAGTGGAAGAGGATTAAGGTTTAGGGGAATTGAGAGTGGAGAATTGAGAGTGGAGAATTAAAAAGGGAGGTTCTCATACTAATCATTTCAATCATATAATCACAGTTCAGACAATTAGCCTGTCTGAACTGTGATTCTCTTGATTAACGTGATTATGATGATTTTTCATTCCCAAACAACAGATAACTAAATTTTCAATAATGTTTTCCCAATCGCATCCACCAATCCTTGACTTACCTCCACTTCCTTAGCAAATTCCTTCCATCGACCTACAGTATAACTTATTTCTTCAATAATATGAGCAGATTTTTTGCATTTAATCGATTCGCCAATGATCAGGAGGTCTTCTTTTAAAATATCCTTTCGTTTATTGTTGATGCTCAAAGCATGCTGGCTCACCCAATCGCTTCCGGGACGGTAGGCATGGCAAATATCATAGGCAGGAGCCAGTTCCCATTTGCCTTCTTTTTTTAGTCTGAAAGCAAAATTCTTGGTATGATCATCACAGTTCCTGGCGAGCACATTGAACACCATTCTTCGGAATAATTGCTCCATAGCCTGATAATCCAGTTTCAGCTCGCGCATGGTTTGAAATAACTGTTCGTAGCTAAAGCTGCTGACCAGGTTGAAATCAAAATGTTTTAGCGCACAAAAAGTTTGAATATGATGCTTAGTCTCTCCGCCTTCCCGGTCAAAGCGTTTGGTCATGAAATGCGCCCGCTCGTTTTCTTCCAGAAGCATAGAGGGCATCATGTCTATGCCACAGGCATAGCCATATTATAATAAGCCATCTCCACGCGACCGTAGCCCTTTGTTGCTCCCAATTGCACATCACTCACCCCATCCAGTTTGATCAGCCAATGTTCAAATCCTTGTGGAGCCCGGGTTTGCCCTGATTTAACTTCTCCTGTTTTTTCGTTATAGGCAATTACCGCTTTGGGTCGCGCGCCACCGGCTGAAGTGCCAATTTTTAAGATCTCCAGCACCGCTTTTTCTTCATCTTTTTGCAGGTTTGTGGCGAAAGACTCCCGACTGTAAAGCATTTTTTGCGCAATATCAACCAGATTATTAATTTCAATTGAAAAGGTTCTGACGTTCTCTTTCAAGCTTGTTGGCTCAAACTCCAGAGCACCCATGCCTCTGCTGCCAATAAAGCAAAGCATTTCGACAGGGTTCATGCTATTCTGCGGCCGCCCTTGCTGTGCGAGCCAGAGGTTAATGAGCTGATTTCCGTATTTATCAGGCAATACATCCGCCAGTAAGCCGGGCAGGCCTTTGAAGGTATCGTGTTCAGTATTTTTATTCCGCCGTAATTCAGGAAAACTGATCACATTTCTGCCTGAATTAAGCGGCATTTTTAGAGGAGCCAGTTCCCAGCCCAGCTTTTTGAATTTAGGCTCATATTCAAAACTCGCCAGACCTGTCTTTTCATCCCAGGCAACAGCCCCGACCAATTCATTCCAAATTTTTACTTCTGCTACATTCATTGCTCTGCAGATTAAGGATTCAGTTTTCTTCCACCGGCACGTTTACGTTTATTCCGTTCCAGTTTTGCAAGTGCCAGCGGACTAATGCTCTGCTGAACTGTAAATACATCCATGATATGCAATAAGTCTAATACCCTCAAAACCTGGATCAGTGTGGCTAGTGTAACGGTTTCTCCACGTTCCAGCAGACTTAAGGTCGAGCGACTTATACCCGCAGCATTGGCCAATTGCTCCTGCGATTTATTCTGCTCCAGGCGATGATGCTTTATAAATGCTGCAATTTGTCCGGCCAAAGCCTTATCGCTCATTGAATTATAATTTGTGTATGATATTTCAGTCATAAATACTAAATTATCTAGTTATTGTATGATAATTCATACAAATATAGAGTTTATTATAATATATAAAAAATGAATGATTTATCATACAATAAGTAAATATAAATAGATTAATGAATGAATTATAATGCAATATTTTAAATTGAACTTGATTAAATTTTTTGGAGTAGCATCTGCAAAGCTATATCAGGACGAGAGAGTTATGTTTGAGTATCCCAGGCTGTAGCTCAAAAAATAAATGCTTTAAAACCCCTCAATCAACTCTTAACCCATTCTTTCCACCCATATTCCACACCAATCCAATAC
>Ga0075152_10002952_pt1 | contig 12030 bp, 10 predicted proteins | sample JI61114C2DNA_FD_70964 | JGI IMG/M metagenome (GOLD analysis project Ga0075152, IMG submission 70964) | Wastewater effluent complex algal communities from Wisconsin, to seasonally profile nutrient transformation and Carbon sequestration -... | ecosystem: Engineered > WWTP > Effluent > Algae...
ACTGCGCCCGATGAAGCGATTCTGGATCGCCTCACAGCCATCCTCTGGGGGGCTGCCTTGATCGGGAGTGCCGCAATCACCCTGGGCGGCTACCTGATCGTTTATTTCGGACTGGCCCCCATTCGAACGCTGGCTGAGCAAACGCGCAGTCTCGCAATCCTTTCCCTAGACACGCGCTTGGAAACAGAGGGGATACCTGCCGAGTTGCAGGTTCTCGTCGATCATTTCAACGACTTGCTGAATCGACTGGAAAAGGCCTATCAGCAACTCGAAGGGTTCAATGCCGACGTTGCGCACGAATTGAGAACCCCATTGGCGAACATCATCGCCAGCAGCGAGTTGGCCTTGCGTAGCAACGACAAGGACGAACACCTGCGCGATTGCATCGGTTCGAATCTCGAAGAAATGCACAGGCTGTCGGGCATCGTCAATGACATGCTGTTTCTGTCGCAAGCCGACCGGGGTGCTAAAGCCCGGCGGATGCCCGTTCAAAGCCTTGCCCAGCTCTGCGCCGAAGTGGCCGACTACTACGAAGCGGTGCTGATCGAATCTGACCTTCAATGGTCTATCGAAGGCGATGCATCAGGCCTGTATGACGCGGCGCTGCTCCGGCGCGTGCTGTCCAATCTGCTGAATAATGCGGCTCGGTATGCCGATCCCGGAAGTTCAATCGTGATTCGTATCGTCGTGGAAACTCATGGACACATCAAGCTCTCGGTGATCAATCGCGGGGAGCCGATTTCTGCTGAAAGTCTGCCTCATATCTTCGACCGCTTTTTCCGCGTAGATGCCTCACGTAGCCACGGCCATCAGAATCATGGACTGGGTCTCGCCATCGTTGGCGCGATTGCCCGGATGCATGACGGGGAGGCCTTCGCAAAATCCGCCCATGGTGAGACAGAAATAGGCGTACGACTGGCCGGCTGATGGCCCCGCTGCTTTTTGCCAACCAACAACGGGTCTTTAGTCTTTGATTTGCGGTGCAGAGGTTCGCAACATCCGCAGACCGTTGGCGACGACCAGCAGGCTGGCGCCCATGTCGGCAAACACCGCCATCCACATGGTGGCATTTCCGAACACCGCAAGCCCGAGAAATACGACCTTAATGCCCAAGGCCAGTGCGATGTTCTGCCAGAGTACGGCATGTGTCTGGCGAGACAAACGGATAGTTTCCGGGATGCGCCGCAAATCGTCGTTCATGATCACCACATCGGCTGCCTCCATGGCGGTATCGGTGCCGGCAGCGCCCATGGCGACACCGATATCGGCGCGTGCCAGGGCGGGCGCATCGTTGATGCCGTCGCCGGTCATTGCCGTCGGTCCATAGCGCCCCTGCAGTTCTTCGATGGCAGCCAGCTTTTCTTCCGGCAGCAGATTGCCTCGTGCATCGTCGATTCCCGCCTGGCGGGCAATACTGGTTGCGGTTGCTACGTTGTCGCCGGTGAGCATGACCGACGTGACACCCAGACGATGCAGATCGGTAATCGCTTCCCGCGAGCTTTCCTTGATGGTGTCGGCTACTGCGAAGATGGCCAGTACCCGACCCTCGGTAGCCAGCAGAGTGGCGGTTCGCCCCTGATTTTCATGAACGGCAAGACGCGCCTCGATCTCGGGGCTGCACAGTCCACGATCCTCGATCAAGCGATGATTGCCAAGAATCAAGGTATGGCCGTCCAGGCGGGCCTCGATGCCGCGACCGGGAAGAGCAGTAAAGTCGGTGAGGCCGTTTTCCGGTAGGTTCAGGCTGGTGGCGATAGCCTTTGAAACGGGGTGGTCCGAATGGCCGGCCAGGCTGGCCGCCCAGGAAAGAATCCTCGATTCAGGTTCGGCGGCCGACAGCACTTCCGTGGCGACCAGTCGAGGTTTGCCTTCGGTGATGGTGCCGGTCTTGTCCAGGGCGATGGCGCGCAGCTTGCGAGCCTCTTCCAGATAGACGCCGCCCTTGATCAGGATGCCGCGCCGAGCGGCTGCGGCGAGTCCGCTAACCACCGTGACCGGCGTGGCGATGACCAACGCGCAGGGACAGGCGATCACCAGGAGAACCAGCGCCTTGTAGAGTGCCTGAGTCCAGCTCCAGGCGAACAGCCAGGGGCCACCAACGGCCACGGCCACGGCAACCGCAAAAATGGCCGGCGTATAAATCGCGGCAAAACGATCCACGAAACGCTGGGTGGGCGCCCTGGTGCCTTGGGCTGCCTCCACGGCATGGATGATGCGGGCCAGGGTCGTGTTGTTGGCGGCAGCTGTCACCTCGAATTCCAGCGTACCAGTCTCGTTGATGGTGCCGGCGAAAACGGGATCGCCTGTCGCCTTGTCGACAGGAATGCTCTCGCCGGTGACCGGTGCCTGATTGACCGCACTGCTGCCAGCGGTTACTCGCCCATCCAGTGGGATGCGGGCGCCGGGCTTGACCCGGGCGAGTGCGCCAATGGCAACCTTGTCGGCCGGCATCTCCTGCCAGCTACCATCGCCTTGGCGAATCTCTGCGGTTTCCGGGGCCAAGGCGAGGAGCCCCTTGATGGCGTTACGTGCTTGATCGACGGACCGGGCCTCGATTAATTCGGCGATGGCGTAGAGCGCCATGACCATGGCGGCCTCCGGCCATTGACCGATCAGGAATGCGCCAGTCACGGCGACGCCCATCAGGGCATTCATATTCAATTGGCCGCGCCGCAATGCCGCCAGTCCCTTGCGATAGGTGGAGAATCCTGAGAAGGCGATAGCAGCCGCTGCTAACGCCATACCCAGGCTCTTGAACAGGAGGGTATCGGGTGCGAAGAAATCCAGAGCCTCGGCTCCGATGGCCAATGCCAGGGCGATCAGTGCCTTGCTGATTTCGCCGAGGCCTGATGGCATTTCGGTCTTCTGTTCATGCTCGATGGGCAACACTTCAAAGCCAAGCTGGCGGATGGCCTGTAGTCCGCTTTCCAGGGCGAGTTGCTCGCCCTCGATGGTCAAGGTCCGGGCAGCCAGTTCGAAACGTAGCGACCGAATTCCCGCGATACCAGCGAGCGCCTTGCGAATATCGTTTTCTTCGTTCGGGCAGTCCATGGCGGGAATCCGAAAAATGCTCGAATGCCCTGAGGCGTTGGATACGGCGACAGGCAGCACATCCTGGATGGAGGTCGTATCCGTCACACAGCCACCAGAACACGCGCAGCGTTCAGGCTCATTGGGTTGTTGCTTCTCGGCATGAAGGGGCATGGCCATCTCCTGTTTGTTGATGCCATTAAAAACCCTTGAGTCGCTACAAGGTCAAGCAGCTAGAATAAAATGATTCAAGGAGAAAAGCATGTTGGAGTTCCTGAAGATATTGAGTCTGTTCGTCGTCACCGCACTGGCCGAAATCATCGGTTGCTATTTGCCCTGGCTGGTGCTGACGCAGGGGGGCCAGCGTTGGCTTCTAATCCCGGCTGCCATATCACTGGCTCTGTTTGCCTGGCTCCTTACATTGCATCCGGGTGCCGCCGGCCGCATCTACGCTGCTTATGGCGGTGTCTATGTTGCGATCGCCTTGCTGTGGCTATGGCAGGTCGATGGAATTCCCCTGACACGTTGGGATCTGCTGGGCAGTGCCGTATCTCTCGGTGGAATGGCCATCATCGCGCTCCAACCTGGCCGGTCGTAAGGATGACTGGAATGAAAATTGGCGAACTGGCGCGTTTGGCGGGAAGTAATGTGGAAACGATCCGCTACTACGAGCGGGAAGGACTATTGCCGATACCAGGGCGGAGCGAGGGAAATTACCGAATCTATGGGCCGATGCACCAAGAGCGACTAACCTTCATTCGGCACTGTCGTGGCTTGGACATGACACTCGACGAGATTCGGACGCTGTTGCACTTCAAGGAATCGCCGGAGGAAAACTGCGGCGAGGTAAACCGTTTGCTCGATGATCACATCGGACACGTCGTTCGTCGAATCGGTGAACTCCAAGCGCTGGAAAAACAGCTCCAGGAGCTACGCGGCCGTTGTCTAGATGAGCGTCGAGCCTCGACTTGCGGGATTCTTGAAGGCTTGTCGCAGTCAGGTATCAACGAGAGACCTATGGAAAATCACATTCCAGGCGTGCACGGCACCACCTTAAAATCTCCCAAAGAATCAGAATGAGCCAAGTCGACATTTACCTCGATGCGGCCGAACGGGCCAACACCCGACGCAGCTATGCGTCAGCCATCCAGCACTTCGAAGTCGAATGGGAAGGCTTGTTGCCGGCGACCATCGATTCGATTGCCCGCTACCTCGCGGTATACGCCGAATCCCTGTCGCTGAACACGCTGAAGCACAGACTCGCGGCGCTGTCGCGGTGGCATCAGGATCATGGTTTTCCGGACCCGACCAAGGCCCTGAAGATCCGGCAAGTGTTGAAAGGTATCCGAACCCTGCATCCGGCCCAGGAGAAACGGGCCAAGCCGCTGGAACTGGAAATCCTGCGCGGTGTTGCCGACTGGCTGACATCAGCCACGGCAGCAGCGGTTAGCCGGGGGGATTCGGCCAATGCCCTACGACATACCCGTGATCGAGCCTTGGTTCTCCTCGGTTTCTGGCGCGGGTTCCGCTCCGACGAACTGGCTAACCTTCGCATCGAGTTCATGGAGATCAAGCCCGGCGAGGGGCTGACCTGTTTCTTGCCCCGCAGCAAAGGGGATCGCAACCTGGAAGGCCGAAGCTACTCCTGCCCGGCGCTGTCCCGACTGTGCCCGGTCGAGGCAGTCGAAGACTGGCTGGCTTTGTCCAAACTGACAGCGGGACCGCTATTCCGCAAGATCGACCGCTGGGGGCACCTATCCGAGGCTGAACTGACCCCGAGCAGCATTATTCCCGTGCTTCGAAAATTGCTTAGCCAGGCCGGCGTGGCCGATGCAGACTCCTTCAGTAGTCACTCGCTACGCCGGGGCTTTGCCCAGTGGGCAGGTATGAGCGGCTGGGATATCCGGGAGTTGATGAGTTACGTCGGCTGGCGCGACGTGAAGGCAGCCATGCGCTATCTGGATGGGGTCAGCCCTGACCAGAAAGCGCGATTCGAGCAGGGGCTGGATCGGATGTTGCCGGAAACAATGGGCGTTTCGACGCCGCAGTTGCCGGGCTTGCCTGAGGTCGCCCTCACAACGATTGAGGTTACCATTGATCTGTCGCCCTTCAACGGTGGTCGACGTGGTGTCGCCAATGCCTTGCGGGATATGGCAAGTACCTGCCTTGCCCGATTTCAGGCGCAACCGCTGGATCAGGATGGCCGTCGATACCGGATTTCCGTCCCGACGCCTTCTATCGACACCCTGGACGACCACCTATACACCTTGCTCGACGAACTCCATCGAATTGCCGATGCCCGTGAGTGCTTCCTGGAGGCAGTATGCCGCGATCCGGTGAGCGGCAAGCATTGGGACTGATCCGGCATGACCCAACTTCACGAGACCGCATATCCCCGGCTGAAGGCAGACCCCTCAGCACAGGATCTCGACGAGGTTTATACACTGACGCCCGATGAAATCGCGTTCATCGACAAGGCGGTCAAGCGTCCGATTGCTCGCTCGGCTGCCTTCATCTACCTGAAGCTGTTTCAGCGGCTTGGGTATTTCGTCCACATCAGGGATGTACCGTCAGCGATTCGCCAACACATTGTGGCCCAAACGGGGCATCGGCCAGCCAGGGCCGATGAACTTCGGCAGTTCGACCGAACGACGGCGCGCACCACCCTGATTGCTGCCTTGCGACGCTACCTGAATGTTCGTCCGCTGAACGATCAGGCCCGTGCCTGGTTGCGGCATATCGCAGAAACGGCTGCGGACAGCCGACATGTCGTGGCCGACATCGTCAACGTAATGCTTGAAGAACTGGTGCATCATCGCTACGAGTTACCCGGTTTCTCTACACTCGATCGGCTGGCCATTCAGGCTCGGGAAAAGATCCACGACGTCCATTTTGCGAGTATTGCCGACCAACTTGATGCCAAGGTGAAAACCTTGATCGACAACTTGTTCAAGGTCAAGTCGGGCGAGACCAGCAGTACCTGGAACCTGCTCAAGCGCGAACCCAAAAAGCCGACCAACAAGGAAACCCGCTCCTATCTCCAGCATATTCGCAGGCTCCAGTTGCTGGTCGACCAACTACCCATCCCCGACATTCCCGTTCCGAAACTCAAGCAGTACCGCTACATCGCCCGTTCACTGGATGCGGCAGAAATGGCAGAGTTGAAGCCCCAGAAGCGCTATGCGCTGGCGGTCATCTACATCCGCTCGCAATTTGCCCAGACGCTCGACGATGCGGCCGACCTGTTCGTCCGCATGCTCCAGAACCTCGACAATCAGGCGCGCAACAAGCTGGGCGAATACCAGCAGGAACACATCCAGCGAACCGATCGTCTGATCGGCCAGTTGAAGGAGATGTTGCTGGCCTACCGGATCGATGGCTCGGATCATCAAAGGGTAGAGGCCATCGGTGGCAGCCTGATTGCCGATGTCGATGACCTGGTGGCCATCTGCGATGAGCACATGGCCTACGCTGGACGCAATCATCTGCCGTTCCTCATCCAGCCCTACAAGATGGTTCGAGCTCAGCTGCTGAACTGTATCGAAATCGTCAATCCGCAGAGTAGCAGTGAAGACGATACCCTGATCCGGATGATGAAAGCGTTGCAGGCGCTGCGTGGCATCCGGCATGAAGTCGTGCCGCTGTCGTTGGTCGGGTTGAATGCCGAGGAGGATTTCCAGTGGCTCCCCTCGACTTGGCGGAAACTAGTCATCTCCGAGCGCGCCGACGGTCAGGTTGTTGCCATCAACCGCCGTTACTTCGAACTGGCGGTCTTGTATGCGATCCGCGATGAACTGAAGTCGGGCGATCTGTTTATCCAGCATGGCGAACGTTACGACGACTACCGGGAGCAACTGGTTGACGACGACACCCTGAATCGTGAATTGGCGCAGTATGGCGAGGTCACCGGTGTCGAAACGGACTCCAGGGTCTTTACCGAGTCCTTGAAGGCGGCTTTGCTGGAGACGGCTGAGGCTGTCGATGCTGAATTTCCCGAAAATGCCTATGCCGAAATCGTCGATGGCAGGCTGATCCTGAAGAAACCGCCAGCCAGTGAACCGCCGCCGGGAATCAGGGCAATCGACCAGCTGATCACCGAGCACATGGAAAACATCAGTATCGTCGACGTACTGATCGACACGGAGCGCTGGCTGCAATTGCACAAGTTGTTTCGGCCTTTGATGGGAACCGAAAGCCGGATCGAAGAATTGCGGCCACGCGTGATCAGCACCTTGTTCTGTTATGGCTGCAACCTCGGGCCGACCCAGACGGCGCGCTCAATTCGGGGCATGAGCCGCAAGCAGATCGCCTGGCTCAACATCAAGTACGTGACGGAAGAGGTGCTGGAAAAAGCCATCGTCAAGGTCATCAATGCCTACAACAAGTTCGAATTACCTGGCTACTGGGGATCAGGCAAACATGCCTCGGCCGACGGCACGAAATGGAACCTTTACGAGCAGAACCTGATTTCTGAACATCACATCCGTTACGGCGGCTATGGCGGTATCGGCTACTACCATGTTTCCGACAAGTTCATCGCACTGTTCAGCCATTTCATTTCCTGCGGCACCTACGAGGGCACTCACATCCTCGACGGGCTGATGACCAACACCTCGGATATCCGGCCGGACACCATCCATGGCGACACCCAGGCCCAGAGCTACACGGTGTTTGCGCTTTCCCACCTCTTGGGCATCAAACTGATGCCGCGCATCCGTGGCATCAAGGATCTGGTGTTCCATCGGCCCGACAGCAATAAGAAGTTTACCCATATCGACCGGCTTTTCAGCGACGATATCAACTGGCAGATGATCGAAACCCATTTGCCGGACATGCTGCGCGTGGCAGTTTCCATCAAGCTCGGAAAAATTTCCGCCTCGGCCATCCTGCGTCGCTTGGGAACTTACAGTCGAAAGAACAAGCTGTATTTCGCCTTCAAGGAACTCGGCAAAGTAATCCGAACCATGTTCCTGCTGAAATACGTTGGCGACGTCGAACTTCGCCGACTCATCCACGCGGAAACCAATAAGTCAGAGCAATTCAATGGTTTTGAGAAAAAACTATTCTTCGGCGGAGAAGGGGTGATTGCCGAAAACCTGCGCCATGAACAGCGCAAAATTATCAAATACAACCATCTTGTCGCCAACCTGGTCATCTTGCACAACGTGGTTGGGATGAGCCGGGTGCTGAAGCAACTCCAAGCCGAAGGGGCTGTAATCAACCAAGAGGTGCTGGCTGGACTGGCGCCGTACCGATTGGAGCATATCAATCGTTTCGGCGACTATGTGCTGGATTTCCGGCGCAAGGTTGAGGCACTGGATGAAGGATTCCGAATTCTGGAGATCGAATCGCCAAACCAAACCTAATGACCAAGCAAGAGCATGTCGGCAAAGCTGATTTGCTCATCGGCCAAGAAATTTTCTTTTTAAGAACAGCTCGCTAAGCGGCTTTTTCGAGGATTTCGCACGATTCCCGGCCAACCCTCCCATACGGCCCGTTACGACGCCGACGACAAGATGACGTGGCACACGAACGCCTACGGCGTCGACGGCATCATCTGCGGCGGCAAACCGACGCTCGAAGTAGTTACCCGATTTTTAGACGATATGGCCGCCGGCATTGATTACGGCATGACGCCAACCTGAACGAGAAAGCCAATGAAAAGAATCAACCGTTTTTTCCGTCAAGCCCTGGTGCTCGACAAGACGCGAAACCGCTATCTAGCGGTTTTCGGCGGCGCGGCAATCGTTGCGGCCATGCTGAACTTGCTTGGCCGGCATCGTGATTTCAGCGCGGCCGGGACGCTAGTACCGGCCGCGCTGTTGCTCCTGGGGTTGATGTGGCTCGGCGCCGGCATGCTCCGGAACGTGGTGCAGCAGGAAAAGCCGCAAGGCTTCGCGCTGCGCCTCGTCCAGTCCGGCCCGACGCTGGCCGGGTTGGCGGCATGTGTGGCCCTGGTAGTTATGGGAGCACGCATAGCATTCGCGGGAACCCTGCCGCTCGGTGGTTGAGCAGCAATGCGATACCCCGGCGGCAAAGGCGCATCCGGCGTCCATCAGACGATCATCAACAATATTCCCCCGCATGAAACCTATATCGAAACGCACCTCGGCGGCGGCAATATCCTGGAGCGAAAGAAGCCGGCGCAACGAAACATCGGCGTCGACATCGATGTCGATGTAATTGAGACATGGCAAGCCCGGCAGTGGCCCGGGCTTGAGCTGCACTGTCGCGATGCCGGCGAATTCTTGGACGGCTTTGAGTTTGCCGGCCGGGAATTCGTTTATGTCGATCCGCCGTATGTGATGGAAAGCCGGAAAACCGGACGGATGTATCGGCACGAATACGACGACCAGGACCATGAGCGGCTACTTGATCGCCTGGGCAAGTTGCCGTGCGCCGTTATGGTGTCCGGCTATCACTCGAAGCTCTATAGCGCCAAGCTGAAAGGCTGGCGCACGATCCGGTTCAATGCGATGACGCGCGGCGGCGTCGCCATTGAACAAATCTGGATGAACTACGATCCGCCCGAAGCCCTTCACGACCTGCGTTTCCTCGGCGAGAATTTTCGTCAGAGGGAACGCATCAAGCGGAAAAAGCTGCGCTGGGCGGCACGCTTGGCGAAGCTTGATCCACTCGAAAGGGCGGCGATAATGGAATGTCTGCGTGAGCTGGAGAAGCAAGCATGAAAGGACGTATTCAGGATGCCATCGTCGAGCAAGGCCGGCAGGCCTATCGAGAGGGGAAACAACTAGACATTCCATACCCGTTTGGCAGTTCGGAATACGATGATTTTGAACGGGGGGCAGATACAGAATTAGGAAATTATCGTACGCTAGGCAAATGTCATTTGGCGCGACGGTCTCTTGAGTGCCCTGAGCGGCCCTTCACTTTGCCTCAAAGCAGACACGCAGTCGAGCATCGCAGTACGCCAGTGAACTCTCGAACGGGAGTCAGCAATCATCAGAGACACACGAAAAAGCATTCTACAAAATTGGACCTTGTTCAGCTGAATTGATCTCTACTGAACTGCAAGGTTGGCGATCACACGCATTTCGTCTGTCCATGATTCAATAGCAAATAAATTTGATGTTGGATCTATCCAAAATGCAGCTTCAACGGGATGTCTTGGCGCCTCCTGGAGGTTATAGAGGGGGGAAAACTTCATAACCTCTGTCATAGTTTCAGTATTTCGGTGAGCAGCGGCATTCCTAACTTTCTGAAGATGTATCACCTTTTGCGCCGATCCAAACGCCGCGAGCAACTGAGCCTGATTGCCTGGCTTTATCGCAGAAACCACCTTACTGAGTGAATTGACATCGCCCCAAGTCGGTTCAAACCTCAATATCGAGTTAGTCACACCTGGAAGATATTTCGGACATTTTTGTTTTGATTGCGCTGAAAGATATGAAACTCGTTCCCAAATTGGCGGTACAACTACCGAAGCTAACACCGCGCCGGAAGCGGTCTGGCATCCAAGCGAGGATTCAATGATGAGGCACCTACAAAAGTGCCCCCAATACTGCCATAGCGACGAGAGCAAGCCTTCAAGATATTTCCAAGCTTCCGGGTCGCATCGTGCCGGGTTGAAATGATTCGTCGAAAAATCTGCCGTGCAAGAATCTATCCGATCAAGGCGATGAGCGAATTTGCGCTCTAGCGTATTAAGGGACATGGACAACCACCCGCGCTAGAGTTCACACCGTAGTGCCTTCGCCAACATCGCTACTCTAGTAATTCTCGGTTTCTCGCGAGTTGTTGCTTGGCAGGAAAGTACGTATTCCCTGTATGGCCCATCAAGGTCCTTCCCTTCGTGCGCCATTGCAAGCGACTGCAACTGCCTGCATGCTTGGTTTGGGTCGGTTGAAAAGCTACCTATAGGTGCCAAGCCCAGCTTCGCTTCGCCATCGGGAAGGCCATACTTATTGTGAATTAGGGCGCAGACAAGCGAATGAATAACGTAAGGCTTAAATAGGAATGAACCTCGGAGTTCACCGAGATGGGTTGTAATGAAGGAGAACGCTTCATCAAAGTATCGACCGTACAGTTCTCCTTTATCAAATTGCTTGTCGAAGCGCTCATAAAGTTTATTTAGCTTCGCATTGCTAGTGCTGATAATTCCTTCTTCAAACGCCAAAACCATGTCGGCGACTAACTCTGAATCTTCCATTCGTACAATCTGCCGATTCGTCAGAATGTTGTAGGCCAAGATGGTAGGAGAAATTTTGTCGACTACTGAATTTACAAACCATTTGAACGCCCCCATATAAATCGAGTGCCGTTTCTCTGCCTCGTTAAGAGGGAGTGTATAGGCGTTCATTCGTCTAAACATTTCCAGAATCTCAGCCTCTGACGCGCTGCGAATTATGTCAGCTGGAACCGGCGCCATCAGAAAACTGTCTTGTATTTCTGGATCTAGCTCAGAAAAGAGCTTGCCTGCATAGTTCTCCGACACCGATGTAAGGCGATACTTGTCGTTCAGGAAATCGATAATCGACGTGATTCGCTGTTGGCCATCAACAATCTCGCGGACAATTTTTTTCGTCTTTCGGTCTAACTGTTCAAAAAAATACAATTTAGGAAACGGAAAGCCTGTCAAAACGGTGTCGATGAAGTAACTACGAGCTGAGGACGGCCATAATTGGGAGCCGCGTTGGTAGTTACGATTGACTACCAGTTCGCGTCGCGAAAGCATGTCGCGAATCTCTGCGACAGAGTATGAGTTTTGCTCCAGACGCATATATTCCTTTTGGCGTATTACATAACGGGATCAAGGGGGCAGCGTAAAATAAAACGAGAAGCGTCGTGACGAAAGACCGAAAAGATATTAACAGGCAATCGCCAATGTCGGCTATGGAGCAAAATCGTCAACGTCCGTTGATGGCCGAATCCTGACCCATGGCTTCCTGCTGTTGGCAGCCTGTGCAATACAATCGGCATGATGCAAGGTCAGCTACCGATTTTCACGCGTGTGCCAGATTCGCAATATGTAGATGTTGC
>Ga0075152_10002953_pt1 | contig 12030 bp, 12 predicted proteins | sample JI61114C2DNA_FD_70964 | JGI IMG/M metagenome (GOLD analysis project Ga0075152, IMG submission 70964) | Wastewater effluent complex algal communities from Wisconsin, to seasonally profile nutrient transformation and Carbon sequestration -... | ecosystem: Engineered > WWTP > Effluent > Algae...
TAGCATTAGTAATAATATTTTGTTTATTATTACCGACGTTTGAATATGTTTGTTTAGGAGAATTATATAATTCTCGCAAGATTATCTTAATATTTGCTCCGATTGCCCTGATTTCATTCTTAGATGATATAGTGGAAGTACCGGTATTATTCCGCTTATTGATCCATACAATATGTTCTGTTTTAGCCGTTATGTGGCTTATTCACCCACATAAAATATTACACAGTGAGTTATCACTGCATGTAGATTTGATCATCGGATCTTTTGCGTTGTTAACTTTTCTCAATGTCTATAATTTCCTTGATGGAATTGATGGAATAACAGTTTCCGAGTCTATCCATCTTTCTCTAGTAATACTAATTCTTTGCTTTATCAAATATGACATTATTCCAAACGTATGGACAATTATTACTGTAGCTTCTATAATTCTCGGGTGGTCATGCGGTTTTATTTTATTTAACTGGCAACCGGCCAGTATTTTTATTGGCGATGTAGGAAGCATCAGTCTTGGTTTTATACTCGGTATTTGTTTATTAACTGTTGCTTCTGGGAGCGACAGGCTATTTGCTGCTTGCGTTATATCATCTTTGTATTATATCGCCGATGGGGGGTTAACCTTATTAATTAGATTAGTAAAAAGAGAAAAAATCTGGCAACCACACTTACAGCACTTTTTCCAAAAAGCTGTAAAAAAAGGTCTCAGCCATAAAGTAGTTGTCCTAAGAATAATAAAATGTAATTTTATTCTTATGCTACTTTCAATAGGATCCTTATTTTATCCTGTTATTTGCATTATCCTCGGTATATTAACCGTAGGGGTTACTCTAATTAGGTCCGTATAATATGAAACCCATAATTGAGAATGTTAATAAAATTATTTATAAAATTTACAAAAACAAAAACCCAGTACTAGCTGAGATAATTATTAATTGGCAAAAAATAGTTGGAGCAAAATATAGCCACAATACCTTACCACTAAAGATTAGCACTACAAGAGACAAAAAACAGAAAATTAATATCTTAATGGTAGAAGTTAATAATGCTGCTACCTCAGTAGAAATAGCTTTTCAACAAGAAATTATTATTGAAAGACTAGCTGTTTATATGGGGTATAAAGCAATAAACAAGATCAGAACTATTGTAAAAATATAATTACCATGATAAACGATAAAGACTTTGCAAAAGAAGTAACTAGAATAATTAACCTTGTTGCAAAAACAATTGAGGATAATGATATAATCGGAAATGTGGATGTTGATATTAATGGTGATATATTGAATATTACTACGGAAGCTGGCATATTTGTTCTCAATAAACAACCATCCGTAAAAGAAATCTGGCTTTCTTCACCGGTTAGCGGTCCTTACCACTTCTTACATGATGGTAAATCATGGAAATCCAAATCAGGAAAAGAGTTGTTTAGTGTTTTATCTAAAGATTTAGATATTCAGATTAAGGATTTATTATGAATAATAACGTCAAAATATTATTAGGATACTTAAAAAATCATAAATTCAATTTAATAATAGTATTTTGTTCATTATTTACAGTTGCCCTTTCATTACTCGGTGTAGGAACAGTTTTTAGGCATTTAGTAGATAATGGATTAAATAGCAACCAACTTAATTCAATTAACAATTCAATTTTTTTAACATCAGGGCTAATTGCTATATTCGCAATTGGTAGCTTTTTTCGTTCGTATTTCATTAATATTGTAGCAGAGAAAATTACTTCTCAAATCAGAGCAGATAGTTATGCAGATCTACTTCAGCTTGAAATAGCCGCATTTGAAGAATTAAAAATCGGGGACATTATTTCAAGGCTTGGTTCAGATCTTGAGTCAGTAGGAACTCTAATTACTAATTTCTTATCCTTTTTTATTCGCAATTCTATAATGCTATCTGGGGCAATTATTTTGATGTTTTTACAAAGTGCTAAATTATCAATGTTAGTTATTTTTACTGTGCCACTTCTGCTTATGCCTCTTTTACATTTAAGTAAACATATAAGAAGTATTTCTAGAAAGGTAATGGCAGAAAAAGCTGTTTTATCATCTTTTATAGAAGAAAGTTTTTCAGCTATTAGAACTTTATACGCCTTTAATCAACAACCTCATAATTTAAATAGATTTAATGAAAAAATTGCTACCTACGTTAAACATTCCAGTAAAAGGCTTAAGTTAAGGTCCTTATTTTTTGCCCTAGCTATAGCTGCTATAGCTGGATCTATAACTATGGTAATATGGATAGGCAGTCTTGACATAATCAATGGCAAAATGACTTCAGGCCAGATGATATCATTTATTTATTACGCCATGATGGTTGGGATGAGTGCTGGAGGTATAGCAGAATTATTTAGTGAGATACAAGGTCCTCTTGCCGCTCTTGATAGGGTTTTTAATCTAAGGTCAAATACTAAAGCTTTCACTAATCAGCATGTAGTTACTAGACATCATGAAAAATTTGAAAATGTTTTCCAGAATTATGATATTTCTTTTGAAAATGTAAATTTTTCTTACCCCTCAAGGAAAGATATACTCACCCTTAATAATATTAGCTTTGGCGTAAAACAGAATCAATTTACTGCTATAGTCGGCAAATCAGGGTCAGGTAAAAGTACCCTAATGCAATTATTGCTCAACTTTTACAAACATCAGTCTGGAAAAATCAAAATAGCCGGCCGTGATATAAATTCTTTTGACCGAAATTACATGAGAAAAATAATTGCCTATACCCCTCAAGATCCAGATATTTTTTCTGGAACAATAAGGTATAACGTTACGTTTTCTAATCCTGATGCCAAAGAAGAGGATTTTCAGCAAGTAGTAAATTTATGTGGCATCGATAAGTTTACCAATAATTTACCAGCTGGTCTTGACACTGAAATCGGTGAAAAAGGAGTTAGAATATCAGGTGGACAAAAACAGAGAATCGCGATTGCAAGAGCACTTCTTTATCAACCTGAGATCTTACTGCTTGATGAGGCAACAAGTGCTCTTGACAACGAAAGTGAGCAAGAAATATTAAATAACATCAAGAAGATTATGGATGGTAAAACTATTATATCAATAGCTCACCGAATTACCTCTATTCAGGATTTTGATAATATTTTAGTTATAGACCAAGGAAAATTAGCTAGTAGCGGTACACATAAAGAACTGATAGGAAGCTGTGAGATTTATAATATTCTATACAAAAAATCACTAGCAAATTAGTTTAGGGTGCTACCTTTGTTCTTAGGAATTTTAAAATTTTGCATTCGCCCTTAAACTTTTAGAGAAGGCTTTGTACTTGTGCCTAATGCCCTAGCACTTAAAAAGTATAATTATCTGATTTCAACGCTACCATCACTTTCTCCTTCTCCAATCAGATGGCTGTTATATTCGCTATTTTCATCTAATCTAACTCTTCCCCAGATTGATCCCGGTTCATTTTCAATCTCTTCCTCTAAACTCTTCATAACTTTTGAAGGTTTAGCTACTTCATTTTTGCTTTCATCTCTTTCTTTTCTAGCATAATTCTTACCTCTATCACTGCAGCATGAACTCCCGAAAATCCAGTCCCAAAATGATCTTTCCTTTGCCATAGGTTATGCCTCGCTAAAAATTTGAACATAAAATAGGTAACCATGAAAATACAAATAATTAATATGTAAAAGCCCATAATTAAAATGGTAAGCTTACTTAGTTAAATAATGGTTAATATATTAATAACTAATTTACTTGTATATCAATAGACGGATCACGGAATTTAATTTATTATCATCAAGAGATTAGCAAAACTCTTAAAGATATGAAAAAAAAGATTATAACGATTGAAGATTTTATCGATAAAGAGAAATCAGTATTAAAATCCAAAACCCAAAGGCTTACGTTTCCTTTATCAGAGGAGGATAAAAATATAATAATTCTGATGAAAGAAATATTATTTGCTCTTGATGGTGTAGGGCTTGCTGCTCCGCAGATAGATATAAATAAAAATATTGCCGTAATATATATACCAGAAACTGCCTCTCTGCTTCGCAACAATGCTAAAATTTATCCCATGCACACAATAATTAATGCAGAATATGAACCTGTTAAAGATCAAGGAAAATATAGCGATTTTGAGGCATGTTATTCAGTAAAAACCATCTGTGGCCAAGTACCAAGATATAATATCATTAAAGTTAAATACCAGAATGAAGAAGGACTAGAAATTTCAAAAATCGAAACCGGGTTTTATGCAAGGGTACTCCAGCATGAGATAGATCATTTAAATGGAGTATTAATTACAGATGTACTTACCCCAGACTGCCTTCAAGGAACATTTGAAGAAATGGCAAAACTCCGAAGGGAATCATTAACCGAAGAAAAAAAGATATTATTTGATAAACTGGTAAAGAAGAAAAATCTTAAACAAAAAGATTAAGCTTTTAAGGCCACTTTACTTCCGGTGGTAACGACATTAAAATTGCCTCAACATTGCCGCCGGTGGCAAGCCCAAATGTCGTCCCTCTATCATATAAAAGATTAAACTCTACGTACCTTCCTCTTTTTATAAGCTGATATTCTCTTTGTTCCTTAGTCCAAGATAGATTCATTTTACTACGGGCAATAGTAGGGTATATATCCCTCATTGCGATACCGACATCCTTTGTAAAAGCAAAATCATTATTAAAGCTACCGGTATTTAAATAATCATAAAATATCCCACCAATACCTCTTGGCTCATTTCTATGTTTTAAGAAAAAATATTCATCACATGCTTTTTTGAATTTAGGATAATAGTCTAGATCATGTTTATCACAAGCCTCTTTAAACGATTGATGAAATATCTTTGTTTCTTTATCATCCGCATACATAGGTGTAAGGTCAGCTCCCCCACCAAACCAGCTTTTTGTCGTTTCTATGTACCGCGTATTAAAATGCACCGCAGGAACAAGGGGTGAGCACATATGGGCAACCAGAGAAATACCAGTGGCAAAAAATTCAGGATTCTCCGCAGCTCCTGGTATCTGTTTTCTAAATTCCTCGGAGAATATCCCGTGTACAGTAGAAATATTAACTCCAACTTTTTCAAAAACATTACCATGCATGATAGACATAGCGCCACCACCGCCTCCCTCTCTTTCCCAAGGTTTTTTTATAAATTTACCGGCTACTAAATTATGCTCCTTAGCATGATCAATTTCTATTTGCTCATAAGAGTCACAAATTTGATCGCGCAGTTCCTCAAACCATTTTGCCGTGCTTTCTCGTTGAGTCATAACTTTTTACCAAGCATTTTCTATTATTACAGGCAGTTTATACGGCCGAATAAAAACCAAATCAAATCTTACCTCACAACCATTATATTTGTCATTATGACTTAAGAATAATTCAGCTGAACGCCTTATTCTATTTTGTTGGTTCTTTGGTACTATATTTTCCATAATATTATTGTTTCTGGCTTTAACCTCAATAAATACCAATTGCTTCCCTCTACACGCAATAATATCAATTTCGCCAACAAAATTCTTCTTGCGATGACAAATTATACTATAGAACTTTAGCTTGTAGATCAATATGGCGAAATATTCAGCAAGAATACCTAATCTATAAGGTTTCATTTTGGTTTTAAATTAGTATCGATTAACCTAATTATAGTTTTTTTCATACTATAAGCCATAGCTAGAAATAATAACGAGGTGATCATAACATAAAATGCTGGAGCATGGTAGAGATGGGTTACTTCCACAAGCCACCTAGAAATTACTGCCGAAGTCCCACCAAACAGGGCAACACCTAAATTATAGCTAAAGGCTACTCCAGTAAATCGCTCTTCTGCTGAAAATAACGAGATAATAAATATATAAGCTGTACCAGCAATAAATCCCCCTAACATAGCAATGGTTGTAAGCGCAACTATTTGTTTCCAAATTTCGAGAGATGCAAGCAGCATAAAGGCAGGGGTAGCAGCAATAACTATTGTTATTGAGGCAATGATAATCATTTTAAACCTACCAATATGATCTGAAATGTAACCAGACAATGGCATGGTAAGCATCATAATTACAGAAGAGTACGAAAGGTAAATTAAAGCTGTAGTTTTATCAAATCCCAATACTTCATAATAAAAAATATTTATATATGTTTTTATAATATACACCAAACTACTTGCAGATCCCCCAAGGCAACAGGTTATTAGCATTGCCGGCCATGAACTGCGAATAACATGCATAAAAGGCATCTTTAAAGTACGTTTTTTTTCAGCAAGCATTTCAAATATTGGCGTTTCCGATACTCTAAGCCTGAAATAAAAACCAATTATTCCCATAATTCCTCCTAAGATAAAGGCAAATCTCCAAGCAAATTCCAATTCAGGAAATAATTGTTCCAAAATAATACCTACAAAACTAGCAAGCAAAGTACCGGCAATATTTGACGCATGAACTATCCCAGCAGTAAAACCGGGTCTTAGATTTTGATAATGTTCCAGGATGAATATAGCAGCCCCTGCACCTTCTCCGCTAATACATAACCCTTGAATTAACCGCATCATAACTAATAAAATAGGCGCACCATAACCTATATCACTGTAACCGGGGATAAGACCGATAGTAAAAGTAGTCATAGTCATGCCAAGCATTGAAATAATGAGAGAAACTCTTCTTCCATACTTATCAGCAATAAAACCAAAAATAATACCACCTATTGGCCTCATTATAAAACCTACGGCAAATACTGAAAGACTAGATAATGTCTGAATTACTTGTGAACCGGAAGGAAAAAATGCTTGTCCTATTGCTAAAGAAAATACTGCATAAACTGTAAAATCATAATATTCTAGCACATTTCCAGAAATAGCCGATAAAAAAATAGACCTTCGTTTATTCATTGAGCTATAATAATATAAAATTACTTATACAAATTTTACTTGTATAATTAGCATTATTTGGCAGATTATAAACAAGTAAAACCATTTGTGAAATAAAAATTTATGAAATAGATAAACTAACTATACATCAAAGGACTTTACTATACTTTCTATTACTTTTTTTGCATCGCCAAATAGCATTAATGTATTATTTTGAAAAAATAGTTCATTTTGAATCCCTGCATAACCCGAAGCCATAGATCTTTTTATAAAAAATATAGTTTTAGCAGATGCCACATCCAAAATCGGCATGCCAAAAATAGGGCTATTGGGGTCAGATTTGGCAGCTGGATTCGTAACATCATTTGCACCCACTACTAAAACTACATCAGTTGATGCAAAATCATTATTTATTTCATCAAGTTCAAAAACATCATCGTAATCTATATTTGCTTCTGCAAGCAGGACATTCATGTGGCCCGGCATTCTTCCTGCTACCGGATGAATAGCAAATCTTACCTTGATTCCTTTTTTCTTTAAATGATCAACCATTTCTTTTATAGCATGTTGAGACTGAGCTACCGCCATACCATAACCCGGTACAATGATTACAGAATCAGTATGTTCTAGTTGATAAGCCGCATCTTCTGGGCTACTAATATTAACTTGCCTTTCCTCCTGTTCTGCTTGGCTTTGTGCTTTCCCAGACGGTTTAAAAGCTCCAAAAATCACATTCAGCAGGGAGCGATTCATTGCTTTGCACATTATATAACTCAAGATAGCTCCACTTGCTCCCACAAGTGCCCCTGTAATAATAAGCAAACTATTTCCAAGCGTAAATCCAATACCAGCTGCTGCCCATCCGGAATAGGAATTTAACATCGAAACCACTACCGGCATATCAGCCCCGCCTATAGGAACAATAAGTAAGACCCCTACTATTAATGCAATTATAACGATCAAGCTAAACAAAAAAATACTTTGGTTTTGAGCAAAATAAATCATTATTGTGATAAGGAAAATACTCGCCATTAAACAGACATACTGCTGCCCTGCAAATTTTAGAGGCTTTGAATCAATAAAACCTTGTAATTTGCCAAATGCTATAATTGAACCACTAAAGGTAAGCGCTCCAATAGCAGCTCCGAGCGACATCTCAACCCGAGCTAAAATTGTTATCCCCCCCTGATGATCTGCAATCCCAAAATTTGCTGGTAGTAATAAAGCAGCAAATGCTACAAATACTGCAGCTAACCCCACAAAAGAATGAAAACCAGCAACTAATTCGGGCATTGAGGTCATTGGGATTTTTCTAGCCACATACCCACCAGCAATCCCTCCTAAACCAACAGTAATTAATAATGGTATTTTGTGATAAAAATCAGGTAAGGAAAATGTTGCAAACAAAGCTATCAACATTCCCAATATTCCTATCAAGCTCCCTTTCCTTGCTGTTTTAGGTGAAGATAATCCTTTTAGGGAGAAAATAAAACAAACAGCAGATACCAAATATAGTATTTCGATTAAACGCACTGACATAACAAAAAATTATTTGTAGATTACTTCTTTTTAAACATCTCCAACATTCTTTCGGTTACTATGAAACCTCCAAAAATATTGATAGATGCCAAAAACGCAGCCAAAAAGCCTAAAACCATAGATAAACTGAAACCTTGCGAGCTTGAAGCAATTAGAGCTCCTATTATGATAATCCCAGATATAGCATTAGTAATAGACATAAGAGGAGTATGTAGCGCAGGAGTTACCTTCCAGACCACATAATAACCGACAAAACATGCTAAAGAGAATATGGTAATGGCGAATATAAAAGGATCCACTGTAGAGGTATACTGAAATTGTACCTCTGTAGCAAGAGAAGTGAGTTTCTCAGACAATACCGCAGCTTTCTCAGATAATTCTGCCGCCTGTTTATTAGCAATTGCTAGCTCTTGATTCATGAACTTCTCCTCTATACTTTAAATTTCTTATTCATCATTTTCCCATCCTTACCTATAAGCATTTCTTCAACAATGTCATCAGAAAAGTCTATTTTTCCATTTTTTATGGCATGTTCTAAAAAATTATATAAATTTTTTGCATATAATTTTGAGGCATCAGAGGCTACTCTTGTTGCTATAGCAGACCAACCAATAATCTTTACTCCTTTTTTACTTATGATTTTATCAATAACAGAATCCTCCACGTTACCCCCGGTAGCAGTTGCTATATCAACTATAACTGAACCCAATTTCATTTTAGAAACCATATTTTTTGTAAGAAGAATTGGTGCTTTTTTACCGGGAATTTGGGCAGTAGTAATAACTACGTCAAAATTAGCTATTATGCCAAGTAAAAACTCTTCTTGAATAGAAGCAAAATCCTTAGTCACTTCTCTTGCATATCCCGATTTATCTTCTCTATCAACTAGCCCAGCTGGTGGATAAACAAATTTTGCATTCAAACTTTCCACTTGTTCTTTTGTTGCTGCCCTTACATCATAGGCAGATACAACTGCGCCTAATCTTTTTGCAGTCGCGATAGCCTGCAACCCTGCTACTCCAACACCGATAATCAATACTTTTGCCGGATTTACAGTTCCAGCCGCCGTCATCATCATAGGAAAAGCTCTGTCATAATAATAACATGCCTCTATTACCGCTCTATAACCGGCCAAATTACTTTGTGAAGATAAAACATCCATACTTTGGGCTTTAGTAACCCTCGGAACTAACTCCATGGCTATAGTTGATAAATTTTTAGATATAGCTTTATCTATATATTCACTATGAGAATGGGGCGAAAGCAAGCCCACTATAGTAGCACCAGGTTTGGCTATATTTACTTCATTTAGAGTTTCCTCCATTGGAGAAGGCTGAACTTTTAAGATAATATCAGCATCAGAAATGATTTCGAGTGGTACTCCGGAGACCTTAGCTCCGGCTGCTGTATATTCCTCATCGGTAAAATTTGCCGCTACCCCTATAGATTTCTCAACAAAAACACTATAACCCTTTTTTGCGTATAACCTAGCTACTTCTGGGGTAATTGCAGTCCTAGTTTCTCCTTTAGCCCTTTCTTTTAACGCAGCAATTTTAATGCTCATCTTTATTTATTAATAAAAAATATTATTACTGTTTGAACTTGTATTACGCATTCATTACTATATAAAAACTTAAATCAAATGTACAGGACACTTTTTATGAATTACCTACCCGCTAAGTCGCATAAGTTTAGCAATCAGAGTATAATTAATTTTATAATAATACTATTAATGGTATGCAAGCTCAACTTTGCATTTGCTGCTTCAGAAAAAGAGATTGTAGACAATATAAAATCTTATATTCAAAATATTCAGTCAGTAGCTATTAATTTTGACCAATCAGACACTCAAGGAACAAAAGCTAGCGGTATTCTAGTTATAAATAAACCGTATAAATTTAGGGTCAATTACTTCAAACCCTTTCCGCTACTGATTGTGGGTAATAAAAACTACGTTTCTGTTTACGACTATGAAATGGAAAATTTAAGCAGGATTTCAGCAGAAGAAAATATTTTTAATTTTTTGTTAATTGATCAGATAAATTTTGATAATCAATTCGAGGTTCTTTCTGCCAAGGAAGAGAACGGGTGTTATAAATTGGAGTTAAGTCATTTAGATTCAGGTAAAATTAGTGAAATTTTATTTAATAAACATACCCGAAATATCGAAACAATGACAATAGTTGAAGAAAATAATATAATTACATTGAATTTCAAAACAACAAAAAAAATTACTAATATAAACAATAAATTATTCATTATGCAGGATCCGGATATTTTTGGTAAACCCGAATATTTGGATAAACAGCATTTAGAAAAAAATTACCAGTAGGCATAATACCTACCTCATATTATTTACCTTCAATTTACAGATAGGGAGAATATTTGACGTTTATTGCCTTCATATGTTAGACTTCCATTTCGTGCAGTATATTTCCTAGATATCTAAAAAAATATAAATAGTAAAAAGAATAATGAATTCCAAAACAAATACATACAAGCAAAATATTAAAGGCTGGATGGTTGTAGCTTGTGGCGGTATCTTTTACATGTATCAATTCATGATCCGTGTTTCACCAAATATCATGAATAATGAACTTCTTAGCAATTTTGCACTTGATGCAGCAGGACTTGGGGTATTACTTGGAGCTTATAACTGGTCGTACTCAGCCATGCAGCTCCCTCTTGGTATTACTATAGACCGCTTCGGGCCAAGGTTATTTCTATGTATAGCAGCAACCCTTTGCGGACTATCATGCTTTATTTTTGGAAATACAACTAGCCCATTAATCGGAGGATGTGCAAGATTCTTAATGGGAATGGGATCAGCATGCGGTTTAATCGGAACTATAAAACTCGGAACATTATGGCTTGAACCAAAACATGTAGCAAAAGTTACAGGGTTAGTAATTCTTATGGGAACTGCTGGTGCTGGGCTTGGCGGTGCTCCTCTTGAGATGATCCTAAATGAGGTAGGATTTAAAAATACCATGGAATTCTTGGGGTTTATTGGCCTTATAGTTTCCATAATTATTTATTTTTTTGTTAGTAATTATCCCCCTGTTGATCATCATGAAGAACTACCTGATATTTATGCTAATAATCATCCATTTACCGATATTTTACTTTTACTTAAGACACCTCAGGCTTGGATTTTAGCTATCTACGGGATGTTGATGTACCTTCCAATTACCGTAATCGGGGTAGCATGGGGGGTATCATTCATAAGAACTACCTATCAAGTATCTGATATTAGCGCTGCTACTATAGTATCAACAATGTTTTTTGGTGCTGCTATCGGAAGCCCCTTTTTCGCTTATTTTTCGGATATTGCTAAAAACAGACGTTTACCAATGTTTTGTGGCTCTTTTGTTACCACCATTGTCTGGTTTATCGTTATTATTTTTCAAGTCCCTTATTACCTACTATACGTACTATTTTTTGTGGGAGGCTTTGCCTATACCGCAAAATGCTTAAGTTTTGCAAGTATTTGTGAAACCATGCCTTTAAAAATGAGCGGGGTATCGATAGCCTTTGTCAATGCCATAGTAATGTCTACCGGTACTATATTTTTACCTATTATTGGAGTTTTGATTGATTATCATAATAATGGACGAACACTCCTCGATGTACCTTGTTACAATGGTGAAGATTA
>Ga0075152_10002954_pt1 | contig 12029 bp, 11 predicted proteins | sample JI61114C2DNA_FD_70964 | JGI IMG/M metagenome (GOLD analysis project Ga0075152, IMG submission 70964) | Wastewater effluent complex algal communities from Wisconsin, to seasonally profile nutrient transformation and Carbon sequestration -... | ecosystem: Engineered > WWTP > Effluent > Algae...
GTTTGTATCATTTAAAATTAGTATTTATTATTTATTTAATGAATTTAAGGCCCTCTTCTAATCCCTTAGTAGAAATAGGCATCGCTACTTGTTTGCCTTCTATATTCATGAAGACAACTGTATTTTCATTAGTCTTTAACATAGTTTTTAAATCAGCATCTGAAATCTCGGCTACTGCTTGACAACCATTTTGGGTACAGACACTAAATTTTCCAGGCGCTATAAGCTTTTTAGAACTAACAATAGAAGTGCCAGCATCGACTCTTACTCCCAAAGGTAAAGTCTGAACCATTTTTAGTTCTTTTTTAGGACCAATGTACCCAATCTGATATAAAGCCAAAGGCTCTTGTTTATCATCTTTAGTAACATTAATTTGCTGAGACAACAAACACATTGCCGGCACATTATTCTTAGTGTCTTCTTTTGTGCATTGAACACTCCAATCATCAAATTTTTTCCCTTCTTTATCAGAAGCTTCTACGTGACCAGATTTAGTTAATAGGAAAATTGTTGTTATAATTGCTAAGCCTGCAAAAACGAAGGATAACTGTTTAACATTTGTTTTCATATGAATTAAAATATTTAAATAATAAAATGGTGGGCGATGAGAGACTCGAACTCCCGACCGTCTCGGTGTAAACGAGATGCTCTACCAACTGAGCTAATCGCCCCCAAGAAAGCAATATGCACTAATTTTGCTAAATAATCAACTATTTTGTTTGTATTTTTGCGAGCTTTGCTCGAACTCTAAACTTTTTCCAGTATTTAGGAGCTAAGCTACCAACTATCATTCCAATAATCGACATCAACAAACCAAGCAACTGAGGCGGTATATAATACTTATCCAAAATATGTAAAATCAACCAAGTACCAACACCTAAAATTATAGAAGTTATCGCGCCAAAATTAGTCGCTTTTTTCCAATACACCCCAAAAGTTAAAGGTACAAAGGCACCGCACAAGGTAACTAAATAAGCATTTTTAATAATTTCGATAATAGTAACACCAGCACTCACATTAAAGTAAGAATAAAAATATACTATAAAACCAAAAGCAAACACACTGATCCTAGAAGTTAAGACTATTCCTTTATCTGTAAGTTTTAGCAAATCTTTTAGAATATTTTCCGCCAATAAGGCTGACGGAGCAAGCAAGGTTCCCGAAGCCGTGGACATTATAGCCGATATTAAAGCTCCAAAAAACAAAACCTGCAGATACACAGGCGTATGGTGGAGTACATAATCAATTAAAATAGTTTGCCCATCTCCTCCGGCCGCTTGCTGGAATACTTCGGGCGATAATAGCGAAATACTGTAAGCAATAAAGATCGGTACAAAACAAAATAATATATATATCACGCCTCCAAGAACGGTACCAAGAACGGCTGTTCTCTCATCTTTAGAAGCCATAACCCTTTGAAAAATATCTTGCTGCGGAACTGATCCGAGCGCCAAAGTCAAAAAAGCTGCGACAAATTCTAGCGTATCGTGCATGTTTGTTTTGGGCCATATCTTAAATTTATCATTCGCCGCAGCGATAGAGACAACTTCAGCCACCCCTCCATCGAACTGACCGGCTACTAGCGCCGCTACACTAACTAAACCAATTATAATTAGGAACATTTGAATAAAATCCATGATTACCAGAGACTTCATCCCACCAAAAGTAGTGTAGATCATAACTATGCTCAGCCCGATAAACATAGACATCTCAAACGAGAGAGCGTCATGCGAGATCAACTTTATGACCACCCCAAGCGCCACTATTTGCGCCGACAACCATCCAAGATAACTTACGCATATTGTAATAGAAACTAGCATTTCTACTAGTTTTGAATATCTTTGCCGATAAAAATCACCGATTGTAACTAGTTTCATACGATAAAGTCTGGCCGCATAAAATAACCCCACTATAATCAAACAACAACCTGAACCAATGGGTTCAGCAATTATTCCTCTGATACCTTTTTCAATAAAAACAGGAGGGGTACCAAGCACAGCTTCTGAACCAAACCATGTGGCAAAAACTGTTGCAATAGTCATGTAGATAGGAAGCGAGCGACCGGCCAGAATATAATCCGTAGAATTTCTAACCCCAAGACTTGCGTATAGACCAACACCAATCGAGAAAAGCATGTATAAAACGATAAAAAGAATCAACATAAGTTTTATACTGCTTTAAAGCAAAGATTAAAAATTAATTATATAATTTTTTTTGTTTTTTTCAAGGCGTAAATAGCTTGAGCTTGTGCCCAGAGCTCTAAGGCCATATGTTATCCTGCCGAAGGCCGGTATCAGGCATCTCTCATTTCAATCCTAAGCGTAGCGCTGGGTTGACGGTATGTATACTGAGCCCTTATTTAAAAAACTACTTATTTTGTCTAAGTTTAGTAAAGAAATTTTTCATTAAATTGATAGATTCTTCTTGATATAATCCTGAATAAATTTCAGGACGATGCAAACAAGAAGCTGAAGTAAAAAATCTAACCCCATTTTCAACTGCTCCTTGTTTTTCATCCGGGGCGGCATAATAAACTCTGGCTAGCCGCGCATTTGATATAGCAGAGACGCACATGGTACAAGGTTCCAGGGTAATATATATATCGCACTGAGATAGATTCTTGTTACAGAGTTTTGAACAAGCCTCATTAATTACTAGTATCTCTGCATGAGCATTGGGGTTTTGTGCACTTTGCATCGAATTTCTGCTGCTTGCAACAACAAGATTTTCTGCGCGATTAACAATAACCGCACCAACGGGCACTTCACCCCGATCAAAAGCTTCATAGGCTTCTGCCATGGCAAGTTGCATGAAATGATTTTCAAAATTAGATTTTTTCACGATAATTCACATCTTTTTCAAGACCAACTGGATCCTGGTGAATAGTAATTTCTGCATCCGGAAATTCTTTTAATAAAGAAGCCATTATACTATCGGCTATTTCGTGGGCTTCATGCAAAGAAAGGTCTCCATCTAATTCTAAATGAAACTGAATAAATGGTTTATTTGCGGCATATCTGGTTTTTAATTCATGAATACCCCTAGCGTGCCCTGATTTTCCAACTATTTCCAGGATTTTTGTCTTATCCATTGGATGAAATTCCTCATCTGCTAGATTACGAATAGCCTCTCGAAACAATTTATAAGAAGCATACATAATATATAATGAGATACCTATGCCAACCAAAGAATCAATATACCAGTAAGTCACACTTAGGTATATTGAAGCAATAACAGCAATATTAGTAATAAGGTCTGAAAAGTAATGTAACTTATCGGCGCTTATTATTTTTGAATGCGTTTTTTTGGTTACATAGGATTGAAAACATACAAGAATGAGCGTCAGTAATACGCATAAATACATGGCTTTTGCGCCCATCTCATGATTTACGAGCTCGGGCTCAACAAACAAAGACTTCGCAGAGGAAAACAAAGTAAATAAACAAGAGGCAAAAAAGAAAATAGACTGTGAGAAGATAGCTAAATCTTGGAATTTTTCATGACCAAATCTATGGTTATCATCTGGTGGTAATAAAGACACTCTAATGGCTATCAAGTTTATCAGAGAAGACGATATATCCAACATGGAATCTACAAGCGAAGCCAAAATAGATTGGGATTCCGTAATTAGCCAGCCATAGGTCTTTGCGCTCATAATGATAATAGCAGTTGCTACTGATGCATATGACGCAAGTTTAACTAGTTTATTATTATACTCTTTAGTCATATCGATATTTTTTAATTGCAATAGAAATTATGAACAACTATTATTAATGTACAATTATATCAGACAAATCTCCGATGACAAGTTCTAGGATATAATTGTTTAAAGTCAAATTAATCTGGAAAGAGGGAACGGAAGATTATATGAAATTATATATTAAACTAATATCAACCGCGCTTATTTTAGCGACTTCTACTTTACTATTACAAGGTTGTAATGGTCAAATGAATAAACAAAGTGGTGGAACTTTGATTGGAGGTCTTGCAGGCGGTTTACTTGGATCTCAATTTGGCGGTGGTGAAGGAAAACTCGTTGCTACAGGCGTTGGAGCTCTTGCCGGCGCTCTAATTGGCGGTCAAGTTGGCAAAACTATGGATGAATATGACCGTCAATTAGCCGCAAAAAGCTCTAATGAGGCTTTAGAGTATTCACCAGCTGGAAGAAGCGTTCAGTGGCGCAATCCAGACAGTGGCAATTATGGATCTATCACTCCTACTAAAACAGTTAAAACTGATCAAGGGTATTGCCGTGAATATATACAAGAGATTGTAGTTGGCGGTGAAAAACAAAAAGCCTATGGCAAAGCTTGCCGTAAACCTGATGGTAGCTGGCAGATCGTGCAGTAAGAATCGTCTCCTGAGAGATAAAAAATATCAGTCCGTCAGCGAAGCTAGGGGTCCAGTTCTAAAAGTTTAGGTTTTTGGTGCAATGGTTCCGCGCCATATAGTGCGGTTAACCATCAGCTTTTAGACCTGGATCCTTCGTTTCTACTTGCGAATTGACACTACGCTCTAAAACTCTTCCAATATCCTAACCCACCATGAATCACCCACTTGTCGAGTTTCAATCCGTATCTAAGAGTTTTGATAATAAGCTACTGGTAGATAATGTCAGTTTCAAGCTAAATCCAGGAGAAATCACAACCTTAATAGGCCAAAACGGCGCTGGAAAAACCACTATTGCAAAAATAATATTAGGTTTAGAGGGCGCAACAAAAGGAGATGTTATCGTCAAGAAGAACCTAAAAATCGGCTATGCTCCACAAAAACTGGATTTTAACTTTAACATGCCTTTAACAGCCGAAGGATTGCTAAAAATTTTGGCTCCCACTGGAATTCATAAAGACATTCTAGGACTCATTGATTTTATTGACTTTGAGAGCATAAAAAAGACTGATATTTCAAAACTCTCAGGCGGGCAATTACAAAAGCTGGTTTTAGCCGGAACTTTGCTTAACAAACCAGAGTTGGTAATTTTAGACGAACCTACGCAATATCTGGATGTCACAAGCCAGCAAGAATTTTACAAAAACCTGAATCAGATAAAACAAAAAACAGGCCTGACTGTTTTTATGATTTCGCATGATTTATTTACCGTGATGAAAAACTCTGATCAAGTGATTTGCATTAATGGCCATGTATGCTGTATAGGCAAACCAACTGAACTTGATACTAACGCAGATTTAAAAAATGCTTTGTCGGAAATCGGAGTGTATATTCATACTCATGACCATGAGCATGCACATTAGTTATGCGTTGTAAGTTTAAAAGGTGGATCAATCCGCAAGCGAAGTGAGGGATTGACGGCTTTTTGTTCTTAAGTTGACACCCATACTGACTTTTCCACCCCCTACTTCATTAACACTTTTACATACGCTTTAGCTTTGAGGTCCTTAAAGAATTTAGCAGCTTTTTTAGACATTTTTTGGTTTGACAAAAATGTTTTGACTTTATTTATATCATCACCTGAAACGCCAGCTTTCTTGGCGCATATTAGTACCAACTTAAACTTACCATCTTCTTGATAAATATTACTTGAACTTCCTTCTTTTGCATCCAAAACAACAGACTTAGTTTTGTCTTCCAAGTTCTTTAGTTTACGGTCAATTTTTTCGGCCGTAGCAAAGCTAGAATATGATTTTTCTTGCACTTTATCGCAATTGGTAAGGGTTTTTTTGAGCTTTTGCATTTGATGCAAAGTTTTTTCCTCTTCATCATTTGAAGTAAATACCCAAGCACTAATATCAAAATCTTCAAATCCACTATTAATTACTGCCACGTCTAACTCTTTTGGGCTAATAGATACTGAATTTGAAAGAGAATTAACGATATTATATTTAATGAGTTCACCCTTAATTTGCTTTTTAAAACTATCAAGGTTAACACCTAGTTTGGCCATATATTCAAGCAAATAGCCTTTAGGCATTTTGTTTCTTTGTTCAATAACCGCTATTGCATTATCAATTTCTTCTTTGGATATTTTAGCACCAACTTTATCGGAATGTTGATTTAGCAACTCTTCCTCAATCAATATATTTAAGATCTCTTGGTTTAAGTGGCGATCAGTTGCAGGATTAGATGTATCAATCCTATTTAACGCCACCATCAACTGTTTTCTGGCCTTAAATTCATACATGGTAATTGGTTTATCATTTACGATTGCGACAATATCTTGCGCACTAGCAACTGTATTAAACGAAATTAGTAATAATAATATATTAATCAAATATTTCATAACTCAAGCTCACATATTTAAAACTTTTAATCCAACGGCAAAGGTTTTAGTGCTGTTTTTTCTGACGCCCCTAGTACTATCATGCGTGTAATCATCATAGAATTTGCCAGTTATACTAACACAGTCCATTGCATATGTCACTAAGATACTTCGATGAAGAAGCTGCGTTTTTTTAGTAGTATCAACAAGCGCTCCGACGCCAATTTTCAGCGATTCGAAGATTTGATATCCAACATTGAAATTAATTTGACTAATTTTATTAGCTGGGAAATTAAACATATCATCAGCATAATATCTTGAAATATTATTTAAACGAGAAAAGCCCAAATTAGTAGTTAATTTGTCTGTGGTTGTAGATATTCCAACTTCATCTCTTATAGATTTGAATTTTTCATTTTTTCTAAATCGGTAATATAATTTGAGATTACTGGCTATGTCAAACGAGGTATTACCAACATATTCCGAATTACCCTTAGTCACGATATTATTTTGATAAACTAACTGACCCAAGAAAATATCAAAATAGTAAGGGTCTGAAAATAAAGACGTATTCAAACCATAACTCAATCTTTTACCATAATCATGATAGTCTATGCCGCTAAATCTATTAGCACTAAAAAGGTTATATTCAGATAATTCATATTTAGCCACATCTACGAGCGCAAATTTATCAAATCTTTTGCTATAATTAACACCAACAAATGCAGCGATAATGGGCTCTAGTTTCACCGATATATTTGAGAAGTACCGTATCAATGGATAGCGCCATTTTGCTTGTAGTTCTGGAATATTTCTGTTCCAGGTTTTTTCTTTATTTAGTTTTGATGATGGGTCAGTAAAACTATAAAGATATAGGTCATTTCTATTGGACAGGGCAAAGTTAAATAAATGTCCATGTGAGGTTATTATATTAGTACTAAGCGCTAGTTCTAAAGCGTTTCTGGCTAATTGCTTATCAAAGCTTTCGTTGTAAGCTATAGCATCATTTTTAACCTTAAAAAGAATAGTTTCATCATCATTTAAACCTATTATTTTCTGGTTTCGTATTCTTGGAAAAATCAAAGGTGTAGTACTTTTTTTATCTTGAGCCCGAAGTCCTTGATAAGAGTATGCCTCTATAGAAGCATACTCGCCCGCGTCTATTTTATTGGCATAAAACCTTGATTCCAAATATGAATCATAAATCGCAAAATAATTAGTCAGATATGCTTTATCGGAGGTTCTGTTGATGTCAAACCCATAATTAAGGTCATTTTTTAAAAAGTCACCTTTAGCAAATATATGATACCTGCCAGGCTTGGAATCCTTACTTCCTTTTTCGAAAGACGGGTTCCCTGAACTAGCATTAATTTCATAACTACCGTCCTTTAACAAGTGTCTAAATTGGCCCTCAATTATTGTATAATTGCTAGTTAACCTAGGGCTCAGGGTAAAATCTATGTTAGATTTTGCTCTAAAATAAAAAGGTATAACTAAATTATTATCTTTTATATGCGGTACCAGGATTCCAGACTGAGCCGGAGCTGTCGGTGTTGGATGGGAAAAATAAGGAAAAATAATTACTGGGATACCATATACTTCAAAAAACATATTTTTATATTTGATACGTTCCTCGTTATAGTCAACATCTGTTTCTTGAGCTTTTATTTGCCATATCGGCTCTCGCCTACAAGTAATTTTGCAAGGTGTAAAACTTGCTTTATGCAAATGAACTCTTTGTGCGTCTTGGCGCTTAGCTGAAGCTGCAACAAGGATGGAACCATCAGGTAGTTTTAGGGTAAATTCATCAATAATACCCTTTTTAAGCTTATCTTTTAAAATGGCTTTTTGACCTAATATGATCTTGCCCCCTTCATCTTTAATTCGGATATTACCTTCGGCAAATAACACGTCTTTTTTCAAATCATAATAGAGACTATCAGCCGTTAAAACATAAGAATCCATGGTCACGTAAACATTCCCATGAGCACTTATTCCCTCGAAATTAGCATCATATTTCACGACATCTGCTTTCAAAACTACCGGTGATGTTACTTTTTGTGCATAGGAAAGCAGTCCAAAGTAGGAAATGATGATGAATAATAAAAATTTGCAAAACGATAGCATTTCATTTAATTTAGAAGTTTAAGGACGCGCGTAAGATACGTCATCCCGAGGGAGCTCTAGCGACCGTGGGTATCTCTTGCCTCATAAGATTACCACGTCGTCTACGGCCCCTCGCAGGTGACGCGCTCCCACTACTACACAAAAATATAATATATATGCTAGATAACAATACTGCAATTATTAATACAAGTAGCAATCTAAATGAATTTTCAGTCACTGAAATATCAAACAAAATAAAATTTTTGCTGGAGAATAATTTTGGCTATGTACGGATAAAGGGTGAGATTTCCGGACTAAAGATTGCCACCTCAGGCCATGGTTATTTTAGCTTAAAAGATGCAAATGCCGTTATGGCAGCCACTTGCTGGCGCCACAGTTTAGCTCGCGTTAATTTTGCTCTAACTGAAGGACTCGAGGTAGTAGTTACTGGTAAAATTACTGCTTATGCCGGCCAGTCGAAATATCAAATATCGGTAGAAATGATAGAACCTGCTGGCATTGGAGCTTTCATGAAGATCTTGCAGGAACGCAAGGCAAAGCTGGAGGAAGAGGGGCTGTTTTCTCCCGAGCACAAGAAAAAGATTCCATTTTTGCCTAAAAAAATAGGTATCGTAACTTCAATAACTGGCGCGGTGATAAAGGATATTATCCACCGAATAACCGATAGATTCCCCATGCATCTATGTATTTGGCCGGTAGCGGTGCAAGGCGAGAGCGCTGCTGGTGAAATTACTGCAGCTATTAATGGTTTTAACAATTTACCACCAGAATTAAGACCTGATTTGCTCATTGTTGCAAGAGGCGGCGGATCGATCGAAGATTTATGGCCTTTTAATGAGGAAATTGTTGTACGAGCTGCGTTTAACTCAGATATTCCGATCATTTCAGCGGTGGGTCATGAAACGGATTATACCTTGCTTGATCTAGTTGCAGATTTGCGCGCCCCCACCCCAACAGCCGCGGCAGAATTTGCTTCACCCGTCATTGATGGTCTTAAATATACACTAGCTTCGCTGTATAATAATATAGCTCGGCGAGCTTCTATTATTATAAAACATAAGGCTCAAGTGCTAGAGGGTTATAACAGGATATTGCAATATCCGGTTAATTACTTGAATAATAATATCCAAAAGCTTGATGAACTTGGTTTTAGACTATCTGGGTCACTGCCAAATCTGGTGAAACAAAAAGAAATGGCGCTTAAGTATTTTCCGGTTTCTCGTCTACAACCCACAAAAATATTACATTACAAGCATTTGCAATTGCATGGGCTTGCTAATAATTTAACAAGCAAAAAGACGAATTTGTTAAATCAGTTTGAATATAAAATCGCGATGAGCAGCTCACTACTTACCAGCCTTGATTATAATAGCGTCCTTAAAAGAGGCTATGCGATGCTTAAAAGCGAGGATGGTGTTTATATCTCAACTACAGCGGAAGTTAAGTCAGCTAAATATGTCAACGTTAAGCTGAAGGATGGAGAAGTGAGGTTAGGAGCGTCATTTTGAGAGGGAGGCGTCCCGAGCAAAGCGAAGGACCCAGTGCTAATTGTTGTAGTTTATACAACCTGGCAAGGAACCATTGTACCAAAAGCCTAAGCTTTTAGAACTGGACCCTTCGTTTCACTCAGGGCGCCCCCTATGATAGATACGGTCACCCAAGGTCTACCTCAGAATGACAACTTCTTGACTTGCTTAAACTTATTATCTAAAATAACCGGCAAAATAATATATTATTTATCATTATGGCAGGACATTCTAAATTTAAAAATATTCAACATAGAAAAGGCGCACAGGACAAAAAGCGCGCCAAAGTTTTCACCAAACTTGTGAGAGAAATTATTACAGCGGCCAAAATTGGTGGCACTGACGTAAGCAGCAATCCAAGACTTCGAAATAGTATCTCTGCTGCTAGAAGCATGAACTTACCAAAAGAAAGGATAGACAGGGCATTGGCGCAGGCTAATGATCCGACTGCTGGGGACAATTACACCGAAATGAGATATGAAGGATTCTTGCCTGGCGGAATTGCTATAATCGTTGAAACCCTGACAGATAACAAAAACCGTACTGCTTCAGATGTTAGAAGCGCCTTTAGTAAACACGGTGGCAACCTAGCTGAAACCGGAAGTGTTAGCTTTATGTTTGATCATGTTGGTAAGATTGTTTACCCTATTGCGGTCGGAAGCTCAGACCAAATGATGGAAGCAGCAATTGAAGCCGGGGCTAGTGATGTAGTTTCTGAAGAAGATGAGCATATAATATATACTGAAGTGGAGTCATTTTCTGACTCTCTTGAATATTTAAGCACCAAGTTTGATATGCCCATCGAGTCTGAACTTGAATGGAAACCACAAAATACTGTTTTAATAGATGACGAAGAGAAGGCTAACAAATTATTTAAATTAATAGATACGTTAGAAGAAAGCGATGATGTACAAAAAGTATTTGGTAATTACGAATTATCGGAAGAATTGTATAAGAAGTTTTCGGATTAAGGTTTAGCTAATTTATTTAACTCTGCAATTTGGAAGTCGTGCTTACAATTTATAGGGGTTCTATAGTTAAAGCAGTTGGATTATGGTACATTAAATTTTAAGGCTAGGCTGCGCAGCGTGTATATAATAGGTGAGCACAGCCGAGTTCCTGTAAAATTTATGTATCAGGATTCAACTGCTTTGACTATACAAAACAAAAATCCAATCTAAATGGCAGTTACAATATCTCGAAATCATTCAGTGTTTCAATTAAGTGACAAGGTAAGGCAAATTAGTATCGAGCTGGAAACTAATTTTCTTGGGCAATGCCGTCATTCCGATAAATATATTATTGTGTTCATTGTTCATTTGGTGTAACCTGCTTTATTGCAAAGTTGTATTCAGCTCTATGGACCCTCCTACTGTTCGTACTCACGCTTTGTGGACTTTAAGAGCGCACCTAAGATCCATTCGATATTTATCGTATCACTCCTTTTCAAGATACAATCCTTACGCAAAACGGAGTTAGCTCGGGATGACACCTAGATATAAACCAACTATGGAAGCAAATTTTATCAAAGAAGTATCCAGAATAATCAATCATATTGCTCAAGCGATTGAGGAAAATGATGATGAATGCGATGTAGATATAAATGGTGATATATTAAATATCATCACTAAAGATGGAACATATGTGATCAATAGACAAACTCCGCTCAAAGAAATATGGCTTTCATCGCCGGTTAGCGGACCTTATCATTTTGCCTTTGATGGAGTTAATTGGTCCTCAAATGCTGGAGATGAGTTGTTTGATGTTTTGTCGAGGGATTTGGGAATAAGGATTGAAGGGATGTAAAAGGGATCGTCATCCGCAAGTAGAAACGAAGAGTCAAGTATCCTTATCGTCATCCCGAGGGAGCGTGAGCTCCCGTGGGGATCTAGGCTTACTTGACTAAATTACAAGGAAAGACTTGATGGCCACGCCCCTAAAGGGGCTCGCCATGACGGTTATCTTTAAACTAATTATACTGATTATAAAATGAACCATAATATCAAAGAATTACTTGGCTATTTAAAAAATTACAAAAGTAATTTGCTGATAGTATTTTGTGCTTTATTTATTGTGGCAATATCATTATTACAAGTGGGATCAGTCTTCAGGCATTTAGTAGATAATGGCCTGAACGCAGGTGGTTTAGACTCAGTCAA
>Ga0075152_10002956_pt1 | contig 12027 bp, 10 predicted proteins | sample JI61114C2DNA_FD_70964 | JGI IMG/M metagenome (GOLD analysis project Ga0075152, IMG submission 70964) | Wastewater effluent complex algal communities from Wisconsin, to seasonally profile nutrient transformation and Carbon sequestration -... | ecosystem: Engineered > WWTP > Effluent > Algae...
GGGGCGAAGTGATGCGGATTGAAGGTTACGGTAAAGCACAAGAAGAGGGATCGACCTCAGTTTCTGTGCATGCCGGGTTTGACGCCGAAAGTGAGCCGCAGTGGTTGCGAACTGCCGCACCGCAAGAACAAACACCTCCCCGGCCATTGTCACCGTCCAATCTCGACGATGATAGCTATGGCGACCCGCCTTCCAGCGGCCATATGAAGCTGGCTGCTGAGCGGGGACGTTTGCTGCACGGTTTGTTTGAGCGTTTCGTAGGTGGTGATTTGGAACCGTTCAAAGCAGATGCATTGCGTTGGGTTACCGACAATCGGCGTGATTTCGCGATCGACGCTGCTTCTATTGTCGAAACAGCGCTTACCGTGATTGAAAATTCAGAATGGCAGATGTGGTTCTCATACACCGCAAAGCCCGAAGTTCCGATTGCAGCAACGGTGGGTCAAGCCGTGATATCCGGTCGCATTGACCGGTTGTTGATTGAAGGCGAATGCGTTCGGTTACTGGACTTCAAGACCAGCCGCAGCGTTCCTGTTAGCGCAGCCACTGTTCCGCTGCCTTATTTGCGGCAGATGGCGCATTATGTCGCAGCACTGGAGACGATATTCCCATCGCACAAGATCGAAGCAGCTTTGCTATTCACTCATGCGCCAAAGCTGATCGAACTTCCGGCTGAATTGCTCAAGCCACACAGGCCTGCAATATAGGCTGATACAAAATCTTTTTCGCCATACGCTTGCGTCAGGCATTTCCCAGCCATACATTCCATTTCAAACGAAGGAGAAATTTCATGGCAACCAAAGCCGTAGGTGACGACAATTTTGCAAGCGAAGTGCTCGGCGCGGATAAGCCGGTAGTGGTCGATTTCTGGGCGGAATGGTGTGGTCCGTGCAAGATGATTGGGCCGAGCCTGGAAGAATTGAGCGCCGAATTGGGCGATCTGGTAACCATTGCCAAGCTCAACATTGATGACCACCCCGACACTCCCGGCAAATATGGCGTGCGTGGAATCCCGACGATGATCCTCTTCAAGGACGGCCAAGTTGTGGACACCAAAGTCGGCGCCGCGCCTAAGGCAGCGATCAAAAGCTGGATCGAAGCCGCGCTCTAACTGCGATAATCAGCGTTGATGCTGATATAGCCGTGGGTCAGGTCACAGGTCCAGATTGTGGCTGTACCTGACCCAAGGCCAATATCGACACCGATACGGATTTCCTGTCCTTTCAGATGTTCCGCAACCGGGGCTTCGTCATAGCTGTCTGCCGCGAGGCCTGCCTGTGCGACCCATTTATCGGCAAAACGGATGGCGAGCTTGTCACGGTCAGCGGGTTCGCCAGCCTTGCCGACGGCCATGACAACGCGGCCCCAATTCGCGTCCTCTCCCGCAATCGCGGTTTTCACCAGAGGCGAGTTGGCAATGGCAAGGCCAATGCGATGCGCGCTATCATCCGACACCGCACCGGTCACTTCGATCTCGATAAATTTCTGTGCGCCTTCGCCGTCGCGCACCACCAGATGCGCGAGTTGGCGGCAGACATCGTGCAGCGCCGCGGCAAAGGCATCTGCGCCTGCATCATCGAAGCTGTGCAAAGGCGCATTCTCGGCTTTGCCGGTCGCAAAAGCCAAAATTGTGTCCGATGTCGAGGTGTCGCTATCGACTGTGATGCAATTGAAGGTCTTGCGGTTCGCTTCTGACAACAATTGCTGCAGGAAAGCTGGCTCGATTGCCGCGTCTGTGAAAATATAGCCCAGCATTGTTGCCATATCGGGCGCGATCATGCCGCTGCCCTTGATGATACCCACCAGTTCGACACGCTTGCCATCAACCATCGCGCTTGCGACTGCGCCCTTGGCAAAAGTGTCTGTGGTTCCGATCGTGTTGGTGGCATCTTCCCAACTGCAGGGCTCGGCGTTGAAAACCGCATGCAAGCCAGCCTGCGCCTTGTCCTTCGGCAAGGGCACGCCAATCACGCCAGTGGAGGAAACAAACACTTCGCTGTGCGGGCAGCCTAGATGCGCAGCGACTTGCGACGTTATTGCGTCCACCGCCTCGCGCCCGCGAAAGCCGGTAAAGGCATTGCTGTTCCCGGCATTGACGACCAACGCACGTGCGCGGCCACCCTTTACATTCTCACGGCACAATTCGACTTCGGTTGAGCAGCAGACGTTGCGCGTAGTCACCCCCGCAACCGTCGTGCCTTCAGTGAGTTCGACAAAGGTCAGATCGCAGCGATCCCATTCCTTGTAATGCGCCCGCGCGATACGCGGCGTCACCCCCGCAATGGCTGGCATGGCGGGGAATGGGACGGCGAGGGGAGATTTTGCTGACAAAGCCAAACTTTCCTTTTAAAACATAACGGTAATATCGGAAGGGGTCGATCCAATGCGGACTTACGCTTACTTTGCCCTGGCTGCAATCGCTGGTGGTTTTTCGGGACATTCGGTTGCGATGGAGCGGATTGATAAAACGCCTGTCGTGACAATCGCGGCGCCTCCTCCGCCCGTTATGACTGAAGTTTTTGCACCGCCTCCGCCCGGCGAAAGACCAAACCCCATCCCCAGCGGAAATCCTGGTAATTGGGCGGGCACAATGGATTATCCTGTGCGTGCGTTGGCCGAACAGCGTGAAGGGACTACAAAATTCAGGCTGGATGTTGATGCTTCGGGAAAAGTTACGGCTTGCCAGATTACAGGATCGAGTGGTCATGCCGACCTTGATGAGGCAACCTGCAAAAATATAACGCGTAGAGGCCGCTTTTATCCGGCGCAGGACAAAAAGGGTAATGCCATTGCGGGCAATTGGGGCAGCAGCGTACGCTGGGTTATTCCGGAAACCGTCTCTATGGTCATGCCCACGCAGGCGAACCTCAGTTTTCCACGTTCGCCGCAATTGCTGAAACCTTGGAGCCTCAAAATTGCCAAGGAAGACTATCCGGCCACCGCGCTGGCAAATGTAGAGCAAGGCATTGCACGTTTTATCGTGGATATCGACCAGACAGGCAAAGCAATCGGATGTACTATTACGACCAGCAGCGGTTTCGCTTCGCTTGACTCCAAAAGCTGTGATCTGGCCAGAAGCTGGGAATATGAGCCGGCTCGCAATTTGCAAGGTGAGCCTGCCTTTGGCAAGTCGGCCAACGGTATCAATTGGCGTCTGCCAAAAGGATCGCCGGCAGTTGCAAACACTCTGGCAAAACCCAGAATCAATCCATTCGCAGATGAAGGAACCGTCAAACTTACCTTGGATTTTGACAAGTCCGGAAAGCTGACAAATTGTGTGACCGAAACGAAAGGACTGACCGGCCTTTTTACACCTAATATGCCTAGCCCTAACAAGCTCTGCGAAACACCCCCGCCAATGGATTTGAAGCCGTTTACTGACGCGGAAGGGAATAGCGTGCCTCGTCGTGTTATCCTGAAAATCTCGGTTGAACATGGTGACATTGCGGAAACCCCTGTGTCGGAGCCAGCTCCGAAAGAATAATCGCAATGTTCAGGGATGGACCTTTAACCATTCCATCCCTATATGCCCGCAATCCAAGAGGGGCTTGAATGCGTTTTCTGATTACCTTGCTTGCGCTCATCACCGGCTTTTCCGCCGCTGACGCCGCGCGAGTGCGGGATTGCGAAGCGCAAGCGGCGGTCGCTCTCGATGCGGCGATTGTACTCGAAACTGCTGAAGTCGCGCAGGTTTCGGCAAAGGCTTTGCCTGCGAACCCGGCAATATCCGCCCCCGCCGTTGTTGATCGCACCGTTGATCTGACAATCGCCACAGAAACACCGGTTTCACGCGCTGATATCGCGCACAAATAGGCTGCCGCCTGTTTCTGGCGGTGCTCCGCCACCATTCCAAAAATAACAAAGACCTGCAGGCGCGAAGCGCCGCATCCAGATTCCAAGGATTCCACCATGCTCGGCACTATCGCCAAATCCATTTTCGGATCGTCCAACGACCGCTATGTCAAATCGGTCAGCAAAATTGTGACCAAAATCAACGCGCTGGAGGATGAAATCTCTGCGCTGTCCGATGAAGATCTAAAGGCGCAGACACAAAAATTCCGTGACCGGCTTGAGGCGGGTGAGACGCTCGACGATATCCTTCCCGAAGCCTTTGCCACGGTGCGTGAAGCCTCCAAGCGCACTTTGGGAATGCGTCATTTTGACGTGCAGATGATCGGCGGCATTGTCCTCCACCGCGGTGAAATTGCTGAAATGCGCACCGGTGAAGGCAAGACACTCGTTGCAACCCTTGCGACCTATTTGAACGCCATCGAAGGCAAGGGCGTGCATGTCGTGACCGTCAACGACTATCTGGCCCGACGTGACTCCGAATGGATGGGTCGCATCCATACATTTCTGGGACTGACAATTGGCGTGGTTGTCCCTGATCTGTCAGAAAGCGAACGCCGCGCTGCCTATAATTGCGACGTTACCTATGCGACGAACAACGAACTGGGCTTCGACTATCTGCGCGACAACATGAAGCATGAGCGCGCCGACATGGTGCAGCGTGCCTTCAACTACGCGATTGTCGATGAAGTCGACTCGATCCTTGTGGATGAAGCGCGGACTCCGCTCATCATTTCCGGTCCGACCGATGACAAATCCGAACTGTACAAAGCCGTCCACGATATCGTCATCCAGTTGGAAGAAGGCGATTATGACAAGGACGAAAAGGCGCGCAGCGTCATCCTGACCGAAGACGGCACCGAAAAAGCTGAACGTCTGCTGGAGGCTGCCGGGCTGATCGTTGGCACCAATTTATATGATTTCGAAAACACGCAAGTCGTCCACCATCTTGATCAGGCATTGAAAGCCAATGTCATGTTCAAGCGTGACACCGACTATATCGTGAAAGACGGCAAGGTAATCATCATCGATGAATTCACCGGCCGAATGATGGATGGCCGTCGCTGGTCGAACGGTCTGCACCAGGCAGTCGAGGCCAAGGAAGGCGTCAAGATCCAGCCTGAAAATCAAACGTTGGCGACGATCACCTTCCAGAATTATTTCCGCATGTATCCAAAGATTTCGGGGATGACCGGTACCGCCGCGACCGAAGCTTCGGAATTTTTCGACATTTACAAACTGAATGTCGTCGAGATCCCGACCAATGTTGACGTCAAGCGGATCGATGAAAATGACGAGTTCTACAAGAACACCACTGATAAATTTGCGGCGATCGCAAAAACCGTCAAAGAAGCGCAGCAGCGCGGACAGCCGGTGTTGGTCGGTACCGTATCCATCGAAAAATCCGAGCTGCTCTCAGAATTTTTGAACAAAGAAGGTGTCGAGCACGCGGTGCTCAACGCACGCTTCCACGAACGCGAAGCGCATATCGTGGCGCAGGCGGGTCGCTTGGGCACAGTGACGATTGCCACCAACATGGCTGGTCGCGGTACCGATATTCAGCTGGGTGGTAACCTTGAATTCCGTATCGAGGATGAACTGAGCGAATTGGAAGATGGTCCGGAAAAGGACGCAGCCATTGAGGCAATCAAGGCTGAAATTGCGGCTGAAAAAGAAAAGGTGCGCGAAGCCGGCGGTCTGTTTGTCCTTGCCACGGAACGTCACGAAAGCCGCCGTATCGACAACCAGCTGCGCGGACGTTCGGGTCGTCAGGGTGACCCCGGCCTGTCGCGTTTCTACCTCTGTCTCGAAGATGATCTGCTGCGCATTTTTGGATCGGAAACGCTGTTTTCGCGGATGATGAACAACAGTCTAGAAGATGGCGAGGCGATTGGCGGCAAATGGTTGTCCAAGGCTATCGAAACCGCGCAGAAAAAGGTTGAAGCGCGCAACTATGACATCCGCAAACAACTGGTTGAGTATGACAATGTCATGAATGATCAGCGCAAGGTGATCTACGAGCAGCGCAGCGACATCATGGATGCTGACGCGGTCGATGATGTCATGGACGATATGTTGCAGGAAACCGTCAACAGCGTGGTCGCCGACCATTGCCCGCCGGAAACCTATCCTGAACAATGGGATATTGAAGGCCTGAAGAAAAGCTGTGCCGAAACGCTGGGTATTCAGCCCGATATCGATGTTTGGTTGCAGGAAGAAGCGATCGATCCTGAAACTGTCGAAACGCGCATTTCAGAGTTGATGACGGCGAAATTTGCAGAAAAGCGCGCTTCGCTTGATCCTGAAATTTTCAAGCAGATCGAAAAGCAGATTTTGCTGCAAACGCTTGATCACCACTGGAAAGAGCATCTTTCGACGCTCGATGCACTGCGGCAGGTCATCTATCTGCGGGCTTATGCGCAGAAAAACCCGATCAACGAATATAAGCAGGAGAGCTTTGGCCTGTTTGAACGCATGCTGGCAGCAATCCGCGAGGGCGTTACCAAGACGATTGCGACCAACGAATTCCGCGTCGAACAACAAATGCCCGATGGCGATTTGCCCGAGCTGCCTGACTTTCTGACCCAGCATTTCGATCCGTTTACCGGAGAGGATGACAGCGACGATGAGGATGGTGGCACCGCCGGGCTTGTCACGACGACCATACCTGCACGCCAGGTTGCCGTTGATCCGTCCGAAGGCAATCCATGGGCGGACAATCCCGACATTCGCCGCAACGATCCTTGTCCCTGCGGTTCCGGGCAGAAATATAAGCACTGCCACGGCGCGCTCTAAAGCGGTGATGTGATGGGCGCGATCCTTCCGATCCTCTTCGGTCTGGTCGCGCTGATCTACGCATCGGTGGGGTTTGGCGGCGGTTCGTCCTACACCGCATTGCTGACTTTATCGGGGATCGAGCATCGGCTGATCCCGATAATTTCGCTTGCCTGCAATATTGTAGTGGTCAGCGGCGGCTCGTTCCGTTTTGCTATGGCGCGGCTGATCGTTTGGCGACGTTTTCTGCCGCTGTTACTGGTGTCGGCGCCTTTGGCTTTTGTCGGTGGATTGGTGCCGTTGAAGGAGCAGGCATTTCTGCTGATTCTGGGAGGCGCTTTGCTTTTGTCAGCGGCGGCTTTGCTGGTACCAACCGATCGCCTGCCAAAACGGACTTTGCCGCAATGGGTGGTGCTGACGCTATCTGGGCTGGTCGGTTTGGTGGCCGGCTTGTCGGGAATTGGCGGAGGTATTTTCATGGCGCCGGTGCTGCACTTGATCCGATGGGCAGAAGCGCGTCGGATAGCGGCCTTTGCCTCACTCTACATCTTGGTCAATTCGATCACCGGCCTGACTGGACAGTTGGCCAAAGGTGGCTGGAGCGCGATTGCGGAACCTCTTGCAAGCTATTGGCCACTGGTCGCCGCTGTGTTCATCGGCGGGCAACTGGGCAGTTGGTTGGGCCTCAAAATCCTGTCGCCTTCATGGCTACGCAGGCTGACGGCGTTGCTCGTGGGCTACGCCGCTTTGCGGCTGCTTTGGCAGGGGATTTCGATGTGAGGAAAACTGGCTCCCCGGGAGAACGGTCAACCGGTCGTTTTTATACGTCCTTAAGCGCCCTCAAACGTCCCTGAAACCCCAGCAAAACTCAGCGTGTTCTGGTCTTGTTCTTTCCGTACCGTTCCGCTAAGATTTACCCAAATCCAGTGCAAAATGTGGGACGGAATGGTGTTGGGAAATGGGATATCTGACAGTTCGAAAAGTTGAGAATGCAAAGCCAGGTCGCTATACGGACGGTCATGGATTAATCCTGCACGTTAGGCCCGCTGGAAGCAAATATTGGGTGTTGCGCATCCAGGTTGATGGCCGACGACGGGATATCGGTTTGGGCAGCGTCAGCCAATTTGATTCTTTGACTGAACTCGATGAAGTCCCACTTCTTCAAAAATGCGTTTTGACGCTTGCAGAGGCCCGTCTGAAAGCAGCCACACTCCGCCAAATAGCAAAAGCGGGCCGAGATCCCGTTGCCGAGTTGATGCGCGACCGGACGCCTGTTCCCAATTTTGCCGAGGCAGCAAGGCGTGCCTACGATGCCAAGTTGCCCGAATGGTCAGCCAAAACTGCTGACGCATTTTTATCGACATTGGAGAAGCACGCATTTCCACAATTGGGTTCAGTTTTGGTGAGTGATGTCGATGCACCTGCGATTGCAAAGGCTCTGACAGGAATCTGGATGTCAACGCCGCATATGGGTCGGAAGGTTCGACAGAGGATCGGGCTCGTGTTGAACTTTGCTGAGGCACAATCTTGGCGTTCATCGTCGATGCCAAACGAAGCTGTTTCGATGTTGCTGCCTAAGCAGCTGGAGGGAGGGCATTTTGATGCCATGCCTTATCCAAAGGTCCCAGATTTTGTGAACCAACTTGCCGGAAACTTAAGTGCAGGCCGTCTGGCACTGCTGTTCATTATATTTACTGCCGCGCGGTCTGGTGAAGTTCGCGGTGCAAGGTGGAGCCAAATTGACTTGACTGATCGACTTTGGCACCGACCAGCCGAACTGATGAAAGGCCGGAATGCAAAGCCACATACCGTAACATTAAGTAAGGAAGCGCTGGCCGTTCTGGCAATGGCTCAGCAGTTCCGAAACGACAACACAGATTTGATTTTTCCAAATAGGAAAGGTCGCGAGCTGACCGATATGGCGCTTTCAAAATTTATGGACGATATTTTCGGTACACCACACGGGTTCCGTTCATCATTTCGCGATTGGGCGGCTGAGAAAATGCCGCATATTCCTGACCCAGTTGCAGAGGCAGCAATTGCCCACACAGTGCCCGACAAAGTTGTTGCCGCGTATAAGCGCACAGCATTTCTAGAATTGCGGCGCGTACTGCTTGATGAATGGGGCGCATTTGCAGGAGCCGGCATGACCGGGAATTGGTGCGCTGGCGAGTGCACCGTTCCTGAGATTTAGTCATTAATTACTAGGATGCTCACCAATCCAATCGACCTTGAGGCGGTCAAGGCCCGCCCGTACGCCCTCAATTACGACATTCTCAGACATCGGTAGTTCCAGTCCATCCGAGAGTTCGATGACCCAAGTTTCGCCGCTTTCTGTAGTGATGGCTGGACCTCGAGCTAACTGCTCGATGACACCAAAAAGACGAATTCGCGATTTACCCGTCACAATACCCCCTGATCATTGCAAATTCCATCGAGCAATGACGCTCCGCACATAGCTTGGAGTTTCGCTGTTCAACGGGATCCCCTTCGCTTTGCCTACTGCGCCGGGACCTGCGTTATAGGCGGCAAGAGCCAGATGCACCATGCCAAACCGATCGAGCATCTGCCGCAAATAGCTTGCTGCGCCTTGAATATTAGATTGTGGGTCAAACCGGTTCCGCACACCTAAGTCCTTTGCCGTCCCCGGCATCAGCTGCCCGAGCCCAGCCGCACCTGCACTGCTTACCGCACGAGGATTGTATCGAGATTCTGTCCAGATCAATGCATCGAGCAGCCCATGAGGAATTCCAAAGCGCGCTTCAGCTGCATAAACGTCGCCCAGATAGCTGGTCCGCTGAAAGTTGGATCGAAATTTTGCAGATTTCCTATCTTGGCGCGGACGCTGGACGGAAAATACGGCTTCGCTGGCCAAATGTTGCTTTGGTGCTGGGCGGTAGGGCAGCGACCAGTGACCGTGCTCGATAATCTGAAAATCGTCCCGCTCGTTGATTCGATACCCCAGCTCGACACTGCTATCGGACGATAAATGCTGATCTAAAGTCTCGGGATTTTGGGTTAGAGGCGCAGAAGCCTTTGTGGACGTTGAGGATAGCAGGCCAAGAACCAAAACCCCCACAAACAAGATTTTCATTTTGCATTCCTTTTTGATAGACACAAAAAGAACATACAAGGAACATTGACGAGACGGAATGGCTTTGGATATGTAGAGAGCGGAGGCGGCGCACGGTTGCAGGTAGCAACAGCAGGACTTCAGCATGCCCAACAGCCAACACATTCTCCAATCTTCACTTGAGACCCGCGCCCGTCAAATCGTCAAAGCCCTTGGTGGGCATTGGTCGCGCAAGTCGGGCATGTGCCGGTGCCCAGCGCATGATGACAAAACACCGTCGCTTTCGGTCGGCGTCGCACAATCGGCAATATTGTTTCATTGTTTTGCGGGATGCTCGAGCGATGAGGTGATCGCTGGCTTTAAGCAGCATGGTATCCAGCCACGCGACCTGTTTGATGGAAAAGGTAGTGTGGTTGTTCCAGCCGCAAAGCCCTTCGGGCCCGACGCCAATGCCTTGAGACTGTGGCAGCAGGCTGTTCCGCTCTCAGACACGCTCGGTGAGCACTATCTCATGAAGCGTTCCATATCGCTTCGTTCCAGCGAACTGCGGTTTCTGGATCGAACGCCTTTGGGGCGCAAACCCGACGTCCGTTTCCTTCCTGCGCTTATTGCCGCTGTGCGAATGGATATCGGCATTATTGCTATCCAGCGCACATTTATTGATCGCGCCACAGCGTCCAAAGCAGATTTTTTCAAACCCAAGCGCGCGCTTGGCCAGTTGGGAACAGGTGCCGTTCGGCTGGCTGATCCTGTTGGCGGAAAGCTCGGGCTTGCCGAAGGATCGGAAAGCGCGCTTTCCGCGCAGGCACTTTTTGGCATTCCGTGCTGGGCGACCTTGGGAAACGAACGCTTCGGGATCGTCGCGATTCCGGAAAACATTACCGAGCTCCATCTCTTTGTCGATGCCGACAAAGGCGGTGAACTCGCTTTGAAGCGCGGGTTTGATGCTTACACGAGGGAAGGGCGATGCATTATTCCGCACACGCCCGACCGGGCAGATCATGACTGGAACGATGAACTTAGAGAGCGGCTTCGTATTCGGTCTTTGGCCTAACGAGTTGCGAGAGGGGAGGAGGCGCTTGCTCATGTGAGGCGCGAGTGGCATTTCCGCGAAGATCGCTGGCCTCGATCAGGAGGCCTTTTCCATGAACCAGCCCGCGTTCAATCTCGACTTTTCATCCAACGAAGTTCCCGCGATCGCAGCAGCGCGAAGCCTAGCCGCTGATCTCGCGGCCAATGTCCCGATCACGCGCAAACATCTCTCAGAAACCTTCACTAGGTTGACTGGGGCGACCGATGCAGACAACCGCTGGTCACTCTCCGATACGTATGTGTCGGTTGAACTGGCGCAATTGATCTATTTGCAAGAGGCTCAAGCTCTTCGCCAATCGGGTGACCACAATGCGGTCTTTGAAGTATTCGATCAGATCGAAGCCCTGACCCCTATCCAGTATAACCGCTCCGAGGAGCAGATACGTTTCCAGCAATTCTCGACACCCTTGCGGCTCGCCTGGACTGCGGTGCGTGCAGCTGGACTTTCGAGCAGCAATCTGACGCTTGAACCGTCGGCAGGAACCGGCATGCTAGCCTTTTGGGCTCGGCAATACGGGTCTAGCCTCGCTCTCAACGAAATACATGTGTTGCGACGGGATGCACTGCACGTGTTATTTCCCGATGTTGCGGTGTCGACGCATGACGGCGAGCTCATCGACGAGCTGCTCAACCCTTCTATTCTGCCCGACACAGTTCTTATCAACCCACCATTCTCGGTTGGTCTGGAACGCGGCCAGGATGGAAGAACTGGCGCGCGTCATTTGCGCTCGGCGCTATCACGGCTTTCGCTCGGCGGCAGGGCGGTGGCGATCATGCCTGAATGGTTTGACGTGAGTGCCTTTTTGGGCCGTTGTCGCTTTCCGCTCGCGGTGCGGCTCAACGTGTCGATGGACCGCGCGTTTGCTCGTGCTGGAACTTCGATCACAACCCGCCTCGTCGTTTTCGACATGGTTGAAGATTCTGCTCCTGCCGTCACGGCGCAGATAAAGGACATCGCCAATTTAATCGCCTTGGTCGATGCATTGCCTGCTCGGATCACGCGTTTAGTCAAACCCATTCTGCACAGGCCAATTAGCGCATCTTTGCGAGTTTTACCTCAACCGCAGCACCGACCGGTGGCGCCAGTTCCAAGGACGTCTCGGGTTGCCGCTATGCCCAATCTGCTAGAGTTTGTTCCGCTAGACGAAGCGGCGCCGATTGCAGAACAGGTGGGCCATTATTTGCCGTATCGCCCCAGCCGACTTTCAATACCTCGGGCAGTGGCGCATCCAACACCG
>Ga0075152_10002958_pt1 | contig 12023 bp, 7 predicted proteins | sample JI61114C2DNA_FD_70964 | JGI IMG/M metagenome (GOLD analysis project Ga0075152, IMG submission 70964) | Wastewater effluent complex algal communities from Wisconsin, to seasonally profile nutrient transformation and Carbon sequestration -... | ecosystem: Engineered > WWTP > Effluent > Algae...
TGCATTTCTAATGATAATACGTTATTTTCTATGTCTTCGGTTTTTGAACTGTTACGAAAATCTTTTGAACGGGTTTTGTCAATTGAAATATTTCGTGCAATATTAACCATCCAGGTGAATAATCTACCCTTGGATTCATCATAAGAAGCAAAGGAGTTCCAGATTCTTACAAAGGTGTCCTGCAGCAAATCTTCTGCAATTTCTTCATGCTGAACAATTCTAAAAATTATACCGTAAAGCGAAGATGAATACATATCGTAAAGTGCTTCTGCTCCGGCTTTTTCCTTATTACGGAGGGCCATCACCAGTTCATCTTCAGATAAGGATATTTTAGTTCTCGGGCTCAATGTTCAGATATGTTCACCACAGTTTTCTAACTGTATGACAAATATATAAAAACAATATCCCCGGATGTGTTCCGGGGATATTTTGACATTTAGCTGATTATTTACTTAGGTAAAACAACAGAGTCAATTACATGGATAACTCCATTTTTTTGATTAACATCAGCAATGGTTACTGTAGCGGTACCACCATTCTCGTCTTTTAACACTACATTTTTACCATTCATCATTGCAGATAATTTTCCACCGCTTACAGTTGTAAATACTGCTGTTCCCTTGCCTGCTTTGATTGCTTTCACAACATCTCCTGCAGAAAATTTACCTGAAATTACATGATAGGTTAAGATTTTTGTAAGCATTGCTTTGTTTTCAGGTTTAACCAAAGTACCAACCGTTCCTTCTGGAAGTTTGTTGAAGGCATCATTTGTAGGTGCAAACACAGTAAAAGGACCATCACTTTTCAATGTCTCAACAAGTCCTGCGGCTTTTACTGCTGCTACCAACGTGGTATGGTCTTTTGAATTTACCGCATTGTCAACAATGTCTTTACTTGGGTACATCTCAGCACCACCTACCATTTTGGTTCCTTGTGCAAAACCTGTTGTGCTGATTACAGAAGCTACTAATGCAACAGCAAGAATTAATATTTTTTTCATTTGTCTTTTTGTTATTTGGGCTGAATTACGAAGTGTAGTAGTGGATGGTTTTCAATTATTTTTATTTTTTTTCAAATTCCTTGTTTAAACACGTATTTGATCAAATTTATTTTTATGATTCAATCCTGACTTTCAAATTCAATCCAAATTTTATTAAGTAAATTTCAAATTCAATAATATTATAGTTAAATTCGGGTACGTACACGATTCTTATTAATCCCAACACAAAAGGCAATCATGATTAACAGATTATTCAAAGCATTTTTATATCTGGCATTGGTTATGCCTGCAGTAGTTAATGGACAACAGAAAGCCGAAAACTTAGAGGCTAATATTGCATCTGTAGAACCTTTGATGAAAATGTCTTTGACGGATGTGAAGAATCTGGTACCACCGGGATCAGGTATTTTCTTTATCGGTTGCCCGAATTGTAATGGGGGTGCCCAGGAGATGGGAATATTAAACTGGGAGCCTGGAATGGGAGATCAGGTAAAATGTAAGTTCTGCAGTATGACCTTCCCAAATGAAAAATATCCTCATAATGGCGAAAAAGTAATCATAGCACCAAGCGGAGCAAAACAAGTTTACCGTTATTTTCAGAATGCCCAGGGGACTCAGTATTTTTATGAAGCACATGCCTGGTTCGATCGTTGGAAATGGATTCAGCAAATGGCTGTCCAGCTTTCTCAGGTATGGTCCCAGAAAAAAGATGCTGCTTATGGCGACAGGGCGGCAATAATTGCAGGTCGTTTTGCACAGTTATTTCCTGATTATGCAATACGTTACGATTATCCAAGTGCTCCCAAGAAGTTTTTTCCTGCAAATCAGAAATGGCCTTATGAAGGCCTGGTTCCTTACCGTGGGGCTAAATGGAATTGGTGGGCTTATGGTGATATCCCGGTTCAGATTGCCATAACTTATGAAAACCTGCAGGAAGGGGCTTATAACTGGAGCAGAATGGATTCGCATATAGGCAAGAATACAGATCAAAGAATCGTAAAAGATCTTTTGATTTCGGGCTATGAATTTACTGCTACTAATCCTGAGATTTATACCAATATGTCACCGGGTATGTACAGAGATATGGTGAGGGTGGGTCGGATACTTAACAGGCCCGACATTGTACACGATGGAGTGAATCGCTTCAGGGAATTTTTAAAGCTTGGTTTTTTTGCGGATGGCTGGTGGAAAGAAGGTACTGTTTCTTATCATGATCAGACGATTGGGGGGCTGGAGAGTGTGGCCAAGGCAGCAAAGGGTTATACAGATCCTGCAGACTGGAAAGGGGAGCGTTTTGAAAATCTTGATCTGACTAATACAATGCCTTTTTACAAAAGTGCTTTAAATGTAAGCCAGCAGGCAATATTCCCTAATGGTCATAAACTGCCTCTCAATGATACCTGGGCAAACCGGGCTAAACCAGTAAAAACCGATGGAATAGCTATTTCTCGCCTATGGCCATCGCTCGGGAATGCAGCTTTAGCTGCCGGTACCGGAAAGGATCAAACGATGCTCAATATAAACTGGAGCGGTAATTATGGACATTCGCATTATGATAATGCTTCGATTATCTTATTTGCGAATGGTGATGAATTGCTTTCTGATATCGGTTATACACATTCCAAGTATCGTGGATGGACATTACATACAGCATCGCACAATACGGTTGTTATAGACCAGAAAGCACAGGATATGGGAACCTTAGCAAAACCTGTAACTGGCCGCTTAATGTATTATGATGATCAGAATCCTCATGTTAAGGTTATTGATCTTGATGCGTCCCCGGCTTATTCTACATCGAATGAATATAGGAGAAGACTGATATTTGTACATGCGGCTGAAGGTATGGATTATGTGATTGACCGTTTTGATGTTGCGGGAGGGGAGACTCATGACTGGTTTCTTCATGGTATGTGTGAAGAAGAAGGGAAGCTGGAAACCAGTATTTCAATGGATCGGGCGGTTAAAACACTGGTACCAGAGTGGGGTGGAACTGCCGTACCCATGAACCAGTATGATTCGGATATTGTTGGAAAGAAAATCCATGCTTATTCTTATATGAAGGATATTCTGGCAGGCACAGCCACAAAACCATGGACTGCAACCTGGAATTATAAGAGTTCAGGCTTACGTACTCATCATATACCCCAAAAAGATACTGAGATATTCAGTTTTCGTGCACCATCGGTAAGGCTTGCCGCCGAAGATGATAATAAGCTGGATAATTTTATGCGTCTTGGAATTATGCAAAGGCATACCGGGGGTAAATCGAGTTTTCTGGCCATCCACGAACCTTTTCAAAGCAAGCCTTGGATAAAATCAGTACGTGCTGATGGTGATAACTATCTGATTGATTATGAATTGAATGGTAAAAATATTCAGGACCGGATTACCTTGCAGGGGGATAAGATCAGTATCTTCTCGAGTGCTGGTTGGAAGTATGCGAAGGGGAGTGCAAAGTCGGGAATATTAAAAGGAATCGAAAACTCAGGAGGAATGCATAATCTTGAATTGGATTCTGCTCAACCTGATGTCTCCCATGTTCGATTGGATTTTCCGGATGGATCAAGTTTGTATTTTCCAGCCAGAAATATTTCTGGAAATGTTATTCAATTGGATAATGATCCTGGTTTTTCTATGGATAATGGCGGAAAAATTCGTTTCTATACCTTTCCGCATAATGAATATTCAGAACCGGTACGTTATACTGTGTTCAGTAAATCCATCCAATAATTTTTATATTCAAGTGTAATCTGCTTTTCTCTGTTTATAAGAAATCAGAGAGTTTCCACATGATGGGAATAAATAAAATTTGGATATTGAGATTTTATATCTAATTTTCGGGTACGTTACCGTTGTGTAAATTTATCGGTACCCGAAGAGATTTTTTTAATTAATACGTACTCTTGTAAATAGAAAATATTATTCTGTGCTTAAATCAGAATATTAAACCAAATATTATTTTAAATGACAAGCTTTCTCAATCTGTTCAGGAAAGAGGATTTAAAAAATTACCAGTTCATAAATAATCAAACAGGGAATGAAGACTAATTTCAATGGACGTTCAGCCATATTACTATTACCATTTATTTTATTAGCAGGAAACAGTATAGCCCAGCGTTATCCAGGGCCATTAAGTCCGGAAGAGTCAATGAAGAAACTTAATGTGGCTAAGGGCTATAAAGTTTCTTTATTTGCATCAGAACCTCATGTTTTTGACCCGGTATCGCTCGAATTTGACGAGCAGGGAAATGCATATGTGATTGAAATGCCTGATTATCCTTATGAGGTTGAACCCGGAAAAGGCCATGGCCGAATTCGGATATTGAAAGATACAGACGGTGACGGTAAAATTGATCAATCGATCATTTTTGCCGAAAATGTAACCGAAGCAACCAGTATGCTCCCATGGAAAGGCGGACTTATTGTTACTGCTGCACCCAATATTCTTTACCTAAAGGATACCAACGGGGACGGAAAATCAGACACCCGGGAAATATTGTTCTCTGGATTTTTCCAGAATAATTCTGAGGCTCAGGTTACCAGTCTGAAATTGGGAGTTGATAATTGGATTTATGCAAATAATCGTGGTCAGAGTGGTAAAGTAATTTTCAGTAAGTCTCCTGATGCAGCACCTGTTGAGGTTAGGGGAGCTGATTTTCGTTTCAGACTAGACCGTGATGTTTTCGAACTGGAGACTGGTCCGGGACAGTTTGGACAAACTATTGACGACTGGGGACATCGTTTCTTTACAGAAAACTCCATTCACCTACAGCAGGCAGTTATTCCCTGGAGATATACTCACAGACATGCGTTCATGCCAAGCAGCAAGTTTAATGTTACTATAACAGATCATGAAGAGATCATGTTTCAGGAAATCCCACCGGCTTATTGGAGATCTGAGAGAAGCGCACGTAGAAACAGGATGTTCAAAGAAGCTAATCTTAACAGGATAGAATGGGCAGAAGATCACTTTACTGGCGCATCAGGAGGTACTATTTATAATGGAGATGCCCTGCCACAGGAATTTTATGGTAATATTTTTACAACAGATGTGTCAGGAAGCCTGATTCACAGAGATATTTTAAGTCCAAGTGAAACAAGTCCGGTATTAGTTGCAAAACGTGCTGAATCCGAAAAAAACAGAGAATTTATCTACTCCACTGATACCTGGTTCCGTCCGGTAACCTTTTCTGTTGGCCCTGATGGATATTTATATATTTTGGATTATTACAGACAACATATTGAAACACCGGTTTCAATTCCTGATGATCTTAAAGCCGAAATGGATTTTATGGCTGGCAGTGATATGGGCAGGATTTATCGGCTTTTGCCCGAAAATGGTACTTATCAGGGAGTAAAAGTAGATCTAAAGAATGCTACCGGACTTCAACTGGTAGATTATCTGTCGCACAAAAACGGCTGGTATCGCAGTAATGCACAGCGTTTGCTGCTTGAACGCCAGGATAAAACTGTAATTCCTGCTGTGATCTCATTGTTTTCAAATAGCCAGGACGCAAGAACAAGACTACATGCACTTTATGTTCTTGAAGGATTGAACGCATTAACTGAAAAGATCGTTAAAAAATCATTGCTTGATTCTGAACCTGGAGTTCGGGAAAATGGCATCATACTTGCAGAAAGATATCCTAAAACAGTTAAACTGTTAATTCCAATGGTTAATGACCCATCTAAACGTGTTGCTTTACAGGCTGCACTTAGTCTGGGACAGTTTAAAGGAAACAAGGTGATTGAAGCTTTGGCTGAGGTGATCAGGAAATATGGACAGAATGATTGGTTCAGGAGTGCAGTTATAAGCTCTGAGGCCGGTTCTTCAGTTGAAATTTTAAACTCACTTATTAAGGATAGTGCGTTCTTCAGTAATGAAGAGAGCTGGAAACTTAGTTTTATTCAGGATTTATCAAACATAATTGGAGCCAGGTACAATAAGGAACAGTTTTCAGCGTATTTGAGTACGTTGTCATCCGGGGCATTATCTGGAGCAAAAGTGCAACAAGCTGCCTTAAGGGGGCTTAAAGCAGGATTAAATAAAAATGAGTCTACAAAAGAGCTTGCAGGGCAATTAAATGCAGGCTCATTGGATGAAGTGAAAGAAGGATTTCAATTACTAAGAAAAAATTAGAGATATTCTGAAATAAAAATTGACCGGTAGAAATTAGAAAGATGGAAAAGCAAAAATATTCAAGAAGAAAGTTTATTGGTAAGTATCTGCTTGCCGGCTCAGTTGCAATTGGGACAGGAATATTGGTTGCCGGCAGTTCAATTAGCAGCATGGCTAAGGAAGGGGATTCTAATCAACAGCCAAAAGCTCCCCAGCCTGCACAAAAAAATCCTTGTGATGATCTTACAGGGGTTAGTGCCGATGAAGTTGCAAAACGTAAAAAACTAGCATACGTAAACAAAACGCCAATTCCGGATAGTCATTGCAGTAATTGCGCACTTTACCTTCCGCCGGCTAAGGATAAGCCTTGTGGTGGTTGTATGTTGTTTAAAGGGCCGGTTCGTGCTGAAGGATATTGTGCGTATTGGGCACCGATTAATAATTAAGAAGTATCAAGTATCAAGAATCAAGTATCAGGACTAAATTTTGGTTCATTGAAAATGGTACCATGAAATAATGAACTAATAATAATGACTATTAACTGTTTAGCAGGATATTTCTGACATCAGACATCTGACATCAGACAACTAAAAACAGACAACTAAATATGAAAGCTCTGATCTGCATTTTTTTTCTCTCTCTGGCTTATTCCGGTTTTGCTCAGAAAGGGCAACATATTCAATATTCAGGATCCTCGAATCTTCCTGGAGCTTCGGATGCAGTAATTGTTGATGATGTACCACTTGTTCATACTACACAATTCCTGCCTTTGGATAAATCCGGTAATATTGTTGGTTCTGGTGATATCAATGCGCAGGTAAATCAGGTTTTTTTGAATATTACCTCTGCTTTGAAGAATGCTGGTTCAAATCTGAATCAAACTGTTAAACTTAATATCTATATCAGGAATTCAGGCTTGATCTCAGCAGTTCAGGAACAGATCAATAGGCGGTTTAAATCAGGTAAAAGTCCTGCATTAAGTTTCGTTGCCGGGGATCTTGCTCATTCTGATGCATTGATTTCAATGGATGCAATTGCAGTTTCAGCTAAAATCAAATCAGAAGGTGTTAATTATTTGATACCAGGAAATTTATCTTCAGCTCCAGGGGTCGCCCGGGCAGCAATTTTACCTGCCGGTCCGGTGGTTTATGTTTCAGGTCAGGCGGTTAAAGGTGAACTGGCAGAAGCAACTCGTGGTACCTTAGAGCAACTTCTGGCTACACTGGTTTCATTGGGTTTGGATAAAAAAGATATTGTTCAGATTAAATCCTTTATCAGGCCAATGACTGATCTGAAAGTAGTAGAGGAGGAGTTCGCCAACTTCTTTAAGGGCAGTACCATTCCGCCAATGGTCAATGTTGAATGGACGAGTAAAGATCCGGTGATTGAAATAGAACTAATTGCTTCATCCCCAAATGCCTTATCTAAATCTAATCAACAGGTGGATTTCATTACCCCTCCGGGAATGACAGCTTCACCCGTTTACTGTAAGGTTACCCGGATTAATTATGGTCAAAAGGTTTATATATCAGGCTTATACGGGCAAGTAACTGGCAATGCAGATTCTGAACTGGCTGCCATTTTCAATCTGATGGGTACCATATTGAAAAATACGGGTAGTGATTTCAGGCATCTTGTCAAAGCAACATATTATGTTAGTAATGATGTTCATAGTGCGAAATTGAATGAAATTCGCCCTAAATATTACGATCCGCTTCGTCCGCCAGCTGCCTCAAAGGCTATGGTTAAAGAAGTTGGCAAGCCTCAGGCCGGAGTTTCTATTGATATGATCGGAGTTGTGGTCAGGTAGAAAAATTCTATTTTACCAATTCAATTACCTTAATAATTCTAACCCTAATCTATTGTTTTAATAAAAATAATTTATATATTCGGGTACGTAAACGTTAATGTACACTTATATCTTTTCTGCTTGATGGACTGGTATCATAGCAGGAGGAATCCGGACAGGTATTATGTGAACCACTCTTGTAATTTTAAACATAAATTATAGCTGTATAACCTTATATCAAGGCCAAAATTTGAATTGAAAAAAATAGCCATGAAAAATAAAAACACTGATTCATCTAGACGCAAGTTTTTAAAGCAGAGCTCTCTGGCTGGAGTGGGCACTGTGCTGACGATGGGTTTAACACCTTCTTTGCTAGCAGGGGATTTAAACAACGCAGCAAGACCAGCGATTTTAGGCGGTCCATCAGCATGGGATAAAGCCAAATGGATTAAATGGCCTATCTGGATACCTGAAACGGATGAAAAGCGTGTTCTGGAAGTGCTAAGAAGCGGAGTTTGGTCGCGTGCTGGTGTAGTTAATGAGTTTGAGGCCGCATGGGCAAATGCCAATGGAGCTAAACGTTGTTTGCTTGTTAACAATGGAACCAATGCTTTGATTGTTGCATTGAATCAACTGGATATAAAAGGTGGTGATGAAGTGCTTGTTCCGCCTTATACTTTTATATCAACCGTTCAGGCTATTCTTATGAATGGGGCTATGCCTGTGTTTGTTGATATTGATCCGGAAACATATCAGATTGATCCTTCAAAAATAGAAGCAAAGATAACACCGCGTACAAAAGCCATTTTGCCCGTCCATATTTTAGGAATGCCGGCAGATATGCCAAGAATAATGGAAATTGCCAAAAAACATAATCTTTTTGTGGTTGAAGATGCCTGTCAGGCGCCACTAACAGAAATCAATAATCAAAAGGTTGGAACGATTGGCAATGCCGGTTGTTTCAGTTTTCAAAACTCAAAAAATATTCCGATAGGTGAAGGCGGAGCGATTCTGAGTAATGATGTATCCTTCATGGATCGCTGCGTTTCTTTTCAGAATCTTGGCTTACCTTATGGCACTGCGGTTGGAACTTTTAATGCGGGAAGTGTAAGGATAGGTACCAAGGTTCGTATTACCGAGTATCAGGCTGCAATTGGTTTAGCTCAGTTACAGAGGCTGGATGCACAAACTACTGTGCGTGAAGAGAATGCTAAGTATTTGAAATCAAAGATTCAGGATATTCCCGGAATAGTTCCTTATAAATTATATGATAGTGTAACCCGGGTTTCATTCCATTTGTTTTCATTCAGATATAAGAAAGAGGACTTTAAGGGTTTATCCAGAAATGCATTTTTACAGGCTTTGCGTGCCGAAGGAGTGCCCTGTTCTGGAGGTTATACGCCATTAAACAAGCAGGAATTTTTGAAGGAAGCTTTTGCCTCAAAGAATTTTAAAAGGATGTATCATAAGGATATGCTCGATTATGATAAATATATGGAGCGAAATCAGTGCCCTGAGAATGATCTTTTATGTACAGAAATGGTATGGTTCACTCAGAACCTGCTTCTTGGCAGTCGGGAAGATATGGATTCAATTGCTAATGCAATCAGCAAGATACAGGCTAGTGCAGAATCGGTAAAAAAGTCATTGGAAAAATAAAAATTTAAGAAGCATACAGACCAATGGTCTTGTTGAAGATATTTTGATACAAAATAATATTGCATGGACAAATTAGACGGAGTTGTTGAGTTGAATCAATTAAAGACTGATACTTATGTAAATGGAAACGATGAAGAGAATCATCTGACCGCCAATACTTATAATTCGGGATTTCAAGAGGCCCACGATACTTACAATGCATTATCTGCAGCTAGTGATGGTAAAATTTATTATGTGTTATCTTCAGATCAGATCCATGTAGGAGGTAAAATGTATCTGTATGATCCCATGACAGATAAGACTGAATTTCTGGGGGATCTTACTGAAATATGTGGTGAAAAAGATCAGAATTTTGTCCCACAGGGTAAAAGTCATGCAAGGTTCTTTGAAAGGAATGGCAAACTTTACTTCTCAACTCATGTGGGTTATTATGAACTCATAAATGGAATGGACCGGCTTCCGGTTAATCCTCCTTCCGGATATAAATTATACCCTGGCGGACGTATCCTTTCTTATGACATGCAAACAAGAGAGTTCGAAAACCTCGCTTTGGTGCCCAATGGAGAAGGTGTTGTTTCGATGACAATGGATCGTGACCGGGGGCATATTTATGGTATTTCATGGCCCAATGGTAATTTTATACATTATGATCTTGATAAAAAGGAATTAAAAGACCTGGGCCGGACTTCCGGAAATGGTGAAGCAGGGGAGCCTGGTGACGATTTTCGTTCATTATGCCGCTCGCTTGTGGTAGATCCTTCTGACGGGACTGTGCATTTTTCTACTTCAGAGGGAGATGTGTTTAGCTATAATCCAGAAGAGGGGCGGGTAAATAAACTTGAAGATGTAAATCTCAGGCTTGATTATTTTGGCAAATACGATCCCACCAGACCTGGAAGTATGGGTTACAACTGGAGGAAAATTTTCTGGTATAAACCAGAGGGTTTAGCATACGGAGTTCATGGAAATTCCGGTTATTTATTTCGGTTCGATCCTAAAAATTCTAAAATTGAACTTGTCAGACGCATTACATCTGAGCCTTCAGCTAAAAGTGGTATGTTCGATCAGTTTAGTTATGGTTACCTTGGTTTTCAACTTGGACCTGATGGTAAGACTATTTATTACCTGACAGGTGGTCCGGTTTATATTGATGGTAAGCGTGTTGCAGGTCAATCAGAAATCGCTAAAGGTGCGGCAAAGGGACTTGAAAATCTACATTTAATTACTTATAACATACCGGAAGGTAAATATCAGGATCATGGCCCAATCTTTTACCCTAATGGAGATCGTCCATTATATGTAAATTCGATTGCTGTTGGCGAAGGGGGTGAAGTTTATGCCCTTGCCAGGATTACAGAAAATGGACATACACGAACCGACCTCATAAAAATTGCCGATCCTTTTAAAAGATCTATGCTGTAATACTTAATTAATTAGATTCAAAAAGCTTAAAAATTATACTATAATTTTATATTTATTTATATATTAGTGTACGTAACCGTTCCTTAGTTTTCTCTTGTTGCAGCATCAGAAAATGTATTTGTTAAAAATTGTTTATTTCGACATTGATTACATTTTTTTAATTTTTGCTATTCATTCTTATAAGCTTTACCGCATTAATTTATAGCCGATTTTATTTGAACTAAAAATATTAACCCTCTTGCTTATTTTTAAAGAATAGAATACAAAACAACTTAATGATTTCTATATGTTCGGGTACGCACCCGTTATGTTTATTGCCTATTTATTTACTATTAATTATAAACTATGCTAAAAATTTACACGATGAAGTTTAAAAAACAAAGGTATTATCCTTCCGGAGTAGGGATAGTAATGCTGCTGATGCTTTTCCTCAGTTTTTCTGAGCAGGTTTTTTCCCAGCAATTAAAAACTATAACTGGTACAGTTCTCGAAGCTGGACAGCCATTACCCGGGGTGACAGTACGGGTTAAAGGATCAACCAGAGGTACCACAACTCTGGCAAATGGAAAATACAGCATTCAGGCTGCAAGTAATGAAACACTTGTATTCGCATTTCTTGGTATGGAAACCAGGGAACTTGTTGTAGGTAACCGAACCACAATCGATGTAACTTTGCTCGTATCAAGCTCTTCTCTAAGTGAAGTGGTTGTAATTGGTTATGGTACTGTTGCAAAGCCCGATCTTACAGGATCTGTTGGTGTTGTACCAATGGATGATATGCTGAAAGCTCCGGTTGGAACATTCGCAGAGGCTTTAGCTGGTCGTGTAGCCGGTGTTAAAGTTAATGCAGCCGATGGTCAGCCTGGTGGTGGTATTAATATTGTAATTAGAGGAGCGGGTTCTTTAACTCAAAGTACATCTCCTTTATACGTAATTGATGGATTTCCTGTAGAAGATCCGGATCCTGCATCTATCAACCCTGAGGAGATCGAATCAATGACCATATTAAAGGATGCTTCTTCAACAGCGAT
>Ga0075152_10002959_pt1 | contig 12019 bp, 18 predicted proteins | sample JI61114C2DNA_FD_70964 | JGI IMG/M metagenome (GOLD analysis project Ga0075152, IMG submission 70964) | Wastewater effluent complex algal communities from Wisconsin, to seasonally profile nutrient transformation and Carbon sequestration -... | ecosystem: Engineered > WWTP > Effluent > Algae...
AGACTGCCCCGCTCACTGTGCGGCAACTCTACCGCCTCGTCCGCCGAAAAGAGGGCATGGGTGCCGGTGATCCAAAATTGCTCGGCGTTTTGGGTGTCTGGCTGGGCTGGCAATTGCTACCGATGGCGGTGCTGATCGCAAGTTTTTTGGGGCTGGCCACCGCGTTGCTGTCAGGGCACCGGAAAGAGCAGGAATCGATGGAATATCCGCTAGGGACATTCCTTGCCGTTGCCGCATATATAGCCGTGTTCTTGCCCTGAATATCCCGTGCTGTGCGGGATGACCGGATCAAATTGCCATACCATTGAAAAATGGTGAGCCCTGCTGGGTTCGAACCAGCGACCTACTGATTAAAAGTTATTGATAGACCTGAGGGTTAGCGCGGCTGTCAATCTCAAAAGCTAGGTCAAACCTTGCAATTGCTATCTTCTGTTATCAGGAGTTGTTGCAAATTGTATTTCATCTGATTACTACCTGATTACTAGAAACGCAGATCAGGACGATTGCCATGGCAAATGCCGCTATATCCAAAACCGTTGTCGATAATGCTCTGCCAGGCTCGAAGGACTATTTTATTTGGGATGAGAGGCTGTCGGGGTTCGGATTGAAAGTGACGCCTGCTGGCGGCAAAATTTACGTGTTTCAGTATCGGATGTCTCGTCCCGGATTTGCATCGTCTACAGCGCCGGAGCGCTACACCATTGGCAAGCATGGCAAGGTGACACCTGATCAGGCTAGGGCAAAAGCAAAGATACTGGCCGGTATGGTTGCGGACGGGACAAACCCGAAGAAGGCTGAAGCCGATTTGCTGGCAGAAGTTGAAGCAGAAAAAGCAGCTAAGGCTCAAAAAGCCAAGCTGGAAAATGAACTGGCGTTCTCGCGATTGGCTGACGAATGGCTGGACCATTACGAAAATGAAAAGCGCCGGAGAGCATCAAGCGTATCGCAAGCCAAGCTGGTTGTTAAAAACCATCTCAAGCCGGTCCTTGGTGCAACGCCAGTGCCCCACATTACCCGCGCCAACATGCAGATGATTATCGATGCAATCCCCTCACATCAGCGCGCGATGCGTCGAAACGTATTTGCCTATTCATCGGTTTTGTTCGGTTGGATGCGAAGGCGCGGACATATCGAACACAATCCAATAGAGTTTATCGATAAGCCTGACGCTCCTGCATCGCGAGACAGGGTGCTGAGCGACCCTGAATTAAAGGCGATCTGGAATGCTTCCTATGCCATTGCGAAACCCTTCGGCCCGTTCATTCGGTTATTGATTCTGACCATTCAGCGGCGCGGGGAAGTTGCTGCAATGAACTGGACAGAACTTGACCGTAAAACCGCTGTATGGACGATCCCTGCTGACAGAGCCAAGAACGGTGTTGCCCATATTGTTCATCTGTCGAAACCAGCAATCGTAGAATTGGACGCGCTGGCAGGTGGTACGGAATGGCCAAAGGCTGGCTATGTGCTGACCACTACCGGACGCACACCGATCAGTGGCATATCGAAAGCGAAGCGCGCGCTGGATATGAAGGTTGCGGAAGAAATGGAAATGCCTGCTTGGCGGCTGCACGATCTGCGCCGCACGGGTGCTACCCGATTGCAGAAGCAGGGAGTGCGCTTCGAAGTTACCGAAGCCGTTCTCAACCACGTTAGCGGCGCTAAAAGCGGTGTAGCAGGGGTATATCAACGCCACGATTGGAAGGATGAAAAGCGGATTGCTCTTAATGCTTATGCTGCTGGTATTGCGAAGCTGGCCGCGAAGAAATGACTTCTCGTCAACGCCATGCCTAAGCAGGGGGAAGTCAGGGTTCGTTTGTGCCGTCGCTGGTGCAACGCAGTCGCTGGCTTATTGGAAGAACGCGCTTTACGCAAAGAAACCCCGTCTTGGCTGGTGCCTGAGGCTGTAATTCGGTCTAACCAAGTCATGGCTGAATGTCTTGGCGCAGTCATGCGCAAAGCTGCTTTGCGAAAGCGGGCTGGCACGGGCTTCATTGTAAATATTGACCGAGATTTGGTCACATTTTTCGCGGGCCTTTCGATTCCTCTGCGCGCAAATTTTAACGAAGTGTTCCGTGCACAGTTAGCGTTTCGTGTCGCCGCCAAGTCACGGCGGGGTCCGCGACGCCTGAGTGGCAATTCGTTACGTGATCGTGCCGATGGCAAAATACAGCGGAATCTTGAACACACGCTTCGACTGCGGCGGCGCTTACGCCATGAACGATCTTTAGAGGCGTGGGGGCAAGAGATTGAAGCTAGAGGTGAGACCGCTCTCACCACGTCTATCCGTCCCCCCAAATTTTGACCTAAATAACGTCAATGACCGTCAGGTAAGTCGTGCATAAGAAGAACGTTGCCAACGATTGGTGACATCTGCGCCGCGATTCAAACGCATGAAAATGTGTTTATCAAGCGATGTCACCTCACAACGAAAGGTGACAAATATGAATGTTCTCAACACTCGCGAAGCTGCTGACTACGTAAGGCTTGGCAAAAATACTTTGGAGCGGTTTCGTTTAACCGGAGAAGGTCCATCATTCTTAAAACTCGGCGGTTCAGTGCGTTATCGCCAGACCGATCTCGATCAATGGATGGAATCTCGCCTTACTAAGTCTACAAGTGAGCAGGCCGCATGAGCGCGCCGCCCAAACAAGAAGCGCCTGCCGGTGTAGTGACCGAAGCAGGCGCCGGAATCTCCATTGCGGGGGAAACTCAGGAATTCGCATACAATAAAAAGGGAATCGCGACAAGCGTCGATGATTGCGGTGCAGTCCAATGAATGCTCGTGCAGCCATTAAAGCATCGGATGACATCCGCACGTTTTTGCCTGGTATAGGTGAGGCAGAGTATGACCTGCGGGCCAAGCTACGCACCATGCGCAATTGTGCATCTGCGTTGATCGCCAACACGGACAGCGACACCGCTCGCGCATTGGCTTGGACATGTTCAGGATATGCCACGGCCTATGTTTATGCTGGAGCTGATACCGAAACGCTGAGCGAAATTGCCCGCTTCTGTAACCGATTGATCCTGACGGCCATGCAAGCCGAACAAATCGATGATGGAGGTGGCGCATGACTTTAGCAGCAACCTATGATGAATTAGAGCGAATTGAGCGGTTACTGTCTGAAGCGGCGGCTAACCCGGTCAAAAACGCATATACAGACTTGGCTGGTTTGTTGGATAGGGTTCATGAATATTGCGCCCGGTTTATTGCTTATCCTGTATCGCATGCCGCAATCGCTCATGTGCTATGGGTTGCGCATACCCACGCAATGGATGCTTGGGAGTCTACGCCAAGGCTAGCTTGTCTGTCGCCAGAACCAGGAAGCGGCAAAACTCGCGTACTAGAGATTACCGAAAACCTTGTTCCGCGCCCCGTTGAGGCGGTCAATGTTTCACCAGCTTACCTTTTCCGCAAAGTCGCAGACGAAAACGGTAGGCCGACAATCCTATTTGACGAAATTGATACTGTCTTTGGCCCGAAAGCAAATAACAACGAAGAGCTTCGCGGATTGCTAAATGCAGGGCATCGACAAGGTGCCGTTGCTGGGCGATGCGTTGTGCGCGGCAAGCTAATCGAAACCGAAGAGATACCAGCTTACTGCGCCGTTGCTTTAGCGGGCTTAGATGATCTGCCAGACACAATTCGGTCGCGGTCAATATTGATAAGAATGCGCAGGCGCGCACCCGGAGAGCAAGTTGAACCTTACCGTCGCCGGATGCACGCGCCAGCGGGGCAAGAACTGCGCGACGAGTTAGCCGCGTGGGCGATAGACGCAGAAGCGGATTTAAGCCGTGCGCGCCCAGAGATGCCAGACGGTATTGTCGACCGTGACGCCGATGTGTGGGAGCCGCTATTGGCTATCGCCGATATGGCTGGAGGCGAGTGGCCAGCCTTGGCGCGTGTGTCGGCTGTGACGCTTGTTACGCTTGCTAAGGCAGGTACACCCAGTCTTGGCATTCGTCTACTTTCAGACTTGCGAACAGTGTTTAGTGAGTCAGAAAACCTAACCACCACTTCAATCATTGAAGCGTTGGTAGCGATGGATGAATCCCCTTGGGGCGAACTCAACGGAAAGCCACTAGATGCCAGAGGATTAGCGCGTCGTCTTAAGAAATACGACATTGAACCCAAGACGGTGCGGGTGCCAGATATAGCGGGATACACCACTAAAACTGCAAAGGGTTACTCTAAAGCAGACATGCATGATGTTTGGGTAAGGTATCTTACACCCAATGGTGCTGTGGGTTCGTCTCCCAATGGAAGCGTAACAAGCGTCACAGCCGACACAGGACAGTGCGTACGGTGTTCCGGTGTTGGCTGCGAATGGTGTGAACGCAATGGCTGATATGGTTCAATGGCCGGTAAACCCGTCAGCTTGGGCGAGACGTTGGTGGGCACTTCGTGGTGACTGGGTAATTGACGACTGCGGTATGCAGGTAATCAACTCTCATGGGTGGCCAGGACTGGGACCAGCGCGCGAGCGGGAGATGTCAATATTGTCACGGCAGTTCAATCATCCGCTTGGACGGCAAATAATCATCAATCATTTTTCAAAAGGAGAATAACATGTCCGACAACCTTGATCGCCTTAGCAATGCTGACCTTGCGCGGCACATGAGACGTGATGCGGTCGATACGCGGGCTTGGCTTTTCCGTCACGGCACGAACTTGAAACGGCTGGGATACTCCGTTGCTGACCTTGAATGGCGGGCAAATGAGAGTGAGCGTCTGGCCGATGAATTGGAAAGGCTGGCAAATGAGAAAGACTGAGCAAAAATTGGAGATTGGTGAGGCTGTTGCAGCCGCAAATAGCGACCTTGCTGTAGTGGATGATCCTCTGCCGCCGTTGACCAAGGCAGAAGTGCTGGCATACCGAAACGGTATATCGAACTTGCAACTGATGGGCGTCCGCGATCAATCTTTGGACAAGTGCCTCAGTGAAGAGCAATTGGCCTACGGTTATATGAGCTTCCTTGGCGGTATAGACCCTCAGGACGCGATTGAAGAAATGATCGCGTTACAAATGATCGGCCTGCATAATGCTGCCGTCGATAATCTCAGGATGGCGGGTTCGCCAAATGTTTCGTTAGCCGTCATGCCTCAGCTTATCGGTTCCGCCAATAAATGCTCGCGTTCATTCGCGACGTTGCTGGAATCGCTGCATCGTCATCGTGGCAATGCTCAGCAAAAGGTCGTTGTTGAACATGTTCATGTCCATGCGGGTGGGCAGGCTATTGTCGGCAACGTGGAAGGGGGGGCAGGGGGCCGTGGCAAAAAAGGCAAGTGACAACCCCATGAACAAGCGGAAAACATGCGGTGCCAAGAACCGGCGCGGGGTTCCTTGCGGGCGTTCGCCGATGAAGAATGGTCGATGCAATCTTCATGGGGGTAAGTCTCCTGGTCCACCGAAGGGTAACACAAACGCGCTGAAACACGGTTTTTACACGCGGGAAGCAATTGAACAGCGGGCGCAGATGAAGCTAATGCTGCGCGCAACTCGGCGGCTCGAAGCTCTCACTTTCCGCCCGGATTAGATCATCCGCAGCGATTCAAACCACTAGGGAACCACCGTAAATCTCAACGAGATTTCAACAAGGGGTTCCAACAAATGGTCAAAGTTCTAACTGAAGCTGATTACACGACACGCAAGCGCGATCTTGCTGAAGCGCATCGCATGGCCGCTGACGCGTTCAAGCTGGCTTCACATAAGCAGGCAACCGGCAATGGCACTGCTGAAGACGTCGCTGTCGCTAAGGCGCATATGGATGGCGTGGCAGGCCAGCAAGAGTCGCTAGAGTCCGCATGGTTGGTGCAGCTTGAACAGAACACCGAAGCCGCCATTGCACAGCGTAACGAGCAGTGGGGCGCGTCCCGCGCTATTGTAGATAATAGTATCGCAGAGCGGCAGTTAGCCGCTGACGCCATCGTAAAGGCTCTGCATGTCATTGAAGAGTCGTATGCCCGTTACGGCAAAGCAAATGATGCAATTATTGAAGCGGTACGCAGTTGGGCAGGTTCTGACTTTGAAAAGCTAGCAGCATTCCGATCAATCGTTTCCGGTGCCAATAATCCTGACTTTGAGCGTCTTCATAGGGACGATGAGCAATTCGGCGAAAAGGTGCAGCAATACAATGTGCACATCTGTGACCGTGCCGATACCTTTGCGCCGGTGGAGAATTGATATGGCTCTCCACACACGGCTTGTACCGATTTACGATGGGCGCACGCTTCTCCCGCCTGATGAAGTCATTGAATATGACGGCCCTGCTGATTGGAAGATGCGCCCTTTGGATGCCGTGTCACGGGCGAAGTGGGAGCGTGATATCGCAAACCCTGATCGTGTGGTGCAAGCCCGCCGAGAGTTTGCACGGCGCGAGGAATGGATAGATGCCGAGCAGCACGATACCTTCCTTGCTATGCATAACCATAAGGTAGTGCAGAAGCGCAAACCGGGCACTGGCACATCGCATTTATCCAACGGGGGCGAGTAGTATGTGTGGGCCTGCCGCGCTCCCAGCGCTTCTCATCGCCTCTACTGTCGTTTCGACAGCGGGCGCTGGCCTTCAAGCTTTGCAGGCGAATAAACAGGCCAAATATCAAGCCAAGATCGCAGACCGAAACGCGGCGCTGGAAAATGAGGCGGCACTAAATGAAATCGAAAATACGCGGGACCGAGCGGTCGCACACTATCGAAATGTTGCTGCCGTAAAGGGCAGGCAACGTGTTATGGCTGCCGCTAATGGGGTGTCGTTGAACTTTGGCTCTGCCGCTGATGCAATCGAAGATACGGACATACTGGCCCGTGAAGATGCCAAGCGCATCTATGAGGACGGCTTTCAGCGATCTCGCGGGTTTGAAATCAATGTCAGCAATTACCGTGCTGGTGCACGCTCCGCGAGGCAGGCAGCTAGTAATGCACTGGTGAACGGTGCGTTCAATATGGCGAGTACGGCGCTCGGCGGCGCGTCACAATACTCAAAGATGCAATCCGGCAGGGCAGGAGTTTGAGCTGAAAAGGCTGGCGCACTGAACCTAAATCAGTGACTCAAATACCGATAGTTAATAAATTACAATAGTTTGCAATCTGCAAATGCTGATTTTAGGCTTTCAGCAATCACATAGTAAGCAGATAGAATGTTGAACCTTAATTAGCTGGCTGTCGATAGGACTGTAGACGATGCAAATAAGTGATCCGAAAGTTTGCGACGCAGAATATCTTGCCTTGCAATTGTTTAGCGCGCTGAAGGAAGACGACCCCAATGCCATGGTGACGGGTGACCCCCTTCGCACAACCACTGGCGTCGATGGCGAATTTAACTTCGTAGCGGTGAGTGCTAAGCTTTTACGAGCTCTCAACGAGCATCAGAAACTTTCTTGAACGCCGTAAAAACTAGATTGGTTATTTCAATCAGTTTTAAAAGATTTGTTTCGGAATGTTCGTAGCTGACTAATTTGCCATCAATGGTGGCCGAATAATGATCCAATACGAGACACGACTCAACGGTGCAGCGCACATTATTCGTGAGTTGGATGCCAGCGACATAAATATTGTCTGCAGTACCCCACTCTTTGTCGGGGTTATTATAGTGTTCTGGATGGGCAATGGAATGCCGTACTAGGTATATGTTGGGGAACGTAACTTCGAAGTCAGCGCGCGCTTTTTTTATATCGATAAAGGCGATTTGACCTCTCCACTGTGGGGCGAAGCCCGCCAATGTCTGGATCGCTTCTAAAGCAACAACATAATTACGCGCCGCCAATCCTCCCGCCTTCGCACCTAGAATATTCCATGCGTGCCACAGTGAGTTTATTGAATGCTTGCTTTCCCTTTTTTGCTCTTCTTGAGCTGCTATCCGCCGTAATGCTAAGGTCGTTGCAAATTCTCGGCAGTGCTCCTCCAAACTATTCAGATTGTCTTGAAGGCTGAGCGTCGTCTGATGAAACTTTTCATCCAGTTCACGCCACTGAAGGCTAGGCGCGCGGGGAGGCCAAAAATCTTTGGGCAATTCCATTATTTTCGCGTCTCTTTGCAAACGTTCCTGCCCCCAAAGTTGGCATTAGGGCCACACATATAGCCACATAAGTAGTCACCACCATCCGGGTTCGGTTTAGATCGCAACCGCTCAATTGCTGCCTGCTGGCAGAGTTCAAAGGACTTGAATCCCCTGATTGTTTCCACGGCGTCTAAATTGCCCGCATCCGCATATACAAACGCATCCCATTGGTCGGGCCGATCATCGCAAGCGACAACGGACATTCCAGCCAACACAACTACAAGAAGCTTCGGGTTCATATCTCTATATTGCGACAATTTACTTTGGTGACAAGTCCGCCGAGGAAGCTTCGAGTTGCGCCAACAAATCGGAACAGGCCCTTGCCATTGTTCTGTCTTTGTTCCCTATACAAGCAAATGACCCACAAGCGATTCGCAATTATCACCTACGACCCCGACACTGTAGAAAAGCTGAGCTGGCAGGGAGAGGGTAACTCCTTTGCGTGGATTATATGGCGAGGGCTGGCAGGCTATACCTATCCCAAAGAGCGCGGCATCATCAACATTACTCTGATGGATCAACTGCCAACTAAAGAGCATCCTGAATTAGACAAACGGTAACCGAGGCACGAAATTCAGCGTAATTAAAATCTTGGTTGCGGATGCTTGACGTCGATTTTGTTGCAGCACGGCCTTATCATTCGAGCTATTTTCTCCAGTTAATCTCTGGTTCCGCGCAAATATCTCGTCCGTATTGAACACGAAACTCATCGCACATGAAATCAACGCCAGCCTCAAAGTCCCGCTCCAGATATTGTGGATTGCCCTTGCGGAAAGACTTGGGGTAGTTCTCGTGCATCAACTCGTTGTCGATTATCCGTTCCTCCTTTTCAGCTTCTTTTGCTTCTCGAATAAGCGAGGAATCCGAAGCGCCACAAGCGGAGGTGAAAGGTACAAACGACAAGCACAACAGCCATTGGGTTGCGTTTGCAGTTTGCGCACCTGTATTTTTCAAGTTCATATATCCTCCTGTCCAGCACATCTTAACATTCTTGCCACTGGTACAACAAGGCGGCACATTGATTGCTAAGATATAGTGCGGGTGCCGAGTAGCGGGGGAGTAATATGAGTTTTGAATTAAGGTTAGCAGTCATCGCGATTAGCTTTATGATTTTGTCGGGCTGCCAAGAGGGTGAGCAAGCTGGCGAAGTCGAGAAGGCAGCGGCAGACCTGATGTGGCCTCTCAAAGGCGAAAACATTGCCGATAACATTTTACCCCTAAGCGGGTCACGCAGATGTGACTTCACAAATAGAATGGTGTGTTCTGGAGGAACGGCCTGCAAGCCACTTAAAAGTGACGTTAAGGTTTACACTGTCATCGACTTTGACAAGAAATCATATTCCCGATGTACGAGCGTCGATGGATGTCTACGCCACGATATTGATTACATCGGAGGAGGGAACCCGATCAACAACCTATCCGTATCGAAGCCGGGGGTGTTGGTGAAATACGGCCCGGGCAATCGCTTTGTCGATATCGCCACACAAGGTGCGAAGACATTTCTTGCCGACGGAATCTGCACGAAACAATTTTAACGCTCTCCACCCAAGTAAACATCGCATCGGCCTTCAAAGGCGGATCGCTAGACAACGAGGTAATAATGTTAGTTTTACAATCCGTGTTGACTGCGCTGCTATCAGGTTTGTTTTCTGGAGCTATAATATTCGCGTTGAACGAGAGACGGGACCGAAGTGCATTAATTTTACGGAAGACTGAGGAAGCAATTGAAGCGTATCAAGAATGGGTTGAAGTGATCTCTGCATGGCCTCTGTCACATTTTGATATGTTCATCGGGAACAGAGAGGAGAACCGCGCCAAAACCAGAGCAATATGGGATAAAGCTAGGCAATCTCAGCAACGCGCCACATTGCTCATGGCGATATACCTTCCCGAAAAGCGAAACGTCATTGGAAAAGTAGTCGCATCATATTACCCATTTATACAGGCTTCGGCTAGGATAGGTCAGGCATCAATTTCTAACGAAATTTTTCCTGAGGCTGACAAGTTGGCTGTTACGCCCACAGGTGCCGCAATTGTGGAGGCCGGTGCGAAGGGTTTGGAAGAACTTTACGAAGCTGCTCGTGCGCACTCGGCAAGTCCATTCCTTGTCAGTATGCCGTGGCCCGTAAGACGCCCCAAACAACTACCTATGGACTAGGGAGTACGCTTAATTGCTAAGAAACTCTTCCATTGTGTCGGGGCAAGCAACGCAAACATACGCCAACATTCGATAGCAAAGTTCGAGTGGAAATGAATCACGTTTGTCTTGATTGAGGGCTAAAAGGTTTAAAACACCTTGAGCATTATTCGACGTCAGTCGTCTTGCAGCAGTGACTTGGCAGCGCTGGCTTAAGAACCTCTCTTCCTGCCCATAGGCGGAGTTAACTCGTACCTCATCAAGCGTGCAACTCAATTTCGATAGAAAGAAAAAGTCAGGCTTCCCGCTTCGATGAAGAAAGCCGCCAAAACCTATCGGGGCCGTTCTAATCTTAAGCGACTTCATCCATGCAACCTTGTCAGGGTGTTGGCGATGAAATTTCGAGGGCAGTTTGTCAGAACATAAGCCTAATTCTTCTCGTAGTTCACGGCATGACGCATCTGCAAGCCATGACCAGAAATTGGTTCCATCCCAACTGCTCGGTATGTCGGTCCAGTCTAGCGAACCGGAACCGCTTGGAGCAATTTTGTCTACACTTTGAAGCCCTCCTGGGAGTTGATCCACAAGCAACAGGTAGCCATCGGACGTCAATGCAAGTGAAGAAACACCAATCTGGTTTGAACATTTTGAGTCGGCAAACCTCCGAAAAGTGGCGGCATTTCTTGTATTTGTGAGAAAGTACTCTGTACCGTCGTACAACTCTCGCGTGCGGACCTCGTTTGGGTGCTCTAAACCCGTTAGACGGACATCAATCTTTTGAAATGCAATGTCGTTGGTACAACATGAAGACAGATAATCAGTTTTTTGAAGTTCAATTGAGCTATTCGAACCGAGATCTAGCAAGATGTCACTGCAAAGTCGGATTTTCTGATCGTTCCGAAAAAGCTTTTTAGCGCGCAATGCGCCAATCGCTTCCTTGGCCCCAACTGTACGCCTTAATTCTTCCGGTGCCTGAAACTGGCCGCCTCTGATGGCGGCCGTGCCACTGAGAACTCCCTGAAGACCCCCCTCGAACAGCTCCACCGAGATCGATGGACTCCAAAAACCGAACCCGCTCTTCCCGCGAAATATTTCGTACCCTGCCTTTTTGTAGTCATCTGGCAGCGCTATCCGGGGCGGTGGAGAAACTGGATTAGCGATGACATTCTTTAGTAGCTGCTTTGCGTTTTCAATAAGAGTGGTTTGCTCATGGTAATAAACTACCGCGCCCGCGATAATTGAGATCACTCCCATTACGCAGAAGATTAGATTTATCTCGTTAAGGGTGCCGTGCAAATAGGTGAGCACGTAGTCAAAAAGCGCCCCCGCACCAAACGCCAGCGATAATAACGTGATCCAACCAGGAATGGCCGACTGATTTAGAGCGTACCGGAGCCAGTCACGTTCAGTTGGATTTTTCCCCATCAGTAGCCCCCCAAGCCCCTAAATCTGTATTTGAATTTGTATGGAGAAAAGTGCTCTTGATTTCAATTAAATCGGTTGTTTTGCTTCAAGAGCCGCGCCTTGCAGCCAAAAATAACGGGCGGTTATGTGCGAAATAGTGTGGGTGACTAGCAGTTTGCATCGGGCACATCCTCAATAACTGGAAGGAAATTTCCACAATCGACAATTTTCAGTGGTTCTTGAACAGCTTTTGAAGCAGCGCGAGCATGGCTTTCAACCGAGCGCTTCCAATCACCTGATTGCTATGTGATTACTAGCACCAAAAAGTAAAAATTAATCCAAACCATATTTTGACTAAGACATTGAAAAATATGGTGAGCCCTGCTGGGTTCGAACCAGCGACCTACTGATTAAAAG
>Ga0075152_10002960_pt1 | contig 12015 bp, 4 predicted proteins | sample JI61114C2DNA_FD_70964 | JGI IMG/M metagenome (GOLD analysis project Ga0075152, IMG submission 70964) | Wastewater effluent complex algal communities from Wisconsin, to seasonally profile nutrient transformation and Carbon sequestration -... | ecosystem: Engineered > WWTP > Effluent > Algae...
AAGGATGGTTGATCTTGCGGGTCCAGCTGAGGTCGGACACGTGGATCATGCCGTCGATGCCTTCTTCCAGTTCCACAAAGGCACCGTAGGCGGTGAGGTTGCGGACAGGGCGCTTGAGTTCGGTGCCCACTGGGTAGCGGGTGTCGATGTCATCCCAAGGATTGGTGTCGAGCTGACGCACGCCGAGGCTGATCTTGCGCTCGTCCTTGTTGATGCCGAGCACCACAGCTTCGAGTTCCTGGCCCACGGTGAGCACGTCGGATGGACGGGCGATGCGCTTGACCCAGGAGAGTTCGGAGACGTGAACGAGACCTTCGACACCTTCTTCGATCTCCACAAACGCGCCGTAAGCGACGAGCTTGGTGACCTTGCCCTTGACCTGCTGGCCGACGGGGTAGCGGGCTTCGATGTTTTCCCAAGGATTGCTCTGGAGCTGCTTCAGGCCGAGGGAGACGCGCTCTTTCTCGCGGTTCACTTCGAGGATGAGGAGTTCCAGCTTCTGGCCGATGCCCACGAGTTCCGTAGGATGGTTCAGGCGGCCCCACGACATGTCTGTGATGTGGAGGAGACCGTCCATGCCATTGAGGTCCACGAAGACACCGAAGTCGGTGATGTTCTTGACCTGACCGATGACCTTGTCGCCAGGGGTGACGGAGTCGAGGAACTTCTGACGCTGCTCGGTGCGCTCTGCCTCGATGACTTCGCGGCGGGAGAGGACGATGTTTTTGCGGTCGTCGTTGATCTTGACGATCTTGAATTCGAAGACCTTGCCGACGTATTCGTTGAGGTCCTTCGGCGGGATGATGTCGATCTGGCTGGCGGGCAGGAAGGCTTCGACGCCCACGTTGACGGTGAGACCGCCTTTGACCACGCTCTTGATCTTGCCTTTGACGAGTCCGCCATCGCGGAACACGGAAGCGATCTTGTCCCAGTTCTGTTTGTAGGCGGCCTTTTCCTTCGAGAGGACGACCATGCCTTCATCATTTTCGAGTTTCTCGAGCAGGACTTCGACTTCGTCGCCGACCTGGATGTCTTCATCTTCGAACTCGTTGGAGGGGATGGCTCCTTCGGATTTGTATCCGATGTCCACGAGGATGACCTGCGGTTTGATTTCGAGGATCTTGCCTTTGACGATGGATCCTTCGGAGAGTTCACGGAACGATCCTGCGATCATCTCCGCGAGAGTTAGGTTGCTCATTAGCTGTGTTTTTGGGTTAGGAATGCCTGGTGTTGGGTGAACCGCGCACGGCCTTCCATTCCTGAGGGCTGCGGCGGGCTGTCGCCCCGCATGGCCAGAGGGCCAGGGGGCAAAAGGGCCGCCATAGTCGGGATGAACCCGCCTTTGGCAAGGGAAAAGGCGGGGCAAGGCAGGGGAGTCCGCCGCCGCCCCGGTCCATGAATCCCGCTGCTGCTGCCCATGACAAAGCATCATCCCCGCGTCCAGACCGCCGCTTGCATCCCCGGCGCTTGCCCTTATTCTCGCGCCCCCAAAACAAAACATGAATCAACTCGATCAGCTCAAGCAGCACACCGTCGTCGTCGCAGACACCGGCGACTTCGAGGCCATGAAGGCCTACAAACCCCAGGACGCCACCACGAATCCGTCCCTCATCCTCCAGGCCTCCCAGAAGGCGGAGTACAAATCCCTGGTCGATCAGGCCATCGCCGAGCACAAAGGCGGCTCCCTCACTGGCGCAGCCAAAGTCGAGGCCGTCATGGACCGCATCCTCATCCTCTTCGGTCTCGAAATCCTCAAGATCGTCCCCGGCCGCGTCTCCACCGAGGTGGACGCCCGCCTCTCCTTCGATACCCAGGGTAATCTCGACAAAGCCCGCCAGCTCATCAGCATGTATGAAGCCGCCGGCATTGGCCGCGAGCGCGTGCTCATCAAGATCGCCTCCACCTGGGAAGGCATCAAAGCCGCCGAGATCCTTCAGAAAGAAGGCATCAACTGCAATCTCACCCTCCTCTTCAGCCTCGCCCAGGCCGTCGCTTGTGCCGAGGGCGGCATCAAGCTCATCTCCCCCTTCGTCGGTCGCATCCTCGACTGGCACAAGAAGAGCACCGGCAAAGACTACACCGCCACCGAAGACCCCGGCGTGCAGTCCGTGACCCAGATCTACAACTACTACAAGCACTTCGGCTACAAGACCGAAGTCATGGGCGCCAGCTTCCGCAACAAAGGTGAAATCACCGAACTCGCCGGCTGCGACCTCCTCACCATCTCCCCCGGCCTCCTCGGCGAGCTTCAGGCTTCTGAAGAATCCCTCGTCAAGAAGCTCGACGCCACCGCCGCCCAGTCCCTCAAGATTGAGCGCATCGGCAGCGACGAAAAAACCTTCCGCTGGCTCTTCAACGAAGACGCCATGGCCACCGAAAAGACCGCCGAAGGCATCCGCAACTTCGGCAAAGACATCGTCAAGCTCGAGAAGCTCATCGAAGCCGGTCTGTAATCCCCCGCCCCGCGAATCCCTCAAGGCGCGATCTTCATCTGGAGATCGCGCCTTCTTCATGGCATTTGGGGCACGCCACGAGTTTGCTAACAGAGGTTTCAGTCGCTCGGAAGTTCTTCCTCCTAGAGCCGTCTTTTTTCCGGGTGGGGTTGTAACCACATTTTGGACAGCGAATAGAATGAAAGAAGAAAAATGTGTAAATAAAAAATGCGGCGATTCCAACGCCCAAAATCGCGAGCCCTGTATAAATAGTGACATAGGACTTTGTCAGGCCTCCAACCGACAACACAACGATGCCTAACAGTGGCGCTAGCTCCGAAACCAGCGAAACGTAGCCCAGCCAATTTAATCCAAGAGATTTGACCCAAATGTAATATGGCCCTCGATCTGAACTCATGGGTAACAATGTATGACGTGAAGAATTTAATCTGTTATTTGGACGAACAGCCGAAGTTATAACAGAAACGTTGCCTCGAGAGTAGTGCAATCTTCCAGAGGAAGTGAACCTGTTGACAGACTTTTGAATTCAAACTGGAGTCATGCGCCGATGACACGCTAATACCTTGTGTGAACCATCCATATCGCCCAGACATTACGGAGTCGGCGGCACCGGCTCTACCTCTTCACCACCGGAGACGCGGTCGCGGAGGAGGTGTTCCTGCATGTAGAGGGACAGTTTTTCGGGCTGGCGGGGGAACATCTCGGCGAGCTTGTTCAGGTTCAGGAAGAGCATGAGCTGGAGGTTTTGGCGGGCGAGCTTCTTGCCTTCCTGAGTCGAGGTTTTATTGCCAGTGGTTTCCTCGCAGGCATCCAGAATGGCCGTCCATTGCGTCTTGAGACTGTTCGCCAGGGTGACGATGGCCGGGGCCAGATCCGCGGCGTGGGCGGTCACGGCGGCATGGAGTGTGTTCAGGTGGATGGCGAGCTCGTCATCACGGCTGGAGCCAAAAACGCTGCGGCCATTTGGCAGCGCCTCCATGAGCACCAGGCTGCTGTCGGCATAGGCGCTGATGATGCCAGCCTCCACGCGCTCCACGCCGCTGAGCAGTGTGTCCTGCCGGAAGTTCTTCTTGGCCAGATTGCGCGCCATGCGCAGGGCCAGCTTCGTCTCGTCATCACTCACACAGTCCGCGACCAATTGGTAGGCGCTGGTGGTGGCGGTGATGCGGGCCGTGAGCTCTCCCGAGGCGTTATTCGCGATCATCCGCTGGAGATGATCAGTCGTGAAGGCCAGCAGCTCAGCGATGCTGATGCCAGGATCGTCAAAAGGGTTCTCCAGGAAGGTGCTCAGCTTTCTCATAGTCGTAGGATGGGCGTCGGGTGAGTCAAATCGAACCCCGCTGTCAAAGAAGGCAAAATTCCAACGAGCCATGGCAGGAGATGCGTCTGAATTATGGATGTTTCTACAGGAACGGTTAAAAAATTGGAAGACGAAACTCAGCCGTCCTCATTGTTTCCTGGAAAGCCTCGGAAACAATCCGCCCGGGTTCGCAGCCGCATCCAAATCTTCAGAAGCACCTTGTCGAAAAGGCCAAGTCGTTTCAGGAAGACCGGAAGCGACCTCTCAGAATAAAAACAGGCTTCGGGACAGCCGGAAACGCATCGTCAGGAAAAAAGTGGGCTTCGGGACAGACGGAAGCGACTTGTCAGGAAAAAAACGGGCTTCGGGACGTCCCGAAACGACCTGTCAGAATAAAAACGAGCTTCGGGACAGCCATAAGCTCATTGTCAGGAGAAAAATGGGCTTCGGGCTAACCGGAAAGGCACTGTGAATTTTTACAGTGGGCTTCGGGACGCCCAGAAGCTCATTTTCAAAACAAAAACGGGTCTCTGGCAGGTGAAAAGGCAGGTTTTTGGCCGAAGTTGAGCTTTCGGGGCCTGCCACGTCAGGATTTCGGCGGGCGGGCGGGAGGCGTTGTCTCCCCTGCCACGGGCAGGCCGCTGGGGACTCTTGCGGGCACGGTTTGGTCGTAGTCGTCGGCGTTTAGGGTCTCCAGGAAGGCGGCGATGGGGGCGTGATCTTCGGGGAGCATGTTCATCTGCCGCAGGAGGGGGTCGAGCGGCGGCAGGGTGGAGTCATCCCCGCCTTCCAGGGTCTCGGCGGCCTGATCCATGAGGCGATCATAAAAGAGCAGCACTTCATCGAGAGTCAGGGTTCCTCCATGGTGCATGTAGGGGGCGGTGTGCCTGAGATTCCGCAGCGTGGGGGTGCGGAATTCGTGGCGGTTCGTCGTGGTGTCGCTCAGGCCGATGGCGTGGAGCCGGTAGTCGGAGAGCATGGGGCCGTTGTGGCAGAGGGTGCATTTGGCTTTTTGGAAGACCGCCATCCCGTGCTGCTGGGCGGGTGTGAGGGCGGTTTTGTCCCCCCGCATGTAGCGATCAAAGGCCGTGTCGGGCGTGATGAGGCTGCGCTGGTAGGCAGCGAGGGCGGCGGTGACGCGGGCCGGGGTGATGTCGGTTTGAAAGAGCTGTACATATCTAGAGATGGCTCGCAGCCGGGTGATCATGGCCGGGACGGCCTCGGACTCGGTGCAGGTATCGCCGCGCATCTCTTCACGGCTGCGGATGGGGGCCAGGGCCTGCGCTTCGAGGCTCTGGACGCGATTGTCCCAAAACATGGGCGACTGGGCGGGATCGAAGGGTCGACCGACGGCGATGCCATTGAAGGCGACGTTTAAAATCGTGGGTGTGTTCCTCCGCAGGGGCAGGAACTCGGCTCCTTTCACCAGCATGCGCTCCGGTCCGATGCCGCTGGCGTGGACGCCGAGCGGGGTGGGCCGCGCGTCTGCCCAGCCGTGCCGTGGATGGTGGCAGGTGGCGCAGGCGACGGTGCGAGTGGCCGAGAGGATGGGATCAAAGAAGAGCAGCCGACCGAGGGCAACCTGCTCTGGCGTATCCGTGGGAAGGGCGGCGGATCGGGGCAGGGCCGCCAGCCGGGTGTCGGGTGGCGGGTCTGCCGCCCACATCAGATCCGCACTGGCCGCGAAAATCACGCCAAGAGCCAGCCTGGCGAGGGCAGTGGCGGGGTTTGAGGAGGTGGACACGCGGCAGAATACGCTCGGTGGAGCTGCCTTTATTCGACTGCGGGCACGGGAAAGGGGAGTCGATTTGGCGGCTTCGGGGAGCGGTGACCCTGTTTGGCAATGTCACGAAATACAAAAACAATTGTAATTATTATAATGAGTATGTAAGTTTTGTGTCACGCCGGCCATGTTTCAGACCCGTTTTACCCCCTTTTTCACCCACCGAACCACTGGTCACGAGTCCGGTGGGCTGGGACGTCGTTTGACCCGACTGGTGGCTTTCGCCTGCCTGCTGAGCGCGGCTTTGCCCCTCTCTGCCGCCAATATCATCCATGAATTTTATGTGCCGATGCCTGAGGCGCAGGAGCGCGCGGCTTTTGTGTCGATCGAGCCCGCCAGCGGGATCGTGGGGCAGACTCTGGAGTCGGTGGTGTCGATCGTCGCCACGGGGGCGGGCTCGATCATCCATTATGATGAGTGGGAAGACGGCTATGAGGTGGACCTGAACAACCCGGCGCAATCGAGCACGAAGATCTGGGGAGATGGCAACAATGCGAACGGCATCCCGCCGGGGTATGTGAACGACCCCGCCGGGCTGGCCTCGGGGGCGGTGATCAACCTGCGCAATCTCGTGAGTCTGCCGCGGAATCCTGCGACGCTGCTTTATGATGGGCGGGACCGCTTTGGCGGCACGAAGGCGCTGGTGGTGACACGCACGGGCTGGGCCGTGGCGCCGGGATCGGTGCTCGCTGGCTCGGTGGAGGTGATGGCGACGATGGACTACGGTACGCAGTATGTCAGCCCGGTGGGGCAGGATGTGTCATCGAGTTCCATGTTTGAATATGTGGGCCTGATGGTGATGGCGCGTGAAAACGGCACCTCGGTGACGGTCGATGTGAATGGCCCCGTCTCCGGCGGCGCGACGACCTTTGCCCTGAACCAAGGCGAGTCATATCTGGTGAATGGCGGTGTTTTAAAAGGCGCCACAGTCACTGCCACGAAGCCCGTGCAGGTGCAGCTCATCACGGGTGACATCGGTGCGCGGTATGAGACGGACTGGTTCACGCTGTATCCGGTGGCGGACTGGACGGGCACCTACTACACGCCCGTGGGCACGGCGGCGGACGGCGATGCGACGCTGGGCTTTTTCTACAATCCACATGCCGCGCAGATCACGGTCAATGTCCTCAGCAATCTGGGGACTGGCAGCTTCAATGTCCCGGCCTACGGCGTGACGCAGTATCAGATGCCGCAGAACAGCGGCGCCAGATTTACTAGCGCCGGTGGGGAGACTTTTTTCGGCCTCGTGATGGTGGGGGCGAATCCGAGCGCTAACAATGTGCATGACTGGGGCTTCACGCTCGTGCCCTCTGACAGCCTGACCACGGAGGCCGTGGTGGGCTGGGGTCCGGGCAGCAGTGACCTTTCGCAAAACGGCAGCCCCGTGTGGGTGACGCCCGTGGCGGCGGCGCGTGTGTATGTGGACTACAATGGCGACCGCAACGGCCCGCTGACCGATCCACGCGGCAACAAATATGATGTGCATTACGACATGACGGCGCTGGAAGTGCGCCGTGTGTCCGATCCCGACAAAGATCAGAGCGCCATGCGTGTGTACACGCTGGATGGCGCGCAGATCGCCGCCGCGTGGGGTCAGGACCCGGCGACAGCAGGCCCTGGAAATCCCTTCCTGGATGTGGGGACGACGGTGCTGCCCTTCCCGGTGCCGACGCTGAAAAAGAGCTTCGTGATGGCGACCGACACCGCCCCCTCAGGACTCAGCATCGGCGATACCATCGAGTATCGCATCGAGGTGGATAACAAAGGTTTGCTGCCGCTCGGCAACCTGCTGGTGCTCGATCCGCTCAACCCCTCGCTCACTTACGTCGCAGGCAGCACCGCGCGCGATGGCACGACGATCCCGGATGGCAGCAGCGGCACGCTTTTCCCACTGGATGAAGGCGGCTATGTGGTGCCGATCATCCTGCGCGGCGGCAGCACCTTCTTCACCTACCGCTGTGTGATCAATGCGGCGGGAAGCATCGCCAACACGGCGAGCAACTCGAACTACAACCTGATCTCCACGACCAGTGTCGTGGTGCCACCACCTGCCGGCTCCACGCCCTGCGGTGCGCAGTTTACCAACTCCTCTGGAACCGTGCAGTCTGCCTACTCCGCCGGAGCTCTCGTGTATGGCACGCTGACGGACCCTGACGCGAACAACAACATCACCGTGGCCGAGAGCATCACGGTCGTGGTGATGAACACGAGCAATGGTGACACGGAGTTCGTCACGCTCATCGAGACAGGCGTGGACACCGGCGTCTTCCGCAACACCGCCGGCCTGCCCACCTCGACCACATCGGGCACGAACCAGATGGATGGTACGCTGCTCGTCACTCCTGGCAATAGTTTGTCCTTCACCTACACCGACCCCGAATTCAGCGAGACCTGCACCGGCAGCGCCGTGATCGCGGTGCCAACGCAGAACAAATATCTCTACCTCAGTGATCCCGCGCAGGCGCTGGATCGCATCGATCCCGTGGCCGCAGCGGACGCCACCACGGCTAGCACCTCCGCTTTGACCATGACGACCAGCACGATTGCCGTGGACAGCACCTCCACCGGCAGCGCGGTGAATCCCTTCACCAGCCTAACCTTCAGCCATACCACTGGCAGCGGCTCCAACCGCTTCATGCTCGTGGGCATCTCGTATGAGGATGACAACACCGCCGGGCTGTCTGTCACAGGCGTCACCTATTCTGGGCAGGCACTCACCTTTGTCGGCAGGCAGGCTTCCTCGCAGGAGGTGGTTTGTGAGATCTGGCGGCTAACGAATCCACCCAGCGGCGCGGCCAATGTCGTGGTCAGTGTCTCCGGCTCAAGCACGGGTGACTCCCTCTATGCCGGAGCGATCACCTACACCGGCGTGAACCAAACCACACCACTGGGAACGCTGGCGACCAATCTCAACACCAGCACCAACGCCTCCGCCACAGTCGCATCCGCCGTGGGTGAACTCGTGTTTGGCGTGCTGGCTCTCGATGACGGTCGCACAGCCACCAACACGGCTGGACAAACCGAGCGCTGGAATGGGCGCACGGAATCTGGAGACGATGGTGTGCGCGCCGCCGCAGCGACCAAGGTCGGTGCAGCTTCAACGACCGTGACGTGGACCGTGGCCAGTGATGCCTGGTCTGTCTGTGCGGTGCCGATCAAGCCCGCCTCGGTGCCCGCCACCACCACCTTCACCCAGACGCCCGCCTTTGCCTCGACCTTCACGATGCCTGTCGGCGCGATCCCCGTCGTCACGGCCTACTACAATGTCACGAGTGGCTCCATGCCCGGCTCACCTGCCATCACGGCGGCTTTGAAAAAGAACGGCACCACCCTAACCACCAGCAGCAGCGCGGCGGCAAGTGGTGGACTGCTCACCTTCACGTTCCCGGCCTTTGGCACTGCGGCCAGCTTTGCCGCCAGCGATGTCCTCGCACTCGACGTCACCACAGCGCAAAGCGGCGTCACATTCACCGTGGATTTCGACAGCAGCACGAAGCCATCGAAGATCACCCTGCCCACCACCACGGTCATCAATGTGGATTCACTCGGCGTCTATGATGCGCCGTATCCAGGTGGCAGTCTCATCACGGCACCCGCCAGCGGCTCCACCGTTTACATCCGCAGCACGGCTAGCGATCCCTTCGGCGCGTATGACATCACCAGCATGGGCTTGAGCATCGATGGCCCCGGCGCGAGCGGCGATGTCAGCACCACGCTCAATGCAGGCCAGGTCGTCGCCACTGGCACGGGAACGAAGACCTATGAATACGCCTGGACCGTCGGAGCCACGGAGGGCGCTTACGACATCGTCGTTACTGCCAATGAAGGCACCGAGGGCATCCAGGCCACACGCGCCACGAGTGTGAATGTCACCTTCCTCGATCTCGGCACGCCGAGCATCACCGAGTTCACCACCGGCTCGAACGGGCCGCACACCACCACCTATGCAGGCAATGAAGAGGTCTTCGTGCGCATCATCGACCTCGATCAAAACCTCGATGCAGGCGTCGCCGAAACCATCACCGCCGTGATCACCTCACTCGCGGGAGACAGCGAGCTCGTCACACTCACGGAGACGGGCGTGAACACCGGCATCTTCGTCGTCGGCATCCCCGCCAGCACCACGGCACCAAACACCTTTAACAACGGCACCCTGCACGCCGTGCTCGGAGATGTGCTGACCGTGAACTACGTCGATCCCACCGACAGCACCGATACTGGCACCGATACCGCGACCATCCCGAACATCGCCCCAGCCATTAGCGTGAACAAAAATCTCGTCATGCCGACAGATGGTCAAGCCGTGGTCGGTGAGGCGCTGCAATACACCGTGCAGGTGACCAACACCGGCAACACCACGCTGGGCACCGTCTCACTTGTGGATGCCTTCCCGGTGGCAGACCTCGCCTTCATCTCTGCCAGCGTCACGCCAAATACCATCGCCAGCGGCTCGCTCATCTGGACAAATGTCGGCCCGCTCACCTCCGGTCAGAGCACCACCATCACGCTGAATTTCACTGCGCTGAGCACCGCCGCGCCTGCCACAAATACGGCCATGGCTGATGCGGGTGGCGGCGTCACTGGCGGCGACACCGCCGATGTCACGATCACCAATCCAGCCATCACCATCAGCAAGACTCTGCTCAGCCCAAACCCAGGCCCGGCAAACATCGGCGACAACGTCACCTTCCGCATCACGCTTCAAAACACGGGCGACACCGCCATCGCCACACTGCCATTGGAGGACACCTTCTCCGGCGCGGATTTCGAGTTTGTCTCCGCGACTGTCACGCCCGATGCCACCGGCGCGGGCAGTCTGCTCTGGCTTGATGTCACGGGCTCGGGCACTCTCGCCGTCGCTGCCTCGACCACGATTGATGTGACCTTGCAGGCCAAAGGTGCCGCAGATCCTGCCATCAACATCGCCGCCGCGAACTACACCGTCGATGTGAATGGCGACGATGTCCCACCTGTGAGCAGCAGCGCCAGCATCACGCTCACTGCGGCAAAGATCAGCGGTCACGTCTATGATGACGTGGATCAAAGTGTCACCTTCAATGTCGGTGACGCCGCTTTGCAGAGCATCACCGTCAGCCTTTACACCGACCCGAATGGCGATGGCAATCCCGCCGATGGCGTGCTCGTGTCCATCACCAGCACCGATGTCGCAGGCGCGTATGAATTCCTCAATCTCCCTGCTGGCAACTACGTCATCGTCGAGTCCCAACCGCCCGGCTACTCCAGCAGCGGCGATACCGCAGGCGCGAACGACAACCGCATCCCCGTCATGGTCTCCACACTCACGACCTACGCGGGCAACAACTTCTTCGACTACCTGACACCACCCGTCAGCTACTCTAGCATCACTGGCACGGTTTGGAATGACGCCGACGCCAGCGCCACCGTGAATGGCGGCGAAGTCGGTCTCGAAAACGTGCCCGTCGATCTCGTCGAAGACACCAATGGCAACGGCACCGCCGATCCAGGTGAACCCGTCGTCAGTTCCACCCTCACCGCCGCCGATGGAAGCTACGGTTTCACGGGTCTGAACGCGGGCAACTACGTCGTCGTCGAGCATGATCTCTTCGGCTGGTATTCCACCGCTGACGTCTCTTCGCCGAACAACAACATGATCCCCGTCGCACTCGCCGCCGCGACGAATGTCACGGGCCGCGACTTCCTCGACGTGCTCACCGGCACCACGGGCGGCAAAGTCTTCCATGATGTGAATGGCAACGGCAGCTTCGATGTCGGCACGGACTCTCCCTTGCAGATCATCGATGTCATCATCACTGACAGCTTCGGTGTCGATCAAACCGTCGTCACCGACATCGATGGCAATTGGGCCGCCACTGTGCCACCCGGCAGCACTGGTGTGAACGTTGTTCAAGACGATCCTCAATTCACTGCCGTCTTCAGTCTCGGCTTCACGCAGACCGCAGGCACCGACCCCAATACCATCACCGCCGTCTCCAGCGTGAACACACCCGCAGGTGACGACGGCTTCCGCCTAGTCGCCACAGTTACCGGTCATGTTTATCTCGATACCAACGGCAACGGCACGCAGGACAGCGGCGAGCCAGATCTGGCCAATGTCGATGTCGTCATCACCGATGTCGATAACGTCACTCAGACAGTCGTCACAAATGCGAGTGGCAACTGGACCGCCACCGTGCCGCCAGGATTGACCAGCGCGAACATCAACAACGCCGACCCGCAGTTCACCGCGCTCGTTCTCGCAGGCAATGTGCAAACACAGGGCACTGATCCAAACTCCTTCACCGCCGTGGCAAACACGAGCACCGATGGCGGAATCGACGGCTACTTTAATCCAGGAACCATCAGCGGCAGCGTGCTGGCTGACACGAACAACGACAACACCGGTGACCTTCCAATCGCTGGCGTCCTACTCACGCTCCTGGACGCTGCCGGTGATCCGTTCGATGGTGATCCTGGCACGATTGGTGTGCAGACTGTCA
>Ga0075152_10002961_pt1 | contig 12012 bp, 18 predicted proteins | sample JI61114C2DNA_FD_70964 | JGI IMG/M metagenome (GOLD analysis project Ga0075152, IMG submission 70964) | Wastewater effluent complex algal communities from Wisconsin, to seasonally profile nutrient transformation and Carbon sequestration -... | ecosystem: Engineered > WWTP > Effluent > Algae...
GTGGTAGTAGTTGTGGCTGGTTAATTGGTACGGTGCGGGGATACTCTTGAGTACCCACCCTCAGTTCTATTGTTGTTCTTGGTTCTGACCATCTGCTCGATTAGATTCGCGGTTTCGATTCGCCTTCGTTCGTTATCAAGTAGGCCTTCGACATACTTTCGAATAGTTGGGTTGTTTATCTTCTCGAGCTTATTCCTAAGCAAGTCGTAGTTGATTTATCGATTATTCTTGATGTACAGCCCTTCGATACTTTATAAGTTGGCAGCTTCAATCACAACCATAGCAAGGCTCCAGAGGTCCGCTGCATACCAGTCCACTCTTGCAGTTCGAGTCATATTGTGGGACTGTAGCCGTTAGGGTGACATGTAGATCTTATCTCCGTTGGGAAGACGGGTATCATCCAGGCTAAACCAGGGGTCGGACAACATGATAAACCCCTAACGGTTGATGAGTATGTTACTGCAGCAGACTGCTTCATGGGGTTGTCCGATATCCTTGAAGTACTTGAGCCCCATGACAACGCTCTCCATAATGCTCATTAGCTCATCATCGTGGAACTGAGTTCTTTTAAGCCGCCTCTCCAGGAGTTCCTCGCGGAGGTCTTTATGGGGTGATTCGAATAGTAAATATGCCTTGAACTGATTGAGACAGTATCTCTTGTCTTGGACCATATGGTAGTCCTCCAATCTCATGACGAACTTGCACTTTCTCGTACGCTTTTCTATCACGAGATCTTCAATTCTCTTCTTCTGCATATCATCGTTTGTAGTGAGCTAGCGCATCACAAATTCTCTGCCGGAGCGCTGATCGACAACGTAGACGAGGTTGCGCACGGGATCTCGTTCTTTAACCGAGAACTGTTGATGGAAATGATCAAGACCCTAGGTGGACTTGGTAGTTGCTGGCTCGTTGCCCATTCAAATTATAACATTGGGTAAAGTACTCAAATACAGTTAGACAACCTCCACCGTTCCTCTTTTCCCCTTGCAAGTCAGATGTGAATGTAGTGTGATTTACTTGCAGTTAATAGGCTTCGAGGGTTCTCCAAAGCAAGCATATAATATCCAAGATAACATATGGCAGACTACAAACCAACAATCTTCGACAAAATCATCAGCGGAGAGATTCCTTCGAAGAGGGTTTACGAAGATGAGTATGTCTATGCCTTCGAGGACATCAACCCAGCTGCCCCAGTTCACGTTCTAATTATCCCGCGAAAACGTGACAATCTTGACATGCTCTGCAACGTACCCTCTCCTGTTACGGTAGGCTGAAGACAAGAACATTGATATTCTCGGCAGACTTCTGGTAACGGCATCCAAAATCGCCAAGGAGCTCAAACTAGATCAGGGTTATCGCATCGTGATTAATAATGGCGAGCATGCAGGCCAAAGCGTGTTCCACCTACACGTACACCTTCTTGGTGGCAGCGAGATGAGCTGGCCTCCCGGAACGATCCCACCAAGCAAACACAGCCTTTGATCAGCTTCGTAAAATGAGTAATGAAACACAAATCGTCGAAAAGACACTCCTTGACTTCACGGCGATGTTGGATATTCGTGGGCCTGAAGTATTGAAAGTTTCGCTCGGATGCTGGCAAGGTAGTCATCCTCAAGCTTGCTCCCTTCTTCGAGTGCTGTGACTGGCTGGTTCCGATTGTGTCGGATGTACCTCTCGCGACGCTCAGCATGCTCGTCAATGAGAGCAGCCCGAAGTCTGACACGTTGGAAACCATCTAAGTCTGAAATTTGGATTGGTTGGATTGGTTCAAGCTCTGTGTTGGTATCGTGCCGGGAAGTATTTATAAGGACTGTCCGTTTCTGCCTAAGTTCCTTTAAATAGTCAGGTCTAGGCTCGAGACTGACTGAGACCGCTCTCTTTTCCTCTGACCTCTTCCTTAGCTTACCTTCTCGCTTATAGCTTTCGATCATTTTTCTCAGTGCCTCCATATTCCTCTTTCCATCTACCTTTGGATCTGGTTCTTGTGTTTAAAATTAAGAGCCAACCTTCGCGACATCGCCTTACAAAAGTGGTTATTTTCTGGCGGGTCGCAACTTCTTGCGGGCTGGCATGCTCATCTCGATCAGTTCCTCCATCTCCTTCTTCTTCTTCATGTCGACTCTAGGAATGTACTTCAGCTTGATCTGCTTCGCATATGCTTATTGCTTAAACCTCTTTATCCTTTCCTCGTCCTTGGGATCTTCGACGACTTTCTCTGCCAGGATATTCTTCATCACAATGTCGTGAAACTTGCCACGGTAGTACTCACTGTTTCTCTTCCGACTATCCTGGCTCTTCCTTATCTTGTATTCCTCCTCACGACGCGCTTCGTACTCCGACTTAATTTACAAATACCTCCTCTCGTGCTCCTAGAGGTCCTCTGCAGTTATGGGCTGATGCTGTTACTTAATCACATCCAATCGCATTTTGTAGTGTTCAAACTCTGGTATCAGAAAATTCTCGCTAAAAGCCTCTTCCTTTTTCTTATACAAAGGCTTACGCAGCTTGTACTCAACTACGAAGTCATGGAACTCCTTCAGCTGCTGAACTTTGAGCTCCTCCTATTTCTTCCGAAGCTCCCTTCTTCGCTCGTGCCGCTATCTTACTCGTATGTGTTTCAGCGAACTCTCTTCCTTTTCCTTAAACTCCTTTTATCTTTATAGCTGTTCTTTTGCCTCTTTCTCCTTCCGCTTCAGTTCTTCAACGTGCTGCCTGATCTGTTCTTGCTTTTCATTCATTTTCTTCACAAATTATTGAGCCTGTTTGGTTCGTTCACTGTTCGGACTGAAGTAATTTGGATCGAGCTAAATAGTGGTTTTCTTGGTATCGTCATCAAACATGCTGTCGCTTATGCTTTTCTTTAATTCCACCAGTTTATCCTTGATCTCGCCTTCTTTTAATTTCAGCAGCTGGCTTATGTCCAGAGAGTCTTTTTTCTTGATTAGTTTGAACTGTACCTTCTATTGTACTTTCACTTTGCCGACCTCTATGCTCCGCTCTACTTCTAAAAGCCTATTTGCCATGACCTATTCAATGTTGGTTCTATCGAGTGCTCCGATATCAACTTCGTGGTTGTACACGAACCGCAAGTACTAAGCAGGACTCGCCGTTTAGCTGTTATAGACACGCTTTTCGATGACGATACGAACCCTCTATATTTCCTAAGCTAAGTGACGTTTTACCTTTGAGACATGCTTTGGTAGGTTCGACGAATACAGAGGAATGTATTGTTACAACAGCTGCGTTACTTTTGTGCTTCCCAGCAGCTTCGAGAGCTTAACATGAACGTTGGGAGGCTTCTTTTGCTACCTCTTTGGCCGTACATACTCCTTCTCGCCGATTCCCACATCCAATAGGATAATCTCATCCGATGAAGTCACATCTTGCGGCGCTTCTGGTTCGGGTTATTTAGGCGGTGAGGACTGCCTCACCTTCTTGTGTTTGTGCTAGCTGTAGTGGACCAGCGGTCTCTGACTCAGCTAATGAAAACCTTGAACAGAATCTTCTTCACCGTGATTTTGCTCTCTAATCTCGGAGAACATTGTCCAGCGATTATATTATAGGTATTGGCCAAGTAGAATGAAGTTACAGATTTTCCATTTGAACTGCGCTTTGTCATCCGCTTATGGGAATAATAAAATGAAGTCTAACCAGTTTCAGTCCCAACTCAACCCCGACCTTTCTACTGCTATCTCCAGCGACTACGGTATGCTCCTCAAACAACGTAACGATCACCTGCTTGGCCACATCGTTAAAAACACTAAAGAAGGTCAACGGATAAGTGGAAGGTTGCCGTCGGCAAGTGGTACCTACCGAGTAGTTCGACCACATAAGATGTCTCTCGGGAAACGATTGGTCCTGTAAATGGAGAGAGGTGATTCAACGAGAGCAGTAACGCCAAAGAAAGCCGCTGTGGAAATAATAACTCGGAGAAAACCATCTGGGGTGACTATAAGAAAGAGATAAGTTCAGCCATACGCAATGCAGACAGAGGTTCGGTCACTCGTGCTCCACCCTTGTGACGAAACTCTCATGCGAAACAGCAGCCGGTTGAGACTGCTTCACAGCAACAAACGAAAGGGATTCAACAATGTCCTGGTTCTTTCAAGCGAATTTTTGCTCAGCGAGAACAACTTCTGGAGGGACGAGCCAATCGATCAGAACGTGAGTGCAGTCTACCGCAAGCTATCGAGCGTAGCTGAAGTGATATGGGTTGTGAAGAAGGAACAGACCTTACAGAAACTGATAGACTTCTGTGAGAGCAATCAGCTTCCTCTGGACGCAGTCTACGCTTTATAGTCAAAGAAGAAGTGTTCTCTGACCGTGAACTATAAGCCGATACTTGACCAACTTTCCCCAACCAACCACAGAATTCTGACTTTTGATGTTATGCGAGCCAACTAGCAAATGCCGTTGGACGACTTTCTGGCGTACGAAAACAAGTTACCTCTCGGCGGTTTTGCTGGCATGTCGTGCTACCTGATAAAAACCGACAGGCAGTTAAGTCACAGCCAATTATTAGGAGGGGTCCTCAAGGTATTCATAGGGTCTAGCACACCCGTGAAACAAACTGTGGATGGGATCCTCAACGATTATCTCGGGTACTTAAAGCAATGCCCTAACAACTTGACAGACAAAAAGCGTAGAAAAGCTTCAACGAAGCCTTTTACAAGCAAAAGAATTTCTGAGGCTGATAGCGCAGAGGAAGTGGATGAAGAATAGTGTCAAAACAAAACACTAGCGAGAATAGAGCAGCTGAAGCGAGAGTGGGTTCCTGAAATTGTCAAACAAAATAAGTCCAAGAATATTTCAGGGGGAGACTCGGTTCATTACATTGTCGGTGATATGCTCAAACGGAACTTTGGGCTGATGCTGGAGAACACAAAACAGTATGAGTAAAGGCAACTGAAGACAGAGGTGAGACAACCACGCCCGAGCACAACGCAAGCTCGGCGAGTGAACATCACTGCAGATTACTTCGCTGAGAGGCTGGAATATGGAGTGCCAGTCTTTGTAGTATGTGCCTTTTGACCACTTTATGACATGCTAAGTTATGTAAAGTTGTAGCACTCAATAGCTTTGGCAACTAGAAGAGCTCCGATTAGTGAGGGAACAGCTCTATCACCCCACCGTATACGTCTGGGTGGATCGGGAGGTCCACTCCAAGGAGAACCGTTTCAACTACAAACACTTCTCAGCGATCGGAGAAACACATGCCTGCGAAAGTGTCGAGCAAGCCAAGGCTCTAATAATGAACAGCAAGCAGCTCTTTCGGGTGATAACCTCTGCGAGTTTGGGACGGGAGAGCTGTGAGTAGCTTTCCCCAATTGATAACGTAATCCACATTTACGTGTTCTGTCAGTACCTACCGGCAGGAGAGTTGCTCAAGCAAACTTACAGTAAAGTTAAATTCGTGGCAAACAACTTGGACGAGTGTCTGAAGTACATAGTCGAAAACAAGCGATTGGACAATAAGTTCAAGACGCTACCAAACTTCATCACAATCAACAGCAAGGATCGCTCTCTTGTGAATACCTGCAGATTCAACCTTCACCACCTCCGCGGCTGTTCGGACCGTGAGACAGCCAAGAAGGATTTTGCAGAACTCGCTCGATAAATATATCCTCAGGATAGCGACATCGATGAATTTCTCAAGAGCTATGAGTATGGGCGTGAACGAGTATTCGAATGGTACACTCTCGAGTGCTTCTACTACAAGCTGCTGAATAATATACTCAGGTGTAGCTTCAGTCCCCTGACTGTCGCGTATGTTAGATTGCCTTTTACGGACGTATTTCGGGCTGTCAGAGAACTGTATGCTATCCAAAGACCTAGCAATACAAGGAGTAAAGCCAACGAAAGATACTACCGAGGAGGATGGATAACTGAGGAAGAGTTTGACTCTCTTCGAAACAACCAAAAGGGATTCATTGAAATCATGGGGTTCCTTTCGACAAGCAAAAGCAGGCAAGTTGCAGAAGAGTTCCTCAAGAGGAATCCGAACTAGAACGCTCGGATCCTCTATACTGTAAAAGTCCAAAGGGAAGATCGATGTGCATAGTTCGACTATGGATACGTAGATATCTCCCAATTCTCAAAATACGAGGAAGAGGAAGTTCTGTTTAACGCCCTGAACGTGTTTCAGGTTAGTGAGGTCAAGATCGAAAATGGACTCAAGCAGGCTACCCTCATTTATGGAAGTCTAGCGACTTACGTCAAAAAATATCAAAAAGGAGAAAAGTTGGATTCCGATCAGTTCATGATGGTGCTGAATAGTCGTTACCAGAGGGAGGCGACGGACCGAATCACTGATCAAGGGGATCTCCTCAAGGCTTGCTAAATGTACGATTCTGCAATCAACTACAAACAAAAAATGCTGAAAGCAGCAAACCCAAGCGATATGGGGAGAGTCTCTGCGATCGAGTCATCGTTGGGGGAGTGTTATTTTCGCAAAGGGGACCATTCAAAGGCTCTCACTCATTTCCGCTCAGCGCTCGAAATCCTGACAAAGCTCACAAGCCAAAAGAGTCTCCTGGCAGAGGTCTACGACAACATTGGTAGATGCTTACACGAGCAGGGAAACTACCAGGAGGCCTTGCTTTATACCCAGAAGTCAATTGATATCACTATCGCAGTCAACGGTGAAGAATCCTTGGACGCCGCTGTTAGATTGGGAAATTTAGGAGTAATCGAGCTTTCTCTAGGTAATTTTGAAAAGAGTGTGGAGTTACATCGCCGTTCCCAACAGGGATGTTTAAAGGCCGTTGGATAAATGCACTTAGCGACTGCAACTAGTTACAACAATCTCGGGTCGTCGCTGCATAGCCTTGGTTCGGTCGAACAAGCTATCAGCTGCTTCAACAGCTGTATCAGCATTTCAGAAGCAGTGCTCGGCAACTACAACAAAGACATTGCGACTGTTTACAACAACCTTGGCCTATCGTATCACAAGAAGCAACAGTATCAGCAAGCGATTGATCTCTACCTCAAATCGCTCCATATCAAACAGTCAAAGCATTCTACTGCTAAGAACTCGCTTGCCACCAGCTATATCAATATAGGGCTCAGCTATAAGTGTCAGGGTAACTACGATCAGGCTGTCCAAAATTATTAGCATGCCGTTTCAGTTCTCAAGTAGGAGGCCAATGTTCATCCCATTTTGATAGTCTGCTACAACAATCTCGGGCAGTGCTATCAAATTCAGGCGAAATTCGAACAGGCTGTCCATTATTATAGCGAAGCCCTCAAGCTCATCAAGAAGGAAGAGGGCTCCAACAACAACAGTGCGAATCTCCAGTATGCTCATGTAACTGGGGGAATCGGTGTTTGCTTAGTCAAATCAGGCAAAATGACTGAGGGAAGAGTTTATTTGTTTCAAGCACTCAAACTTTTGGAAGATGCTCTGGGAAAATAGAAATGCAAACAAAACGGGACATACAAGCTGTACCTCTCCTGCTTGGTCGGCCAACCAGCCCCAAAATGACTTTCCATACGAACTACTCTACACTCATTTTGTAGGCAATTAATCACTCCTTTTTCTATTCTTTCTCCTCTTCTTTGCTCTCGTAGGCAGGGTACTTGGTCAGCACCGAATGCCAGTCAATAAACTGCTCCGACAGGTCAACAATGACCTTTACGACTTCGGTTGAAGGAATTCGGACCTGCTTGAGTGTGTTCAGCTCTCGCAAAGTAACAGTGTTGTCCTTGAGGGTATCGTAGTCGATGGTGATGGCGAACGGAATACCGATTTCATCAGTACGAGCATACCTCTTCCCGATAGCTTGTCCACCGTCATCAACTTTGCAGGTGATCAGATTCTTCTTCAGTTCGTTTCCTAAGTTGGTCTAATCAATTACGAAGTTTATGGGTGATTTCGTCGAACTTGCTGTCGGACTGGAGAGGAAGCAGAGACACCTTGACAGGTGCAATCTTGGGTCGTAGACCGAAGTAGGTACGCTTCTCATCTCTAACGCGGAAGCTATGTTCCAAGACGCTGTAGAGAATACGACCCAGACCAAATGAAGGCTCGATGACGTGAGGAACATACTTCTCCTCCATCAGATTCACGATCTTTTGTTCGAACTCAACGTTTTCCTTGTTCAAGGTAAAGGTAATCCCCTGAAGAACGATCTCCTTTTGTCCAGCAGTATCGAATTCAGCCTTCAAAGCTGCTTTATCCTATTCCTTCAGCTTTTCAATATGAGCTTGGAGGATTTGGGCATCCTTTTTGTAGGCCTTTCCAACGACTGCCTTATTGAGATGGACGGTAGTTTGCTGAGTAGGCTTGGGTTCCTTGAATCTCCTGGCGCCAAGTAACTTAACGCCAGTGGCTTCAGTATGATGCTCCAAATCATAGGCGGATCTATCAGCACAACTAACGCATTCAATCCAGCCGAAAGAGGTCTCGATTTCGGTATCCCAGCAGTCTTGGGCATAATGAGCTCTTTCAGTTGAAGAAAGTTGTCTTAGCCTAACCATGTTTTTGTCGACACCAATGTCGATAAGGAATAAATAGATCCTCGCGAGGAAATAACCAAGGGTTTCGTTGTGGACAGTCTTGTCGTCGACAGCTTTACCAATCTCGATCCATTCAAGTCCAGTTCCATTGACTTGGGCAGGTTGGGACAAAAGTGGAAGTTTCATGTCACGGTAGTTCTTGAATTTCGGGTGAGACTTGTCGGCAGGGTCAACGAAATGCTCAATTTCAGCCATTTGGAATTATCTGACTCTCAGAAGTCCGTTCCTCGGAGCGATTTCGTTACGGAAACCCAAACCAATTTGGGCAGAGGCAAAAGGCATTCTTCCACCGTTGTATTCCAACAGTTTGCCGAAGTTAACGAAGATTCCCTGAGCGGTTTCAGGTCGCAAGAAACCCACCAACTTTCCATCGGGACCAATCGAAGTCTTGAACATAAGGTTGAAAGGCTCGGGCTGAGTCAGTTCATTGTTGGTTTCGGGTGCTTTAATTTTGAGGGCGTTGAAGGTATCAGCCATCTCCTGCTGTTTCATACCATCGGCCTTGAGCAAATAGTAGTCAAGCTGCTTGATCTCTTCGGCGGAAAGTTTAGCCTTTTCCTTACTGAGTTTGTTCTCGATGAACTGTCTATTCGACTACGATTTGTTACTTCGCAAAGAAGCTTGTCGGCTCGGTAGCAGGTATGTGTCACTGTATCCTTTACCAAAAGATCAGTGAATTTGGCCACGTGTCCCTACAGATAACTGATATCCGCTTACAGAAGCCTCAAGGACGGAGATAGGAGTCACACATGTACCCCTAATCTCGAGCATATCCTCTTCCAAGATGAAGTGGTCTCGCCAGGCTTGCTCGATGTTTGTCTTGATCGCACATCCAACGGGTCCATAATCATAGAGTCCGCTGCAGCCACCGTGAATCTCGAAGGCTTGGGTGTACACAAATCTCCTCTTGACGAGGTCCTCAAGTAACTTCTTATTCTTGATCAGGGTCTTTGATAACGTGAACGGTACCTCCCGAGTTACGCTTGGCTACATCAACAATTTATATATCCTTGCATAAAAGAATTCACTTAACGTGTTCTGATCACTGGGGGGTCTTCTTCGGTGTCGATATCTTTCGAATTTTCCTTCTTCGGGGAGGTTCGAAGGCACGTTGCTTGTTCAGCAGAAGTAGCGCATCCATCTCAGTGAAGAAATTAGCTGGTTCCTTGAGTGGCAGAGCCAGTCGACTGCCCTCGAGCTCCATCTCCTTGAGCGACTCCTAAAGTAATAAGGTGGGGTACCTAGAGCTTGCTCGCCTCCACGATGATGAAAGGGAGAGGAATAACTTCGCTGGTGGAACCCGACCTTGGAAGCTCAAGATTTTGGTTGCGTTTGCGGAGAGCCTCAGTAGCCGAATGCTTTTCCTTCAACCAAATAGCCTAATTTTTCTTGTCCTCGAGCAAACTTGTGTGATATTTAATTCTTCTCTTATACTCTGTTCTGAGAGCGTTCGCCTCCAAGCGCTTGTTTATCGTAGAAGCGGCCGTCTTGTTCACTGGTCGGATAGACTTTCCGACCTTCTTCAGGCACCCGGAGCTAATCATGACATTCAGGCAGTCGTAGATGCGGCGCTTGATGTTCTTGAAGTCATATTTTTTGCGATCGTAGAGTTCAATGACTTCATCAACAACCTGGCTAAAGGTTGCTCCCTCTCCACCCTCAGTAACCACCCTGTAGACATCCATCGATAGATCCTTCAGCTTGACTGTCTTGTCTTCCGGAACAGACTCCTGAGCCTTACCCAGTTTCGAAGAAACCTGATGCTAATTGTCATCAGTGCTCAGCAGCTCGTCTTTTAGCTGTCGCATGCCTAGGTAACGTTTTCTGATATTGCCTTTCTGCTTGGAACGTCCACTTTTGTAGGTAATCTTGCTCGGATCATAAAGTGCAAGTGAATTCAAGACTTCCTCCTCAGCCTGCTTTGTGGTGATTTTCCTAGGCTTAGTTCGACTTTCTTGAGGGAGTTCAAGTTACTCCTGCAAGCTCTTTCCGTTTGAATCACAAGCCCCGATGTAAAAGGATGACACTCTCTCGGGCTACCTACAACCGTTGGAGCATCGGTAGACGGGAGCCTCTGACTCTTCCAGGCTAAATACCATCTCCCTGACAGAGTTGGGTGTTCGAGCGAACGGTGAAAGCTCCTATTCATGCTACTCAACTAGCATTGAAGTGGGGTAACGTTCTCTTAGAGGAAGATGCTAATCCAAGCCATCCTCCTCTGAACGCTCAGAATCATCATGGATGTTCTAAGATTCGGCAGCCATCCGCGAAGCCTAACTCTCATCCTCTTATGCGGCGAGATAATCTGCATCAATTCAATCGCACCTTCAAGCCTTTAGATGTTTCTCCTTTCGCTGTCATCGTCGAGCACCGAGCCGAAGATGTTCCACTCACTTGCTTGCTTCATGGGTTTAAGGAAATAAATATATGCGTATGAAAGCACTTTCGCTTTTCTAGTTTCGAGCCTCGAAACTGCAATTCTAGCTGCTCCAAATATACCAGTCGTCAGCAGCTCGCTCCAACGCCCCTGAATTTGTAAAATGTTCAGCATTGCTTTCTCCGAAATATCTTTTCCTACAGACTCCTAATTACCTCAAGTCATTCCAAGCCACTGCCGAATTCAATTGAATAACTTTCCGAGGTCTGCTGGGTGGGCCTATTCACTCTATAGATTGCTTCTGGAGTCTTTTTGAAGCCAATAATTCATCGGGCCGAGAGCATCCAACGATTGCCACTTGAGTAGTGCAAATGATGTTGCGCGAACCACCAGGCCCCTTAGAAATGTACACGCTGCGTAGAATTGGTTTCAGCCAGAGTGAAAGCACTCTATCCTGCCGACCATAACGGATCATCCCGCCAACGTCTTTGGTGATTCACGGATGACATCACTGGCGAATTTTCCTACTGCCGAGTGGTTCTAGGGGGTAGGATTCTTCATCACAGTCATCGATAAGTCGGGAGAAATCACTGCCTGGCCTCAAATTCACCATATACGTTGGCAGTTCAAACGGCACACCATTGGATAAGAATGATCGGCGAAGCCTATTGAACGAATGTTTTATGTGACAAAGTTGAGTGTAAAGTGAAGGCGTCAAGGCGAATAATGCATGTGTCAACGAGCCCAGATTGTTCGATTCGTGGTCTCTGCCGCATAATTCGACATAACTAAATTGGCTAACTTATCCTGCGGCATTATAAACCAACGAATTGGTATTCAGCGTGACGGGCTGTTGCACCCTTGATATTCAGAATTTTATGAGTTTCGGATTGAAGAAGCAGGATTAGTGATTGCGGTCGATCTCCTGGAGAGGGTTCATTATAATTTTCTAATGCCGATTGCTTGGCCATTAAAATGACCCGATTTACATCGATACGGCTACTCCCTTTGTCCCACTTACTCTTCTCTTCAAATCTTCAGTCTCGCTTACATTGATTTAGCACCTCTGGCGACTCGATTCTTCTCTTTCAGCCATCCTGTAGTCATTTGGGTGGGTT
>Ga0075152_10002965_pt1 | contig 12004 bp, 14 predicted proteins | sample JI61114C2DNA_FD_70964 | JGI IMG/M metagenome (GOLD analysis project Ga0075152, IMG submission 70964) | Wastewater effluent complex algal communities from Wisconsin, to seasonally profile nutrient transformation and Carbon sequestration -... | ecosystem: Engineered > WWTP > Effluent > Algae...
GAAGCATTTGGATGAGAAAGTTGCCCACCTGCACCTGAAGAAAATCGGGGTGGAGCTTGAAACACTTTCTCCTGAACAGGCGAAGTACATTGGCGTAGAGGTTAAAGGACCTTTCAAGCCTGACTACTATCGGTATTAGTCAATCGTTAGTCGATATAAAAAAAGTCTCCTGATTTTCGGGAGACTTTTTTATTGCAGGTGTAGTGCTTATGCATGCATTCGCGTTCGTCTGGCAAACCACGGCTTCAATACGGCCCGATCTAAAATTATAAAGGCAATCGCCAGATTGATGATAATGATGATGTTCATGATTAACTTTCCACTGAGGGTTATCGTGGGGAATGATTCGGGGATATATTTATTTTTTAGTGTCTCATTCAGGTCAATACTGCTGGTGCCATCAAACACTCCGCTGCCTACCAGCACTGAACCAATGCCCACAACAAGTAATACACCGGCCAGTAAGAAAACACTATTGCGTAATGACAGGCTGGTGTTACCCAAGGAGGCGGCCTGAAGCTTCCCCATAATACTATGCGTGAAGCGATCCGATGGATGCTCCATACGGGTTGATCTTAATGTCGTATCTAACATATTAAGTTCACTAAGCCGTGATTGCAGGGCGGGTGAATTTTTGATTAATTGCTCCACCTGATCTTTTTCGACAGCACTCAACGTTCCATCGATGTACTCTTGTAATCTTTCTTCCTCTGCTTGTGATATTTTCATAACATTATAAAGTTAATGCTTCTTTTTGAAGAATGTTTTTTAATTCATCTGCCAGTTTCTGACGTGCCCTGTGTACCCTTACTTTTACTGTATTGGCTTGCATTCCGGTGATGGCGCCAATTTCCTCCAGTGAAAATTCCTGCAGGTAGAACAGGTTAACGGCCAACCGGTCCGCATCATTTAGCTTTGACATGCCCTGTTCTATAAATCTCTTTCTATCGTCATGTTCAAGTCTGTTTTCCCCTTCTTGTGCATGGCCGATTACTACATTATCCAGACTCTGAAAGATCGCCTTGTGCTTTCGCTTGTAGCTGATCGCTGTATTAAAAACAATCCGGTACAGCCAGGTGGAAAACTTGGATTCACGATTGAATTTATCCAACGCATGATAGGCTTTTATAAATGCATCCTGAGCAGTTTCTTCAGCTTCGGGCCTGTTTTGCAGGATTTTTAAGGCAATTGTGAATGCATAACTTTTATAGCGATTAATTAACTCCGCATAAAGTTGCTGCTCGCCCGCAATAATCCTGTCGATAAGCAAAAATTCGTTAGTCATTACGCTGCTTGGACGCACATTACAGGAAGTAAGTTACAGGCCCTGTCAGTATATTCCTACAACGGTCGGTAATAGAGTGTTGACTGCTGTAAACTTTTTTTGAGGATTCTGTAACGTCCCGCAAAAAGACTGCGTCATAGCGGCAGAATTCACTTAAATACACATAGTTATGAATGATCTAACAAAAGTTTTAGGCGTTATGATTCCTATTGTTGGTCTTGTAGGGGCTTTTATCATGGTAGTTTATCTCCGGAGAATTGAAAATACCGAGCGACTGGCAATGATTGAGAAAGGCGTTGACCCGACTTTATTTGCTAAAAGGAGACGCGATTCATCATTCCCGCTCCGGACTTCACTGTTATTTATTGGTGCCGGTATGGGACTTTTGATGGCCTATTTTCTGGATCGAGCATTCGACATGCAAGAGGTAGCATACTTCTCCATGCTGTTCATTTTTGGTGGCCTCGGCCTGGGTGCCGCTTACCTGGTGGAGGAGAAGAAGAATAAAGAACCCCGTAATTAATCGTTTAGTTTTATTTTGGTAAGGAGCCCTGCGAGAGTGGGGCTTTGTTTTTATACCAGCATTTCGACTCACTTTTTACCTACGACATTTTCGGACGGAATATCCTTTTCAACATCCGTTAAATTCTTTAGTGTTGTAATGGCAATTTGTGTCAGCGCTTCTTTTGTTAAAAAGCCCTGATGAGACGTAATAAGAACATTCGGAAAACTCATCAAGCGTAAAATTGATTCGTCCTGAAGTACCATTTCAGACAGGTCTTTGAAGAAGAGGTTGCCCTCCTGTTCGTAAACATCGATCCCAAAATATCCCAGTTTTCCATTCTTTAAAGCCTGGATCGCATCTAGTGTATTGATCAATGCGCCTCGGCTTGTATTAATCATCATTACACCATTTTTCATTCTCGAAAACGTGCTGTCGTTTATGATGTATTTCGTTTCAGGCGTTAGCGGGCAGTGCAGTGAAATTATATCTGACTCCGAGATTACTTCGTTAAAGGATTTATACCGAATGCCTGCTTTTTTTAAATCATCCGATTCATATGTATCGTGGGCGAGCACCGTACACCCAAATCCAGTCATTATTTTACAAAATATTGCGCCTATTTTGCCGGTACCGATAACACCTACAGTTTTTTTGTAAAGATCGAACCCCACTAACTTGTCCAGCGAAAAATTACTTTCCCTCACCCGATTGTATGCTTTGTGTGTTTTTCTATTAAGTGTCATGATCAGTGCCACCGTATGTTCGGCAACCGCATGTGGCGAATAGGACGGGACATTTAATACCGTTATATTTTTTTCTTTTGCTGCCTCCAGGTCTACATTATTAAATCCCGCACACCGCAGTGCAATCACCTTAATTCCATTTTCTGAAAGTATGTGAATCGTCTCCCGGTCAACTTTATCATTCACAAAAACGCATACCGCATCAAATCCGATTGTTAATTTGGCCGTGTTTCGGGTTAGCGATGTTTCAAAAAATGTTAGCGCATGATTTTCTGATATATTAAACCTGTCAATATATTCCCGGTCATAATTTTTTGTACTGAATATGGCTACTTTCATTTTTATCCTTTCTAAATAAATCGTGTTGTATTTTTTAAGTTAAGAATAATTATCCATGCTACCTAAACATCCACTGCTTCATCATAATCGAAGCAATTTGGATTGCTATTAAACTTGTAAAATTTCTTCTACTAGCTCATCATGTCTTTTATTCCACGATTCGTCTCGTTTTTCCTTCGCGACTTCATAGTGAATAAGAACAGCTTCAATTTTTTGTTTGTAGAGATTGAAACATTCCTGCCCTTGCTCTAAGGTAGAAATGAACTTAGTATGAAACATTAGTCCGTAAATACCCAACGTAATAGAAAACGGTGCAATGTCACCCTTACCTTCCAGGGATATCCGGGCACCCCAGGTGTTCTCTTCGTCTCGGATGACTTTTCCTCCTTCCGTTCCTTTTTGTTCGATGGTTTTCCCTTGGTCAAAATTTACCCACTCGTAATCCATAAGTTCAAATAGGCCTGAATGAAATTATACACCTTTTACCCAAAAATCCACTGCACCAGCGTAATCGAAGCAACCCAGATTATGATAATTGAAACTATGTTCAGCAGCAGCCCGGCCCGAACCATATCTTTCATCCGGATGTAGCCGCTGGAGAAAACAATGGCATTGGGCGGTGTGGCAATCGGGAACATGAAGCCAATGCTTGCCGCAAGGGTCACGGGCAGTGCAAGCAAAATCGGGTTGATGTTTAATCCCTGAGCAATTCCAAAAATTACCGGGATAAAAATATTCACCAGCGCCACGTTGCTCATCATCTCGGAGAGAACAACGGCCACGGCAATCAGCAATAAAATAAACCAGATGTTGTATTCCGTTTGTGCAACGATCCAGCCACCCACGGCCTGAATTATTTTTGCTTCGCCTAATCCTTCTGCCAGACAAAGGCCGCCACCGAAGAGAATCAGGATGCCCCAGGCCATGTTCTTTGTGTCTTCCCAGTGGAGAATGAATTTGGATTCTTTCAGGGTCACCGGAACGATGAACATCAGTAGTCCGCCTGCCATTGCAATGTTGGTGTCATTTAAAATTTCTGCTTTAAAAATGATGTCATTGAAAAACCGTTGAAAGATCCAGCAGAAGGAGGTAAGCAGAAAAATGGTGAGCACCAGCTTTTCTTCCTTCCGCAACGAGCCAAGCTCCTTAAGCTTTGTGCTGATAAGCTGTTCAGAGCCTTTAATGGTATCAAGCTTGCTGGGAAACAGAATTCGCGTAACGATGAAATAGTTGGCAACAAGTAGTACTAACGCTACCGGAACTCCGATCAGCATCCATTGTCCGAACGAGATTGTCGGGCCGTTAAAGTCATTCAGCAAGCCGATGAACACAACGTTGGGCGGTGTGCCGATGATGGTTGCCAGTCCGCCCAGTGTGGCTGCATAGCCAACCGCGAGCATTAAGCCTAACGCAAAGTTTTGTTCTCCTGAGAGCTTGCCATCGCCCAACATTCTATTTTCCGGAATGATGAGCTTTACAACAGATACGGCAATCGGCAGCATCATCATGGCGGTAGCCGTGTTGCTGATCCACATGCTGATGAAGGCCGTGGAGATCATGAATCCCATAATGATTCCATTGCCGGAAGTCCCGGTTAGCTTGATCAGGTTTAAGGCAATACGTTCATGCAGCCGGTGCTTCTCCAGCGCTATCGCAATGAAGAAGCCGCCCATAAATAAAAAGATGATCGGATTGGCGTAAGGTGCAGCGGCTCTCCCGACTGACATAACACCCAGGGCTGGAAATAAAATTAGTGGAAGCAGCGCAGTTACTGAAAACGGCATCGCATCGGTAACCCACCAGGTGATAACCCACGCAGCTACCGACAAAACTTTATATGCGATGGGAGAGATGAAGGTCTCCGGGACGAAGATATTGATCAGAACAAATAACGTTGGCCCGAGAATAAACCCGATTACTTTGGTCGACTGAAACCCCTTCTCTCCAAACATACGTGCATATTAAAAAAGAAAGCCCTGAACATACAGGGCTTTCTATAAGATGTCAGTATTAAATTTATTGGTTAGCGTTTCCGGGCTTCACAACAATCGTCCGGCCATCGAGTTCGCTCTCATTTAATGCGGCAATAGCTTTGTTGGCCTCGTCATCGTTTGGCATTTCAACGAAACCGAAACCTTTTGATCTTCCGGTATCGCGGTCAGTAATAATTTTGGCTGAGGCTACCTGGCCGTAGGGGCTAAAGGCTTTTTCAAGATCCTCCTTACGGGTCTTAAAGTTGAGTTTGGCGACAAAAATGTTCATGGCAAGAGGGGGTGGGAATTAAATACGCTAAAGACAAAGGCTTTCGCCCTTAACAAATATAATAAAACACCCCACTGAATTACAAGTCCTTAATTACCAGTCTTTTTCCTTCTTCGCCTGTCCCATCTGAACGCCAACCATACAACCAATGCAATCAGGATAAGAAATGGCCAGATGTTAACCAGTCCGATCAGGAACACCAGGAAATAGTCCCAGCCCGAACCTAACGCTTTGCCAAGCTTGGAACCAAAACCGAAATCCGTTCCAATGGTTTCGTAATACGAAAGGTTCAGTGTGCTGTAAGCAACCTGACTGTTAAGATATTTTAACCTGCCTTCCATCGATTCAATTTCCGAACGCACATTGGCGATCTGACTTTCGATGGAAATTATTTCTTCGACTGTTTTGGCCTGCTTTAAGATCTCGCGATAGCGGGCTTCGAGTTCTTTCTTTGTTTTTAACCTGGCTTCAACATCAATAAACTCTTCCGTAACATCCTGTGTGTTGACGTTCTTGGTTTTTACCGCACTTGCTTCTGCTTCAATTTTCTGTACCAACACATCAAACTTATCCGCTGACACCCGAATGATTTGATTGTATTGAAGTCGTTCATCGAAGTTGTTTTGATTTTCGTTAGAGATGTACGCATTCAGCTCTTTGCAGATTGCGTCTACGGCAGCTTTTGTTTTCTTAACATCAGAAGTTTCGAAGGTTAATTCTCCGTTCTTGATAAGCTTGCGTTGGGTAATAGGAGCAGGCTCGTTGTGGTTCTCCGGTATTTTGACCGAGGGCAGCGCATCAAAACTTGTCAAGCCTGCATAGGAAGTATTCTCGCTCAATCTGAGTTCGCTTCTTCTTTCATCGCATCCTAAAAAAAGGATACACAGTGAGAAAAAAAATAAAATTCTATATCTCATTCTAAATTTATTCTAATGCTTTAACGCCCGGTAAAACTTTCCCTTCAAAATATTCAAGCAATGCACCGCCCCCGGTGGATACGTAGCTGACATCATTGTCAAATCCAAACTTGGCAACCGCTGCCGCGGAGTCACCGCCACCGATCAGCGAGAACGCCCCTTTCTTTGTTGCGCGGACTACTGCCTCGGCAACTGTCTTTGTTCCCTTTTCAAATTTCTCCATTTCAAAAACACCCATCGGGCCGTTCCATAAAATGGTTTTCGATTCTTCAATTACTTTTGAGAAAACCTGGCTTGCCTGCGGGCCGATGTCAAGTCCCATCCAACCATCCTTGATGGCATTGTTGTTTGCTATTTCTGTATTGGCGTTGGCATCAAACTTATCGGCAATGATTGAATCGATTGGCAAATGAAGTTCAACACCTTTTTCTTTAGCTTTTTGGATAAGTTCTTTAGCCAGATCAAGCTTGTCTGCTTCTACCAACGAGTTACCGATGTTTCCGCCAAGCGCTTTGAAAAATGTGTAGGCCATGCCGCCCCCGATGATCAGGTTATCAACAATATCCAGCATTTTTTCGATGATCAGAATTTTATCAGAGATCTTGGCTCCGCCCATAATGGCTGTGAAGGGCTTCTCAGCCTTTTCCATTACTTTTTTAGCATTATCAAGCTCCGCAGCCATAACTAACCCGGCACATTTATCTTTGAAGAACTGAGCAATAATAGTGGTTGATGCATGCGCACGGTGTGCTGTCCCGAAAGCATCGTTCACATACACATGTCCGTGACGTGCTAACTTTTGCGCAAACCCAACATCGCCTTTCTCTTCTTCTTTGTAGAAACGGAGATTTTCCAGTAGCAACACTTCACCCGGCTTCAGGTCGTTCGACATTTTGAAAGCTTCTTCGCTGATACAGTCACTCACAAACTTTACCGGAACCCCTAACAGCTCTTCAGTCTTCTTAACTGTATGTTTTAATGAATATTTTTCTTCCGGGCCATCTTTCGGCCTTCCCAGGTGTGACATCAGCACGCAGCTGCCGCCATCTTTTAAAATCTTTTTAAGAGTGGGTATGGTCGCCTGGATCCGGTTATCGTCTGTAACGTTAAAGCTTTTATCGAGCGGGACGTTAAAATCAACACGGATCAAAGCACGTCTGGAATCAAAATTTATGTCGTTAAGGGTTTTCATGAGAAGAGAAAAATTTAAGAAGTCAAGTTATAAAATTTTATGTATGTCAGTCTGAGCCTGTCGAAGACTGATTACTCCAAGTCAGGTTTCGACAAGCTCAACCTGACACATAGCTCAGGCTACAGGGTTAGTCGCCAAACGTAATACTCAATCCCTTGGCTGCCTGCACGAGGTATGATGATTTTTTCACCAGGCTCTGCTGACGGGTTGCTTCCTCGAAAGAAACGTAGCTAATCGTGTTGTTACGAAATGCAACCATTTTTCCGAATTCTCCATTGATCGCAAGCTCCATCGCTTTTACTCCGAATAAAGAAGCCAGCACCCTGTCAAAAGCCACTGGTGTACCTCCTCGTTGTATGTGGCCTAAAACAGTTTCGCGGATTTCTGCTTTGCAGCCGGCATCTTTCAGTTGTTTGGAAAGCTGGTAGGCTACTCCCCCCAGGCGTACATGTTCCGATCCTTTCTCGCCCTTTGCGGAAGTAATTGTTCCTTCTTTTGCCAGCGCGCCTTCGGCAATTACAATGTTTACAAAGCCGCGGCCATTTTTATAGCGTGATTCAATTTTCTTGACAAGCTTATTGATGTCGTACGGAATTTCAGGGATCAGACATATCTCTGCACCTCCGGCAATGGCGGTATGCAACGCGATCCAGCCTGCATCGCGACCCATTACTTCCATGATCATCACCCGATGATGGCTCTCGGCTGTTGTTACCAGTTTGTCGAACGCATCCGTTGCAATCTGCACAGCGGTTTGAAAGCCGAATGTCATGTCGGTTGCGGAAAGATCGTTGTCAATTGTTTTAGGAACACCGATGATCGGGATTCCCTTATCGAACAATACCTTAGAAATTTTTTGGGAGCCATCGCCACCAATATTGATTACGGCATCGAACTGTAGATCTTTTAATTTTTTTACCAGTTCATCAGAACGGTCTTCAAATTTTACGGTGCCGTCTTTTTGCGTAACCGGAAATTTTATTGGATTCGATTTATTGGTGGTTTTTAAAATTGTCCCACCCTTTACATGAATACCTTTTGTTCGGTTGGTGGTGAGGGGAATAATTTCCTGCGGCTCATTCAGCACTCCATTAAAGGCCTCAATGCTTCCAAAAATTTCCCAATTCTTTTCTTTGCGGGCACGTTTTGCGACAGCGCGTATCACTGCGTTTAATCCGGGACAATCACCACCACCGGTGAGGACAAGTACTTTTTTCATAGTCTCAATTCTAATAACTTAAATATACTCAAACGGCAGCAGCCCTTCGCAACCTGTCGTTGATAGCTCTGCCAAGTCCTTGATCCGGAACTAGTTCAGTCAGCACGACTTCCACATCCATTCTATCAAAGGCGCGCAAGGCTTCAAATAAATGCTGCGCAGCTTCGTCCAGCTTGCCAGAAGGTGAGAGGATGATCTGGTTGGCTGTATCAAAATCATTCTGAAAAGAAAGAACACCAACGTTAGTCTTGTGTATTTTTAATAAAGCCTCAATGGAACCGAGGATAACTTTTTTTACAGGGGCATAATGACTTTTCAGCTGGCCGGGTGATTTCGGATTTGATGTTGAATGCGTCATCAGCGTAACGGTTCCGATGGTTGCTTCAATATCCTCCAGGCTCAATCCGCCCAGACGATACACGACCGGCTTATCATTTTCAAATCCAACGATGGTGGATTCAATACCAACCGGACAAGGACCGCCATCGAGTATGTACGGAATTTTATGACCGAGCTGTTCCTCCACATGTGCGGGCTTCGTTGGACTTACATACCCGAATGGATTGGCGCTTGGAGCGGCTAACGGAAAAGGAAGTTCTTTCAGTAATTGTCTTGTCAACGAATGATCGGGGCAGCGGATGCCAACGGTATCCAGTCCGGCTGTGACGAGATCGGGAATGATGGGTTTCTTTTTTAGCAATAACGTTAACGGGCCCGGCCAGAATTTATCGGCAAGCTTCTTTGCTGCTTCCGGAATTTCAAGCACATAGTCTTTTGCTTTTTCAAGATTCGGGACGTGAACAATGAGCGGATCGAACTGTGGCCTGTTTTTTACTGAGAATATTTTTGTGACAGCTTCACGGCTCAACGCATTGCCCGCCAATCCATACACTGTTTCGGTGGGAATGGCAACGAGCTCATCGTTTGTTAACAGCTTAATTGCTTTGCCAATATCGGTGCCGGTCGCTGCCATTGAATTTCTTATCGCACGGTTTATATTTGAGCTGTAAATGTACTCACTATGAATAACAAAATGCGTTCTGCCTTACGTATTGTTGCGGTGCTGCTCGTCTTGCTGGCTGTGCTCATGCAGCTTGAGATCGTTATTATCCCTGCGTTGGTTGCAATTAAATTCTGGATGGTAGTGATTGCCTTCTGCTTGATGGTAGTCAGCTCTAAATAAATTTTTAACCGCAGAGGGGATACTGCTGGAATTTGCTGTTGGATATTTAATACTACTACTTTGCGCTCTTTGCGCCTTTGCGGTTAAATCTTTATAGCGTTTGTCTTCATTAGCATGCGCAGAATGGAAGCATTGTTGCAGCAAAGCTCCGCTACATCAAGCAATGAAATCCATTTAACTTCATGGGATTCTTCACTCACCGCAAGATCTTCTTCATCGTCTGTTGCAACGAATGCAAAGCGAACATCATAATGAAGGTGTTCCGGAAATTCGTTCCGGGCTGGGATCGTGTGAATATCCAGATCAAAGATTCCGGGAACAAGCTCTTTGAAATGTACTAATCCTGTTTCTTCATTTACTTCACGCAGGGCAACGCTTAATACATTTTCTTCACCATCGGCATGACCGCCCGGCTGAAGCCATCGATTAAGCTTCACGTGATGAACAAGTAATACGTGCGTTCTTTTTTTATTCAGGATCCAGGCTGAACCTGTGATGTGGCCAGGCAAATGATCGCGGTGAAAGCACCGTTCTGATTCTAAGAGGTCACAAAACCGAGCAAGGTAAGGCAGCTCGTCCTCATACGTTGTTTTGTAGAACTCTAACCCTTCAATCCTGTCAATCGCAGGCATACTATTGAATGATTACCGTAACCTTATTAATCTTATTCTCTTCCAGCTTACCGGTTTGCTCACCTCCGCCAAAGTTGTCTTTGTCATCTTTGCGCGCCAGCAGGAAGTAGATGGTTGGCTTTAGTTCTTTAAACTTGACAACACCTTTACTATCGGTATAGCCTTCAAAAGCAAAATTCTTTTCGGCTTTGTAATCTTCTTCCGTTTCGTATAGCTGTACCTTAACACCTTCCTCAATGTTGCCGAGTTCATTGCGAACGGTAATAACAATCTGGGTTTTGATCAGTTGAAAGCTCATCAGCGCGAGCATGAAAATTGAAGCAACTGAAATGCGGGTGATGGTTTTCATATAGCGTTATTTTTTAGGCTGTGGATTTTTAAGGTATTCAATTTCTTTTTCAAGATGGGTAGCGCAATTTACATTCCAGTTTTTCAGTCGTTTTAAATGCGTTTCCATGCGTTGGAGAAAATCAAGGTAATCGCGGTTTTCTTTCGGGCTCCATACTACCTCAGCCAATGCACAAGCGCGCGGATAAACCATGTATTCAGCATGTTCCGGTGATAAAATGTACTCAGTCCAGAGGTTTGCCTGTGCTCCTAAAATATGTTTTGTCTCATCGGCATTGAGCTGGGCAGGAAGTGGCTCATAGGTGTAGACTTCACGCACCGGTGTCAGGCCACCTATCGCCATGGGTTCTGTTTTACTTGTATCCTGGTAATGATCGAAATAACACCAATTGCCCGGAGTCATAATGACATCGTGTTTTTGTTTGGCAGCAGCAATACCACCTTCTTCACCACGCCAGCTCATCACGGTAGCGTTGGGTGCAAGGCCGCCTTCCAGGATTTCATCCCAGCCAATAATTTGTCTGCCTTTGCTGTTTACAAATTTTTCGATGCGATTGATGAAATAGCTCTGCAGCTCGTGTTCATCCTTTAGCGTATTGTCTTTAATTCTCTTCTGACAATGCGGGCAAGCTTTCCACCTGGTTTTCGGTGCTTCATCACCGCCTATGTGAATGTATGTTCCCGGGAACAGATCCATCACTTCAGTGAGCACATTTTCAAGAAAAGTAAAAGTACCTTCCTGACCGGCACAAAAAATGGGATCGAAAACTCCGAACGTTGTAGCGGTTTGAATTTGATCGCCCTGGCAGCCCAGCTCAGGATATGCTGCTATTGCTGCTTGTGCGTGACCGGGCATTTCAATTTCCGGTACGATAGTTACGTATCGTGCTGCTGCATACGCAATTACTTCTTTGATTTCTTCCTGCGTGTAAAATCCGCCATAGCGTTTTCCATCATATTTGTTGCTATGTCCGGCATGACCAATAACCGTTTCGTTCCGGTAGGCGGCAATCTCCTGCAGCTTAGGGTATTTTTTTATTTCGATGCGCCAGCCCTGGTCATCGGTTAAGTGCCAGTGAAAGCGATTGAACTTATGCTTCGCCAGCAGGTCGATATATTTTTTTACAAACTCAATCGGGAAAATATGCCGGCAAACATCGAGGTGAAGGCCGCGGTAGGCAAAGCGCGGGTAATCAGTGATTTCAACGAATGGAATTTTTGTTCCCTGCAGCGGAGTTAGTTGAATGAACGTTTGAATTCCGTAAAACAACCCTGCTTCCGTATTGGCCTGGATAGAAATTCCTTTTTTCGAAACTGAAAGTGTGTAACCCTCATTTCCCAACGTTTGATTTTTAACAGCGTTAACACCAAGCTTAACT